>Ga0163151_10002354_pt1 | contig 29480 bp, 32 predicted proteins | sample OliLakLV19MP5IB2_FD_145596 | JGI IMG/M metagenome (GOLD analysis project Ga0163151, IMG submission 145596) | Freshwater microbial mat bacterial communities from Lake Vanda, McMurdo Dry Valleys, Antarctica - Oligotrophic Lake LV.19.MP5.IB-2 | ecosystem: Environmental > Aquatic > Freshwater >...
CTCTACACTAATTTACTCAAGACAAACCCATTAGATAATAACGACGACGCCGTTCATCGATTGCCAGAGATAAAATACTCGTTGGTTCAAAGTCCAATTGCTAATTCTAACTTTCTGTTTAAGCTCGATGCTCAGTATCAGAATTTTGCACGTAATGGACTGGCATATGACGATATCACACCCTGTGATCCTAATCCGGTAACAGGAGACGTAGGCATTGGTTGCGATGGCTTGACCGTAACCAGAAAAAAGAAACCAACTCCCGATGGAGTTTTTGAACCTAATGGTTCAGTGCTAAATCCTAATGATCGTGATATTATTCGCACGGGTCAACGCTTTGACATTCAACCTTCACTATCGTATATATTTTTTCCTGCAGACATTTTTGAAGTTGTGCCCACTATATCTTTTCGAGAAACTCACTATGAGTTCGGCGCTGACAATGCCGGTTTTTCGCAACAAGCTTTACGGAGATATCTACAGGGTCTTGTATCAACCCGCACAACTTTTGATCGGATTTATGAAGGTAAAGAATCCCGCTATAAGCATCAAATAATTCCAGAAATCAGCTGGTCAAACATTCCCTTCATAGAAACTCCCAATCATTCTTTTTTTGGAGACACCAATAATCTACCAAACTTTAAAAGGTACCAACCCTTGACCGATCAAGATTTTTTTGGAAAGTCTGGCCTGCAATTTGACTATTTTGATCGCGTTTTAGACAAAAATCTTATTACCCTAGGTGTTGGCAGCAAACTGATCCGCAAGCGTCTCAATACTAACGACCCAGAGTACTTTCAAGCCGGAACTTTAAAAGTTATCCAAACTTATGACCTCGTAGAGGCTGCTAAGAAAGATACCGAATCTAATATTCGTACTTGGTCAGAAATTACCACTCTCTTGGATTTAAGGTTTGATAATTTTGAAACCAATTCAGTTTTTCAGTATTTCCCTTACCATCACACAGTTAACACGTCTTCACGAGTAAAGTTTTTTTCTAATTTTGGAAATTATTTTCAGTTGAGCTACACACAAAAATTTACCATTCCCGAAGTTAGATCTGTTGTTTTTTCTGAACGTGAGGAAACAGTGGGAACTCAGCTCGGCTTAATCACTAAATATTTCAACCTTGAAGGAGGCCTAAATTATTCCTTTGTTGGCTATAATGTGGAGTCTTGGGGAACAGGTGTTACCATCAAGCCCCCGGGAAATTGTGTGGTTTTTATTTTTACTTTGACTCAGGAACAATTACAGAAGCCTGAAATTACGTCGAAGATTAATTTTAGTTTTGATGGAACTTAAAAAGAGGTAACCTGCCACAAAGCCGCGACACCCTCTAAGCCTTTTTCGTCTAACAAAGGATAAACAATTAGGCGCGGATCTGGAAGCGTCTGCCTGGGTTGATTTAGTCGTACCATATCATCCGCAGGCTCCTCACTCACGCCATAGGCGACATAAAAACCTAAGGCAATTCCCAAGTAAAGTCCTAAGGAGGCCCCTCTGGCAATCCTGTTTAAATTTTCACCAGGATTTTTTGTAAACGCCAGCGAAGCTATCCCCATCAAAGTCCCTGCCAATACTCCGTAAGTGACGCTAGTGATGAATTCTTTTGGCGGAGATGCCTGGGCATCTGCGTTCGGCTGATAGACGCCAAATACTGCAACTGCGAGCGATACCGCTAAAATCAAAACCTGTCTCATATACCTTAAGTCTTTTAGGATATAGCGCTTCTGTCAACCCAAGAAATCTCTTAAGATGTCGATTCTGCCATCTTTATCGACGAAAGCCAGGTGAACTTCAATATTTCTACCCGATTTCTCCATCAGATGGATCGCGGCGTTTTTTAGGCGATGTTTTTGTCGAAAACCTATTCGGTAAGACTCCCAAAAAGGCTCGGCTGCACTTTTAACTTCAACGATCACTAATTCCTGATTCTTGTGTTGGCAAATGAGATCGACTTCGGCGAATGGAGTTTTAAAGCGATGTGCCACTACTTTATAACCCTTGCTTAGGTAATACTGGCCCACCAAAAACTCATTTTTATAGCCTGTGAGGTGCCGCTTGTCTTTCATATTGCTCGCGCACGCCCCTAAAATACCTGCGGTGAAATTCTGTAGGGCCATAAATTTTAATCGCGGTTTGATGAACTTCCGTACCGTAGCCTTTATGTTTTTCAAACTGATACTCTGGAAATCTAGTTCCCAGCTCCTTCATAAATTTATCTCGGGCAACTTTCGCCACGATAGAGGCCGCGGCTATGGGTAATACCCGCTGGTCCCCTTTAATAACCGTCATTTGTTTAAAGCCTAAGCCAGGGATAGACTGATTCCCATCAACCATGACTAAGCCTGCTAAGATCTCCAAACTTTCAACGGCTCTCTTCATGGCCAGAAGCGACGCTTGCAAAATATTTAACCGATCGATTTCTTCAACCGTTGCAATTCCCACGGCACTCTGGTGGTGAGTAATAATGTGCTCGGCCCATTCCTCTCGCCGAACTTCGGACAATAATTTCGAATCTCTGTATTTTAAAATTTCGTTATGAGGATTTAATACCACAGCGGCCGCATAGACTGGCCCAGCCAAACACCCACGTCCAACCTCATCAACGCCAATTACTGGCTGTGGAGTTAACCCCTGCCAGTCAATTGTTGTTAACTTTTTAGAAATCAAGATTTTTTTGTAGAAGAAGGCGGCGGAGTCGAAGGTGTTTCAGTTGCAGTAGTAGACTCAGCTTCAACCGGGTGAATTCCCGCTTCTTGCATTTCGATTGTTTTAGTATCAATACCCATTGATTTAGCTAGTTTTGAATTCACTCGAGCCGCTTTACCTTTTAACTCTCTCAAGAAAAATAATCGCGCCCGGCGAACACTACCTTTTGTCTCAACTTTTACATCGTCAACAGAGGGACAATTTACGGGAAATGTTCTTTCAACACCAACACCCGCTGAAACTTTTCTAACAGTAAATGAACGACCCATTCCCATGCCCTGTATCTTAATCACAATACCACGAAAGGCTTGAATACGTTCCTTTTCGCCTTCACGAACTTTGGCAGAAACGGTAATAGTATCACCCACATTAAATTTTTCTTTTGTCGTTTTCTTTTTGAATTGTTCTTTATGTCGCTTGAGTGTGATTTCTTGTATAATGTCGGCCATAGATGAAGTCCTTCTTAAAGAGTTTCGAGCCAAAAAAATGAACTAGAGAAATTTGTTACCACGTCCCCAAAAGTCGGTCAAGACAGATACTTACAGCGGATCTCACCGAAAGATGGCGGTAGTCTTTGGGGGGCCGCCCCCTAATGGGTTCCAATACTAAATCACAGCGCTTGAGAACACTTTCGTGTAAGCCAAATCCAGTTCCAAAGAGCAACATATAAGACTGTTGGTCTTTTCTTTGATTTACTTCATTAAGTTTAGACTTTAACTGGTTGAAACCTATAAGTTTCTCAGCACACACTTCGCGCGCACTAGTGCCGATAACACAGGTGTTGGCACCCCAGTCCCTAATGGCTTCCTCGATGCTTTCTACTGTCTTTACCGGTGATAAAGCTGTTCGCCGCATTGGGTTAAATTTGGCACCGTACCCAACATTCCAATGTTCTAAGACTCTTGCTACAAAAGATAGCTGCTCCTTCATCGGCGTGATTATATAGTAATTAGTCACTCCAAAAACCTGGCAGGCGCGAGCAATATCGTGAATATCATAATTAGTAACATTGGTTGCGACGGTTGTGCCTAAGCGATCAACGACAGGGTGATGAACCAATCCAAGTGACAGTCTTATACTCATACTCATAGCTCTAGAGTCCGGGTGAGCTCGTTTAATTCGCGAGGTTCGATACCGCAGGCCCTAATTTCATTCTCGCTCAGACTCAAAATTTCGTTGGCCGCTTTTACGATATCTTGCTTTAAAACCATACTTGCAAGCTCAGGTCGGCGCAATGCCGTCACTACCAAAGCTAAAGAGTATTTCCACTTTTTAATTTTTTTATGATCTCCACTTAAGAGGATTTCGGGCACCACCTGCCCTAAGATTTCACGGGGTCTGGTAAAAATGGGCCCTTCTAGCAGGCCATTTTCGAAACTGTCATATTTAACAGAGTCTTCATTGCCAAGTACACCCGGAATAGTTCTCGAGACCGCATCTATCAAAACCAGTGCCGCGCTCTCGCCACCGTTTAAAATATAATCACCTATTGATACTTCCCGGTCCACGCATTCATTGATGACTCTCTGATCAATTCCACCGTAGCGACCACATAGCAAAATCAAATTTTCATATTGGCCGAATTCATGAACCATTTCTTGATTAAGTTTTTTACCCTGGGCTGACAAACAGACAACCAATGTTTTTTTGTTTGAGACCTTCTCTTTAGCTTTAGCCAAAGCAGATTTTATGGGTGCTGCCTGCAACACCATTCCATCACCACCGCCAAAGGGACGATCATCCACACTCTTGTAATTGTTGTCGACATACTCTCTTAAATCAAAAAACTCAAAATCGACTAAGTTTTTGTTAAAAGCTTGACCAACTAGGCCGAACTTCAAAAACGACTCAAACATTTGTGGAAAAATAGTAAGAATGCTAAACTTCATGGGTCATCCCACTCGGTAAATCCATGACGATTTTTTTTTCGACAAAATTAATATCCTTTATGAAATTCTTTACGAGCGGAATATCGTATTTAATTCCCAACTCATCCTCGACCATGAGTAAGTCCTGAAATTTGCTCGAACCAAAGCTTTTGATAATCCCCACCCTTTTGTTTTTATCCCAGACTTCGAAACCTAAAATTTCATGAAGATAAATATTTTCGCCCGGCGCCGAAGTGAAATAATCGCCGGGATAGATCCACTCAAATCCTTTTAGAAGTTCAGCCTTATTTCGATCCAATATCCCCTCGAGCGAAAGGATAAAACCATCCTTATGGGGCTTCATTTCTTCAATAGCATAGTGTTTTTGGACGGTCCCTTTTCTTAAAGTAATGCCGTTTTCAAATACCAGATCTAAAAGATTTTCATCATTGATTAAAAATGATACGAACACCTCTCCACGAATGCCGTGAGCGTGTTTGATATAGCCTAATGTAAAAAAGCTGTTTTGCGTCATAGTGGAATAAAAATAGTTTTATCCCTTACTTAAATTTTATTCAACGATTTCTAGAACGCTACGTTTTTTAAGCTTGGTGCTTGCAGCATTTAGGATAGTTCGCATTGAATGGGCAGTTTTGCCTTTTTTGCCTATGACCTTACCTAGATCAGTTTTAGCAACTTTAAGTTCAACTACAGTGGTTTGTTCACCTTGGATCTCATTGACCTCAACTTCATCGGGCAAATCTACTAATGCCTTAGCCATAAATTCAACGAGATCTCTTAAGTTTGTATGGTCCATTATTACCTCTCCGCTTCAACTTTTATAATTCTCTCAATTTTTAAATAGATTAGTTAGTAGGTGATGCTTTTTCGGCTTTGCGAATAAGGTCTCGGACGGTGTCAGAGGGCTGCGCTCCAACGCCTAGCCAATATTTTATCCGCTCCATGTTTAGGTTTACACCTAAGGCTTTTCCTTTTGGCGCAGGATCAAATTGACCAACGATTTCAATAAATCTTCCTTTAAGTTTCGCTTTATGATCCGCGACAGTAACGCGGTAATGTGGTTTATGCGGTCTTCCAAAACGAGCTAATCTAATAACAACAGCCATGAATCCTCCAAAAAACAGACCTCTAACCTTTAGGGATTTACACTTTTAAATATCGGAGAGCAAGAATAAGGTAAGAGGCCCAATCGCAATTAACGCATTACATTATTAGGGTTTATATGTTTCCCATCCTTCGGGGTATTCGCGAATAAATACCAATTCTACTTCGGGGTTAATGGTGAAGCTCGCAATCCAAGGCACCTCAATGCCAAAACGGCCCTTAAGTCTCACCATAAAGCGCCTAAAGTAATTCATCTCATCTGACTCACCTTCAAGCAAATTTTCGTTAAGAGCGGACTCGGCTGAGTTAATATTATCTCTTAAGAAATTACTAAACTTATCCATATTAAGCTCAGAATAAGAACCAGTGCCCGCCCAGCTTTGTGCCCCAAATATTAGGCTTAAAACTACAATTAAAGTTTTCGTCATCTTTTCTCCCGCTTAAAAGTTAAGATTTGTTAATACAAATTCAGTTGCCACAGTACCAGTAATAGCAGCGATAGCTATGTCACCCTTAAGAGACATGTCGAAGCCAACCTTGGCTTTTGAAATGGCCCATTTGTCACTTTGGCTACTACCTGAAATTCGAGTTAAAAAAGAACTGATCTTTAATGCCTTTTTGAGGCCATCCTTAAAGATTTCCCGATCTACTTCAAAGGTATCGCTCACGCCCATAAAACCATTAGAGTCCTCAATAATTTTTATGTTACGCGAGGCTGGGGTGGTTTTTGTGAGATATAAATCACTATTAACAAAACTTTTCTTCGAAATTTTTCGGCTAAAGTAAATGTGTCCAATCATTTTACCTTCAATTTTTGCTATACCTGCATCCCCCTTTAAACCAATGCCTAAGCCCACACGAAACTCGTTAACCACAAAATTCCCTGGCAAAATAGTTTGGTCGTCGAGAGAGGTCGACAGGTCACTAGCTAGTGTGAGAATAAAATCTCTGATTTTTTCGCTCTCAGCAGTTAATTCTCGCGAAACAAAACCGGGTGTTTTTTGTTTGGCTCGGTACCATTCAAGTCTTAAGTTGACGTCACCACCAGCTGTACCAAAACTCACATTGCCTGAGGCTCCTATATTAAGATCTAGGCGATAGCGTGAAACCCAAAAGCTCGAACTTTCATTGTGAAAACTGACAGCATTAGCTCGTTCTTTAAATTTAAGTATTTCAGTTTTCAGATTTTTACTAAAATTCTTTTCATCCTCAATACGACCGAGGGACAGCACCGCATTAGTAATTCTCGCAATTTCAAAATCCCATTTTTCGGGACCCATGCTTCCATCAAAGGCAAAAGTCAGCCCGGAAAAGCTCTCAATGGGTTGGTTTTCATCAGTGTTGACATTTTCTGTGGCTTCCTTTTTCTGCCAATAAATTTGGCTGTACGCTGTACCACCAATTCCCAAAACGCCTATGGTGCCTGAGGCACTCAACGCCAATTCTGTAATGTAAGAGTGTAGGCGCCAAGGCACCCAATCTTTGGGTTTTTTTTCAGCGCTGATTTTTTCTGAAAGTCCTGAGTTCGAACCCTCGAGAGCATCGCTTTGGCTTTTAAATATTTTTTGTAGAGTACTTTCGAATTTTACCAAATCACCATCTTCGATAAGGCTGGGCCCCTGATCTAGGACATACCAAGAGCTGGGCACATAACCCGTCAGAGTAGCCTGCGCATCCGCTGCTAGCCAAACCTGAGACATAAGAACTATTAATAATATTTTCATCATATTCTCCTTCATTTTAGTTAGGGCATCGGAACGTCTTTAGCGACGTTTGAAAAAACAAATCTCACTTTTGGCTCAGCACTTGCTTTAGCAAACGGACCAAAGCCAGCTTCAAATTTTAATCCGACACCGACAACAACTGTTCTTAGCATAAAAGGTTTGGCTTCTTTCTCCTCTAACACTTTAATCGTGGACTTATTGACCGAATCTATAAGCCCGGTCATATTTTCCTTAAAATCTTTCTCTCCTATAAAAAACTCACTCACCTTACCGTCACCGTCAAGGCCCAATATTGGAATACCGTCTTTGGCGCATCCGAGGCTAACTAAAAAACCTAAAGTAAATAAAACTTTAATAACTTTCATTTTCTTTTCTCCAATGGTGTTCCTATTTTATTCTTTTGTTAAATTCGCTGAGCGCCGTTTCGTATTTTTTATTTTCCAAAGAAATGTATCCTACGTCTTTAACTAAAGCGCCGGCATTCTTCATGTAGAAATCAATAAAACTGCTGACCTCTTTCTTTTTACCCGCAGCCACACTCACATAGATATAGATCATGCGAGAAAGTGGTTTGTAGGTGCCATTTGCTATTGTCTCAGTTGTAGGTGTAATCGCTTTACCACCTTCTGCTTGAATGGGCACAACTTTGAGCTTTGTTTTGTTAGCCTCGTAGTAAGCGTGACCAAAATAGCCCATGGCATCTTTGTCTCCAACGATACCTTGAACCAAAACGTTGTCGTCCTCACTTTTTGTAAAGTCCGAACGACTTGCTTGAGCCTTGCCGTTTACCACTTCGGTAAAGTAGTCAAAGGTTCCAGAATCTGTGCCGGGGCCATAGAGAATAATTTTTCTGTCGGGCCAAGTGGATCTGACGTCTTTCCAGGTTTTAACTTTGCTATCTGGTTCCCAGATTTTTTTTAACTCGGCAACGGTTAAACTGTTTACCCAAGTGTTTTGTGAATTAACGACAACAGAAAGTCCATCATAAGCAACAGGCATTTCTACGTAGCTTATTTTATTCTTCCGGCAATCAGCGCTTTCCAAAGTTTTGATTAACCGACTGGCATCATTGATATCAATTTCGCCATTACAGAATTTTTTAAATCCGCCGCCGGTTCCAGAGACACCTACTGTTATCTTTGTTTTTGGATTTTTAATTCCAAACTCTTCAGCAACTGCTTCGGTTATCGGAAAAACTGTACTTGAGCCATCTATATGTATAACGACTTCAGCTTGGGCCATTTGGAAAAAGAGTAATGAAAGGACCATGAGGGTCAGCATTCTTAACATCGAAATCTCCTTTGTTGTTTTACAAAGTGTGCCCATGAATCATGTGAAACACATGTGGAACTTGTTAGAACTTTATTAGAAAGGTAGTTTCATCCCACCGCGTCCAAAGCCCATTTTCATAACTTGAGACATCATTTTTTGAGCCTGCTCAAACTGTGTGATGAATTTATTGATATCACTTGGCTGAGTGCCAGAACCTTGTGCAATACGCTTGCGGCGTGAGCCATTTAAAATTTTGTGATTAGCGCGTTCCTTAGGCGTCATCGAATGAATAATGGCTTCGACTTTTTTTATTTCTTTATCGGGCACGGTCATGTCTTCCATTTTTTTCATCATCTGTCCGGCTCCGGGTAGCATTTTTAAAATACTTCCCATGCCGCCCATTTTTTTCATCATTTGAATCTGCGATAAAAAATCATTCATGGTAAATTTGCTTTTGGCCAAGCGCTTAGCTTGTTCCATGGCCGATTTTTCATCGACGAACTCCTGCGCTTTTTCAACCAGGCTTAAAACATCTCCCATATCCAGAATTCGCGAAGCCAATCGGTCCGGATGAAAAACCTCAAAATCAGAGAGCTTTTCGCCAATACCTAAAAACTTGATGGGAATGCCAGTGGTATGACGAATGCTAAGTGCCGCCCCGCCACGAGCATCGCCGTCTATTTTTGTAAGCACAAGTCCGGTAATGCCAAGCTCTTTATTAAACCCCTCAGCAACATTAACCGACTCTTGCCCTAACATGGCATCGACGACCAAAAGAATTTCTTTGGGTGCGGCCATTGCTTTGAGCCGCGATAGTTCCTTCATCAGAGTGACATCTATCTGCAGCCGACCCGCCGTATCGAGAATCAAAACGTCTATCATCTCTTGCTTGGCCCAAACCTTGGCTCTTTCTAAAATATCCTCTGGCTTATCAGTCGCTTTCGAATCAAAGACTGGCACATCCAACTGTTTGCCTAAAGTTTTTAGCTGCTCAATGGCCGCCGGCCGATACACATCGGCAGGAACTAGGCCCGGTCTTTTAGAAAACTTTTTTCGAATAAATTGTGCGAGCTTTGCCGCTGATGTAGTTTTACCGGCCCCCTGCAATCCCACTAAAAAAATGAGCCCGGGTTCTCCACGTACATCAAGCTCAGGCGTTTCATTTCCTAAAAGACTTATTAGCTCATCGTGCACAATCTTAGTAAAGGCTTGGCCCGCCGAGAGACTTCCTAGGACTTCCGCCCCAAGTGCTTTGGCCTTAACTTGATCGAGAAATATCTTAACTACCTTAAAATTGACGTCGGCTTCTAACAGAGCAAGACGAATCTCGCGCAAAGTTTCATCAATATTTTTTTCGCTAATCTTGCTTTGCCCGCTTAGTTTTTTAAGACTTGTGAGTAATTTATTTTGTAGTCCCTCAAACATATCTGAACTCCTGTTTATTCCTTCTACCAGCGTTGATAACTACCCGTGCGGAGACTAAATCTAGCCAAGAAATGACTTAACACTAGAGCCCCCAGTGTGACAAGCGCCGCAGTTACGACACTGACATCGCTCACGCCTAAAACGCCGTAACGAACACCATTAATCATATAAAGTAAGGGATTGTATTGAGACACGCTTCGCCAAAACGGACTTAAACTCTCTATCGAATAAAATACTCCCCCTAAGTATAAGAGAGGCATCACAATAAAAGCCGTGACAGCAGAGACATGATCAAAATTTTTCGCCCATAAGGCCACCGCAATCCCAATCTTGCCAAAGGCAAGGCAGCCGGCGCTTAAAAAATAAACCAACACGAAGGGGTGAGAAATTACTAACCATTGCTCATCATAAAAACGATAAAATGCTAAACCCACTAAAAAAGTAATACCACCCACCACATAGCCTCTAAATAGCCCGCCAATTGCCATCGCCCACAAAATATTCTCAGGGCTGAGAGGCGCTACCCGCAGGTCTTCGAGCTCACCACTAAATTTAGCAATAATGATGGAACTTGAAGAATTCATTAACGCATTATTGAGAGCCGCCATCATTACTAGTCCCGGGATTAGAAAGGCCAAGTAAGAGATTTCTGTTTGCACGCTGAGTCGCTGTCCCAAGCTCACGCCAAAAATTAAAAGATAGAGCGATGAATTCACCACAGGCATCACGACAGTTTGAGTGGCGACCTTTAAAAAACGTCTTATTTCGCGCAAAACCAGCGCATAAAAAGGTGTCCAATTTAATTCGCGGTGGGGGGTTTCAAGCAAAACTGCTCCCCCCCTCTAAAACTCTGCGAAAGGCTTCTTCGAGGGTACCTTCGCTGACTTTAATGTCGGCAATATTAAGAAGTGGAATATTCAAGCTACACAGAAGCTCCCCCACCTGATGGCTTGAGGGAATTTCAAAAATCAATTCTTTGCCATTTTGTTTAGTTAAAAACTGATTTTTTATTTTATCGATAGGATTCACAAGAGTGAATTTGACCTCTCGTTGCGTAAGTTCTCTAATTAAGTCTTGAGTGGGACCCACTTTAATGAGTTTACCCTTATTGATTATTCCGACCCGATCGCAAAGCTGTTCGGCTTCTTCGAGATAATGGGTGGTCAATAAAATCGTCATGCCCAAATTTTTGAGCTCTCGCATGAACTCCCATAGAGAGCGTCTGAGCTCTACATCGACACCCGCTGTGGGTTCATCTAAAAGAAGTAACATAGGCCAATGCACCAACGCTTTGGCGATCATGAGTCTTCGCTTCATGCCGCCGCTCAAAAATTTTACCGGTTTTTTTCGTAACTCCACTAAGCCCAATTTTTCTAATAAGAATTCAATGCGACTGTGATTTTTTAATATCCCGTGGTAACCCGAATAAATATGAAGAATCTCTTCGACATTAAAAAAGCCCTGATTTACTAACTCTTGGTGTACGACTCCCATATAAGTCTTAGCAAGCTTAGGATTTTTTGCCACGTCCACGCCAAAGACTTCAACAAAACCGCTGGTCGAATCAGCGAGCGTAGTCGTCACCGCAATAACTGTTGTCTTACCAGCGCCATTGGGACCCAATAGGCCAAAAATTTGCCCTTCGGGAATATCAAAAGTAACTTGATCTACTGCCCTTAAGGCCCCGTAATTCTTAACTAATTTGTTTATCGATAGTGGCTTAACCATAACCCAGTTCTTTCCGATAAGATAAATATGGAACTAAGTATAGACGAACTCATGCCCATTTCAATTAGTGAATTTGAAGGCACCTCAAAAATTCCGTTGGATCTGTATGTCAAGTTGGACGACAACAAATTTTTGCTTGTAGTTCGCGCAGGCACAGAGGCATCGGTCATGGCTCTTTCGGATTTTGCTCGCCAACACCTCGAAGAGGTATGGGTTAAAAAAATTGAATTTAGAAAAAATGTCTCTAAAAATATTTTAAATGCCAGTACGGTCCTTTCGAATCGCAGCGATCTAGCGCCTTCGGGTCAAGCGTCAGTTTTAAGTCATGCCACTAACGCTGTTTTTAATGAAATCGAAAAATTGGGCTTCTCTCGAGAGACTTATATTCACGCAAAAAATATTACGGGTTCAATTGTAAAAATGGTGGACCAAAAGCCCGAGCTCAGTCAAATTATCGCTGGCCTAGAACTTTCCAGTGATCGCTTGGTGGATCACTCGGTAGCCGTTAGTGCTATTAGTGTGATGATCGGGCGCGTGCTTAATTGGCAAAAAGATACGACAATTGAAAAACTAGGTCTTGGTGGCATTCTCCATGATATTGGTAAAAAAGAATTATCAAAGGAATTATTGAATAAGCCGCGCATTGACTGGAGTCACGATGAGATGACCGAATACGAGACTCATCCCCATCGCGGTATGCAGATCCTTCAAACGCTCGATGCAATTCCTGATGATGTGATATCGATTGTCTATGAACATCATGAAAATGCTTTTGGTCAGGGTTTTCCCAGAAAATTAAGAGAGGTTCGCATGAACCCCCTCGCCAAAGTAGTGTCGCTCGCCAATGCCTTTGTGAATCTCACTCTATCTAATATTAACTCGCCAAGAACCAAATCGGCTAAAGAGGCCATTCATCATCTAGAGAATATTCAGGGTCGCCCCTATAATCGCGAGGCCTTTTTGGCTCTCAAAGCGCTCGTAGAGCGTGACCAAACGGCTCACCACAAAAAAATTAAAAAAGGTGCCGCCTAAAAAAACATGTGAGCTTGCATTTGCAAAGTGCTGTAGCTTTGTGCTGTACCCGAAGCTAGATTATTATTATCGGTTTTATAAACAAACTCAAGCTCGAGGCCAGAGAACAAAAAAGATTTTGCCCCAATCATCATTTGGTTCGTGTCTCCTTCTTTATAATTTCTAGCAATATTTGAGGCGGCGTAATTAAAAAGTAAATAGTTTTCGCGCCAAAAGCGGTATTTTAACTCTGTGGTGTAAACAACTCCGGCATCTTTTTGACCGAGAGCAAATTCTCTCTCAATTCGTAGAATTTCCGCATTGACGACAATGTTTTTCACATAGGCTCCTAATGTGAACGATGTCATTTTTTTGCCAATACGAACATCAGGGCTTGCGACGTTGAGAGGCTTGGTAGTATTCCAAAGTGAAAGCATACCTGATAGCCCTTTTGTCACAAAGCGCCCGCCTAAATTTATAATTGTGCCCTTGCTTTGGTCCTTCGCGAGGTCATCCTCGGGTAGAATATAATGTACGTATAGAAAGGGCACGTTAGGTGCAGTCCCTATTGAAATCGCTTTCATGCGTGTCGTTTCTCCGACCTCTGCCATTTCTTGCGCGAGCGCCGTGTGATCAGGAGTGTAGTTGCCAAAGAGCGGACGGTACAGGCCTGCCATAAAATAGGTATTTCCTGGTATTTCATCGACCAGAATATAAAACGAACGAGTCATAGGATTACCCAACGTATATTCGTAATCGAGATCATCAGGGTTACCAAGCCATCTGGTTTCAGCGACAAAAGAAAGATAGCGTCTTATAGGTCTCAGTCTTGCCCCAAGATCAACCGACATCAAAAAGGGACGCCAAGTTCTGTATGGCACACTGTCGCCTGATTGCTTAAACATCATGTAGCGGAAATCACCGCTCATGTAAGTACGCATATTAATTTCTTCTCGGTAAGGATCATTGACCGTCAAGCGCTTCATGAAACCCTCTTTGTCGGGAGTAAAACGCCAGTCTCTATAGTCCCGGTACTTCTCTTCGGGTATATCTAAGTTATTAGTCGTAACGAGAGGCAGCCCTACAGCAGCCGCTTTTCGCGCATTCACGGCATCAGGACCCTTATCGTCGTCGTCATCTTGTTTACGGTAGTTTTTAAATTTCCCTTTAACAAATTTTTTATTTTTATCGCTTTTAGGTTCATCTTTTTTATTTTTTCTATCTTTAATCTTGGCGAGCGCCTCTTTCTTTTTTTGTTTTTTGTCGGCCTCCCTCTTTTCAGGGGCTATGTAATAAAGCTGTTCCTCTACAGGTGCTGGCTGCTTATAGTCGGGAACAATTTTTGGCCAAGCCAAAGAGCGCAAAAACCGATTTTGGTTCCAAGCGCCATAACGATTTCTGACACCCCCCCCATTTGGATTTACGTGGCATCCCTGGCAGGACAGGGTGCAACGCCTTTCTAGTAATGGCACGTTGTTGCGATTGGGCGAATGGCAGGCGGAACAGTTTTGGGCGAAGCGATTTGATACCCAGGGCTCGGCCTGAACCGGGGGTGAGTAATGAATAAAAAAACTTAAAAGGAGGGTGAAAATCATTTACTTCTTTATTTTGCTGAGTCGTACATAGATTTCAATATTTTGTTTCGTTTGAGACCCTAACAAGGACCTTGGAAGTGCTCGATATTGTTACGCTTTGATCAAAGTAAAAAAAATAGGGACTAAAGTCTCATTTTTTGCCTCATTCAGCCGATAAAACAATTAGTGATATGGGGGCCATCCATGGCAAAAGCTCAGAGAATTTTGGCAAGTATTGTCCTTTTACTTTTACCAGTGGGATTATTCCAAAACTGTGCTGACTTTATGACTCCCCAACACGATGGCAGTGGTGACTTTTCTTCTGAGGTAGCCCTTTTGACTATAGCCCAGGTTAACGCCTCAGCAAAAACTATCAATGACACCCAATGCTTTATTTGTCACTTTGCCGGATCTGGCTCAATTGGTGGTGGGGTTGAAGGAATCTCTGGGCAATATACAAAAGGTAATCCCGATGCGTCGCCTTGGTATACTGAAATTCAATCTGGCGCAATGCCAAGAGGCGAAACCTTGGACGGATATAGTCAAGCTATTATGCACCGTTGGATCAAAGAGGGCGATGTCCCTTAGGTTTAATTTGACAGTTTAATTTGACCTAGCCGTGTAAATTCCAGTATTAATTCACACATGAATTCTCAAAGAGACAACGTTTTTTTTGTCACTAGTTTTTATAAGTTTTTTGCCATTGAGCCAAAAAAACTTGAGTCACTTAAAACTACCTGGCTGAACTTCTGCGCTTCTCTACAAATAAAAGGCTTATTTATTCTTTCGCCTGAAGGAATTAACGGTACGCTCAGCGGCCCCGACCTAGAAAATATTAAACTCTTCAAATCTGAGATTTCGCTAAAACACGGTCTTACGCCTGAAGAATTTAAGGATAGCACATCTGATATTTGCCCCTTCAGAATAATGAAAGTGACACTTAGAGCAGAGGCGTGCACTTTAGATATTCCAAATTTTGAACCCAAAAACCACAACCCCAAGTACCTCACTCCGCTCGAGTGGGACCATATGCTGAACAGCTCAAGTGCGGTTTGTGTGGATGTCCGCAATTGGTATGAAAACCGCCTCGGCATGTTTGAAAACGCCATTGATCTTAAAATTGATGAATTCACCGAGTTTGGAGAAGCATTTAAAAAACAGAACATTCCTAATAGTAAAGACATTATGATTTATTGCACGGGTGGCATCCGCTGCGAAAAGGCGACTGCTGATTTACAAAAGCAAGGTTACAATAATATTTACCAACTAAAAAATGGTATCCTCAATTACCTTCAAGAATTGCCACATCGAAAATTTAAAGGTGAATGTTTTTTATTTGATGAACGCGTGGCTGTTGACCAGAATCTCTTGCCTACAAAACGCTATAAATTTTGCCCTCATTGTGGTCAACCTGCTGAGCTAGTACAATCATGTCGACGTTGTGATTCGGAATTCAAAATCTGTGGAGATTGCGAGACGAAGGGCAACCTAAATGAGCTATGCTCTAAGCACTGCGCTTATCAATTTGATCGGTACCCTGGCCGCAAGGGCCCCCAACAAGTACCGAGCTATAAAAGCGACTCATAAATAGTTTTAATAGTTTTTTTAATTGCTGAAGTAGAAGATGGCGCCACAAAAATGGTGTCATCACCAGCAATTGTTCCTAATATTCCTTCTGGCCTATTATTATCTAAATGAGCGGCAACGAGGCTCGCCGATCCTGCCACCGTACGCATAACAATAAGCGAGTCGTTGTGAGTGATATCTACGAGAAGACTCCTTAAACTTGACGATGTGAGCAACGCCGGCGGTAGGGCTGTAGTTCCCAAACGGTAAATCGTGGCGCCGTTTGCGTCGACTGCTTTAACGGCTCCAATTCTTCGTAAGTCACGAGAGATTGTACTTTGGGTGACATCAAACTTTAGACGGCTAAGTTCTTCAACCAACTCTTCTTGGGTCGACATTCTTCCGCCGGCCAAGAGCTTACTTAATACTTTTTGTCTCTCACGCGAATCAGTTAAGGCCATTGTATATTCCGATCATTAGTGCTTTTTGAGCATGAAGTCGATTCTCAGCCTGCTGAAAAAAAACCGCTTGGGGGGAATCAACAACCTCTTGAGTAATCTCCGCCCCTTTATTCATCGGCAGGCAATGCAGCACAATTGCCTCTGGTTTAGCTTTTTTTAGTAGCTCCATATTGATCTGATATCCCTCAAAGTGTTTCATTCTTTCTTTGTTTTCGGTCTCAAAACCCATGCTTGTCCAGACATCGGTGTATAAAGCGTCAACACCATTTACAGCCGCCTCGGGGGAATCAAACTTCTTGATAACCGCGGCGCCTTGCTCGGCTCGCTCTTTGCTACGAGCGAGAATTTCATGATCGGGTTCATAACCCTTAGGACAACAATAGTGAACATCGACGCCGGCAAAAGGCATTAGTAATAAAAGCGAATGGAGAACGTTATTGCCGTCACCAATATAGGCCAACTTAAGCCCCTTCAACTGGCCAAATTTTTGAAAAAGTGTTTGCAGGTCAGCAAGTGCCTGACAAGGGTGATGCGAATTCGATAGACCGTTAATAATTGGAATCTTAGCATGACTAACCATTCGCTCCAAAATTTTGTGCTCAAAGGTTCTCAGCATTACGCCGTGGACCATTCCTTGAAGAACTCGAATGACGTCCTCGGGATCTTCAGACTTTTTCTGAGTCCCAGAAATTTCGATCACGCGGCCTCCCAACTCTTCGATACCGACGGTAAAACTCACGCGCGTTCTTAGAGAAGGTTTTTCAAAAATTAAGGCGATGGTTTTATCCTGCAAAACATTTAGTCGCTCTTTCCCCCGCGTTTTTCTAAGGTCATCTGCAAGGTCGATTAAAGCCAAAAGCTCAGAGCGAGACAACTCCTCACCGGTCAGAAAAAATTTTGATTTAACTCGCAACATGCACACTTTCCTCACGCGGACGTAGTCCCGGAACATATTGGTAAATATCCTGGCCCTTTGGCAAACACCATGTTCCTACATAATTGCTCCAGAGGCCTGTTTCGGCATCTCTAGCGTCCATCACTCGCGCCGCCTTTACCCCGTTTTGAAGTGCGTGCATCATCGTTCGCGTTTTGATTGCCATACCACCATGGACGGCTTGATTGCGCATAAGTTTTTTGAGAGTAGTTTCCGATAACTGAGTGATAAGTTCCTTTTGCTGATCAAGAATGCCTTTTTGATCCGTCAAATATATCAAGTACTCAGCTTTGAGAGCCACAGCCAAATGAGAGGCTGCCCAGTCGGCATTAATATTATAGGCTTCTCCTTGCTCCCCTATACCAATCGGCGCTATCACAGGCAATGGGTTCCCCGGCAAAGCAAGCAGGCCTTCAAGCCATTTCGTGTTTACCTCTTTGATAGCTCCGACTTGTCCTAGCATTTTGGACGCCCTTTTGCATAAGAGAGTATTGCAATCTGCTCCTGAAAAACCCACTGATTGGATTCCATGCGACACGAGCTGGCGAACGAGTTTACGATTAATGTCGCCACACAGGACAGATTCGATGACGCCCATCATTTCCGGGGTTGTCACTCTTTGGCCATTGACAAAACTCCATTCAATTCCACATCTAGACAGCTCAGCATTAATCGCTGGACCACCGCCGTGAACCAGAATCACCTGGTAATCATACTTTCGATACAGCTTTAGTGCCTGTGTAATAATTGAGAGAACGCTGGGATCCGTTAGTGATGATCCACCTAATTTCATAACTACTCTAGATGAGTTCATGTGTACTCCGTGTTAATATCAACGTACTTTTTTGAAAGATCACAGCCCCATGCTGTAGCCTTTTCAGATCCCGATTTAAGGTCGATTGTGATTTGAATCTTTGGTTGCTTTAAAAGATTCTTTACTAGAGCCCGATCAAAACTCAAAGGAGTACCCGCCTCAAAAAGAAGTTCACCTTGAATCAGAAGCGACATTTTAGCCAGACATGCTGCTGGGACTCTGTCAGCACCCAGTCGAGCTATAATTCTACCCCAGTTGGGGTCCTCTCCATGCATTGCGGTTTTGATAAGCGGACTTAAAGTAAGCCCTCGGGCGGCGCTTCGAGCAAGTTCTAAACTGGGCGCACCCAATAATTCGACCTCGATGAGTTTATTGGCGCCCTCGCCATCAGCCGCGATAGACTGAGCTAAAACTTTTGAAACCTCAAAAAGAGCTTCCTTAAAACTTTGAAGATCTGCATCTGTCGTGATTTCGATGCCCGTCTCACCGCTGGCCATTAGAAATACGGAGTCGTTCGTACTAGAATCCCCGTCGACACTGATCATGTTAAAGCTAATGTCGGTAGCCTCTTTTAATAGTGTTTGAGCCAAAGCGGGCGTCAACTTTACGTCCGTTAGCAGGTAACCAAGCATGGTCGCCATATTCGGATGAATCATCCCAGAGCCTTTACATATTCCTGTAATGCGAACCCTTCCCCCTGACAGCTCAACTACTTCAGACGCTGTTTTCGGCACAAGATCAGTAGTTAGTATTGCCAAAGCAAAATTTTCAGCGACGTCAGTGGCTCGTTCAACAAGTTCTGGGATCGATTGTTGAATTTTCTCGATTTCCATTTGATCGCCAATTTTTCCTGTGCTCGCTGTTAAAACCTGAGCTACATCAAGGCCTAGTTCCTTAGCGACTGCTTCTGCCATTAAGTGATTGTTCTGAAGCCCCTGTTGACCAGTAGCTGCGTTGGCTTGACCCGAATTAGTGACAATGGCGCGCACATTACTTGCCGGAAGAATCCCTTGGCAATGAAGCACGGGCGCTGCCTTGCACTCATTCAGTGTGAAAACGCCGGCGGCCACGCAGTCCTTTTCAGTAAAAATAAGTCCGATATCAGGACGATATCGTCGCACGCCACAATTCACACCGCTAGCTAAGAAGCCCAGGGGAAGCACAGTTCTAAATAATCCAGGACCAAGGGTCATTTTTCTATTTCTCCTATTTGTTTCTTCTATAAAAGGTAAGTAAAGGTTGGAATATCTAAAAACCGATTGAGGTTTTCTACCGCTTGGCTCGCGGCCCCTTTAAGAAGATTGTCGATCACCGAAAAGACATAAAGTTTTTTACCCACGAGTTTGTAGGAAATATGAATCCTTGGAGTTCCCACCACTTTCGAAAGACTCGCCAATTTTTCAATATTCGATCCGTGTTGAAGTAGGGGATAATCTTTAAACGCTTCTGTATAGGCATGTTCTATATCTGCACTACTTTCTGTGCAGGCATTTGCATAAATAGCGACTGAAATCCCGCGCTTGGTTGGCAAGAGATGAGTTGAGAGGTGTGGATTAATGCTGGCCCCACCCCAACGCTGCACGGCTTCTTGAATTTCTGGCAAATGTTGATGCTGGCCTACTCGGTAAGGGCGACATTCGCCATCTACTTCAGAAAACAAAAGACTTTCAATCGCTTTTTTGCCCCCGCCTGTGGTGCCCGACTTCGCATCAACAACTATATGGTCCGTATCTATTAATTTGTTTTTAATAATTGGAATTAGTGCCAGGCTAATTGCAGTCGCATAACATCCGGGATTAGCGATCAGTTGAGTTTCTTTAGCGACGGGACCCACAAAAGGCACAAGTCCATAATCAGTTCCTTGACGAAACGCTCCACTCAAATCTATGACCTTTTTTCCAGCCTTCAAAATAGCAGGTGCCAGCCCCTCTGAAACTTCTGCGGGGGTTGCCAAGAACACGATATCGGTCAGATTTTTCATAAGCTCACTGTCTTTTAGACACAAAACCGATTTTATTTTCGAATCGAAAACTTCGCAATCGAGAGTGAATTCTTGAGTCGCAAAACAGTGAGTCAACTTAACAGACTCGTGTTTCAACAATAGCCTGACGAGTTCAAGGCCTGCATAGCCGCGAGCTCCGACCACGGATACTGTTTTTAGTGGGCCTTGAGCCTCTGCATATTTATTCATCATTAATGCATAATGAGTCCTATTAAGCTATATGTCAAATTTAAATTGCAGTTTTATGCACTTTAGTGCATATAATGAGATTTTCTATGCAGACAACTTTATGGATATACAGAAAGGCAGACTATGAATCACGTCCCAAAAAACGAAAAAGTACTTTTAGTTTACAGTGGTGGTCTTGACACCTCCATCTGCATTCCGCTGATGCGAGAAGAATACGGATACAAGCATGTCGTGACAGTTACGATTGATGTGGGCCAAGATCCGGCTGACATCAAACAAGCAGCGGAGAAAGCCAAATTTCTTCAAACAGAACATTATACTGTCGATGCTAAAGAAGAATTTGTAGAGAAGTTCTGCTGGCCAGCCGTCCGCGCCAATGGCGATTATCAAGGTTACCCCATGTCGACTTCAATTGCCCGCCCGCTGATTGCAGCGAAGGCAGTTGAGTATGCCAAGAAACTGGGAATCACTTCTTTTGCCCATGGCTGTACGGGAAAAGGAAACGATCAATATCGAATAGAATTTGGAATTCGAAGCCTCATGCCACAGGCAACTATTCACGCCCCCGTTCGTGAAAGAAATATGACAAGGAGTTGGGAGATTGAATATGCACTGAAAAAAAATATTCCCATTCAACAATCTCTCAGCAAGATCTGGTCGATTGATGAAAACCTTTGGGGCCGCTCGATAGAGGGTGGCCGCTTAGAGGAGCCAAACTACCCACCGCCTGAAGAAATTTTTCAATGGACTAAATCCACAGGTGCTGCTGACTCTCACCCTGAAGAAATTAGTGTTCAATTTCTGGATGGGGTACCAGTAGCCATTAATAACGAAAAAAGTTCTCCGCAAAAATTGGTTACGAAGCTGAACTCCATTGCGGGAAAGCATGGAATAGGTCGTATCGATATTATGGAAGACCGAATGATGGGGCTCAAAGTTCGAGAAAACTACGAATGTCCTGGAGCCACTGTTCTATTAAAAGCTCATAAAGCTCTTGAGAACTTGGTCCTTACTCGTGATGAAATTAGAGTAAAGACTCTGATTGATCAAGAATGGAGTCGCTTAGCCTACGAAGGATTGTGGTGGGATCCATTGAAAGAGAATCTTGAAGCGTTTATTGGATCGACCCAAAAACGTGTTGATGGAGGCGTAACGCTTAAACTTTATAAGGGGCAGGCTACCGTTATTGGAAGACATTCGGAGTGGGCACTTTACTCTGGGGACCTGGCCTCGTTTGACACGACTACGTTTGACCAAAGAGAGAGCACGGGTTCCGTTAAAAACTTTGGTCTGCAGTCACGCCTTTATAACCAGTTGGTTCAAAAACACCAAAAGGAAATTTAATGAAACTTTGGGGCGGCCGTTTTTCAAAAGAAACAGCGAAAGAAGTCGAGACTTTTTCTTCTTCTATTCACATTGATTCCAAAATGTGGGAGGCGGATATCAAAACTTCTGTTGCCCACGCCCGCATGCTAGGAGACAAAAAAATTATTTCTTTGGACGATTCTGAAAGGATCATTCACGGGCTTCAGCAAATAAAAGCGGAAAGTCAATCGGGAGAGTGGACTTTTGATGACGGGGCTGAGGATATTCACGGCGCGATTGAGCAGCGGCTTTTTCAGTTGATTGGCATTGCTGCCAAAAAAATCCACACAGCCCGCAGCCGCAATGATCAAGTGGCGACCGACACTCGCCTCTATCTACATGACAAAATTAAAGTTTTAACTCAAGAGCTAAAATCTCTGCAAAAGCAGCTTGTAGATCAGGCCCAAAAACATACCAATTCCATTCTACCGGGAATGACTCACCTGCAACACGCCCAACCAGTAAGTCTAGCGCACCATCTCATGGCGTATTTTTGGATGTTTCAGAGGGATGTAGAAAGGCTTATGGATTCTTTGCCAAGAATTCTTTCGCTGCCCTTAGGTTCTGCGGCACTGGCGGGAACAGGGTTTCCCATTGATAGACAAATGGTTTGTGAGGAACTCCAATTTTCAAAAGTTTGCGAAAACAGCCTCGACGGCGTTTCTGATAGAGATTTCGTCATTGAGTTTTTAGCGGATGCTTCAATTATAATGATGCACTTATCCCGATTTTGCGAAGAGCTTATTCTTTGGAACACTCCCGAATTTAATTTCGTAGAATTAGGCGATGAAGTAACCACGGGATCTTCAATTATGCCTCAAAAGAAGAACCCCGACATGGCGGAATTAATTCGGGGTCGTGTCGGTAGAGTGTATGGAGCCCTAATGGGCGCCCTCACAATGATGAAAGCTTTGCCGCTTAGCTATAATCGCGATATGCAAGAGGATAAGGAGCACCTCTTTCAAGGATTGGAAACTGTGCTTTCATGCGTGCAAATGATGAATTTGATGCTTCAGAAAACCAGCTGGAAAACAGAAAACATGTCAAAGGCCCTAAAGGCCGATTTTTCTAATGCGACAGATCTAGCCGATGATTTAGTAGAAAAAGGACTCAGTTTCCGTGAGGCTCATGAAGTCGTTGGACATATTGTTCAAGATTGCATTTCAAACAAAATAGGACTTGAAGATCTGTCTCTAAATACCCTCAAGAAGTTCCATGTACTCTTTGACCAAAATACTACGGCAAAACTCAGCCACCGTGCGGTTATGAATGCGCGGACGTCTGAGGGTGGCACCAGTCCCACATCAGTTGAAGCCCAAATCGCTAAAGCTTATGAAAAAATGAGTCTCTCTTCTGTTGTAAATAATTCATAGCCTTTGTAAAAAATTCTAAATCTGTCCATGGAGGCTGCCGCAGAATCAATCCATTGGCTCTGGAGTGAGATTTTCCGGTATATAATTTGCTTTGTAATTAACACATTGCGTTATCTACACTATATACTGGAGACAATTATGTTTCGTTTTCTACTTGCCGTTACTCTGTTAATGCCGCTATTTGCTAGTGGTTTTACCCCTACCCATGCTCCTGATCACGAAGATCAAGTCATGGAGAAGTTCCTTAAGCCTTTCGGCAAGGGAAGGTTTAAGCATGTTCCCAAGGCGCTGCGTGAAGGAGATTGGCTGCTCGGCCCTCGCGTGTTTTTTAAAACCACGGCTACATTTTTGATATGGCAGAACACCTACTCTCAAGCTTTTTACCGACATGTTGAACCCCTAATTAGAAAGCACTTTCCGGGTCTTATATACAATAAAAAGTACTCGCACCTTTATGACAAAATTTATAACGAAGGTTTTTTAAATTATCTTTATATCAAGAAAACCTTTGCGATGTTTAATAGCGACATCGACGACGCACTCAATGTGTATTTTGATGTGGCTCATCCTATATATGATGTCTTATTTGATGACCCCTTGTTTTCTGATTTTAATAAAGAAGAAAATATAAATCGTATTACTAAAATCGTCTCTAGAGATTATAATTTCGAAAATAAAACTCCCCTAGAAAGACTTTTGATTGACGTACTAGAGAACATCGATCAACGCCTGCCGGCCTCAAATAAAGCGGCCTTCTACCAGGTGCTGCGCAAACTGCACTTTGATCAAGTTGATTCCATTAAACAACATGACAAAAATCTCTCAAATGAGGAACTCCGTAGCATAGAATTCCGCAAAGGCGGAAATTCCATGGTGTTATATGTACTTTTGAATGAAAGGTCCTATAGCCAAGAAGAACTCGACGCCTATTTTATCATGGGTGCCTTTTTACAGTCAGTCGATGATTTCTCAGATATGGAAGAAGATACAGAACAGGGAATCGAAACGTTGGCGATTAGAAAGCTGATAGTCCCAGAAGAACAGTGGCTGATTAGAGATATCTTTATGGGTCAACTTTTTTCGTTTGTCGATAAATACCAATATGATTATGACGAAGTTAGTACCTTTCATGATCTCGTCGATAAACTCATGACTATGTCAGCAGAGAAATATCAGGACTCTATGGATGCTATTTCAGAGAGGAAAAGTCCGTGAGAAACTCTCTGCTAGGATTTTTAATTCTCGGATGCCTTAGTTTTTCTTTTAGATCAATGGCTTCGAGCGAGACTATTCGTGATGCTCTAGAAAGCCCACAGAGTTTTCCGTATTCAGCCGCTCCTTACCGCGATCATGAAGATAATCTTTTAGATTCTAATTATGATTTTTCTGGCAAAGGACTTTTTCTTCACCATCCCAGGATAGTTAGAGATACAGGTCCTTTTATTTCCGTAAAGGCCATTTGGCACAACGCCATTCCGATGACTTCAGGCCTTATCGACTTTAACTCGATTTATGACGAGGTTTTTTTACCCGTTGTTCAAAAAGACTTTCCAGAACTCATCGAGGCGTATGAACATTCGTCAAAAGAATTGACGGAAAAAGAAAAAGCTTACAAGTATCTTTACCAAAAAATAATTGATGAGAGTGGAAAAAACTGGTTTTTTGTTAAACTGACGGCAAGTATGCACAACAGCGAAGTTCCCGACCTAGCCAATTTGTATTTTGGTCTTTCTCACCCAATTTATGACGTTTTATTTGATAACGCATTAATTTCTGATTTTAATAGTGACGAACGAATTTCTCGCCTGAGGAGCATTATCACTCGTGACTATAACATTAGTAAACCCAGCTCCATGGAAAATCTTTTAATTAGTATTGTTCAGGGTTTGGAAAATTCAGTGCCCATTCAAAATCGCTCAGTTTTTTTTCATTACCTACTTAAACTTCACGAAGCACAAACTGACTCAATCCGCCAGCATAACTCCGACATTTCGCCGGAGGAACTACGACGCACGACATTTCGAAAAGGCGGCTACTCGATGGTTCTCTACGCCTTGTTGGCTGATCATAATTTTAAACAAAGCGAAATTGATGCTTTTTTTCTTGTGGGCGCAATGCTGCAAAACTTAGACGATTTTTCAGATATCGCTGAAGATAAAAAAGAGGGAATTGTTACGCTTGCTATGAAACGGTTGATCACGCCCTCTGAAGTTTGGGCAATGAAGGACGTAGTCTATCGCCGCCTGTTAGAACTTGTACCTGCCGCTGGCTATGACGAATCCGCTGTCGATACATATGTCGGAGCTCTCGATAAGTTTATCGATATGAATTCAAATCTCTATGAAAAAGCAATGGCAGAATAAAAAATGATTAAGCATTTAATATTTCTATTTTATTATTTATTTTTTTCTTTTGCTTTTTTTGAGGTGGCAGATGCCAATGAACTCAAAGCAACGATCCAATCTGCCAGAGCCGCTTTGGTAACCGAGGTTCGGCAAAATGAATTAGGCCAGCAGTTTTGGCACATGCCTTCCTATTACGGGCAACGTGTGTTTTCGGAGTATTTGTTATTGTCACGATGGTTGAACCACGAAACACCCAGATTAGAAACAGACAAGTTTAGGCAGGAGTTATTTCGCACCCAAAAGGCAGACGGATCGTGGATTGGAGTAAACGATATCAATAGATCTTCTGGCGATATTGACCCGACGATAACTAACTATTTTGCCTTGAAGGCGTTAGGCACGCCATCTACGGATCCTCGAATGTTAATGGCTAGATCGTTCATTATGAATGTTGGTGGTTTAACTAAGGCAACCTTTACGACTAAGATCCTATTAGCTCTTTTTGGCAATTACCCTTGGGCCGAGATTCCAAAAATTGCTGACCTTTTTTTTAGTAGTTGGTCTCCTATTAACGCAGACGACTTTGCGGTATGGGTGAAAGACACTATGGTTGCGGTAAGTTACCTGAGGCGATTTGAGGTTGTGAGGAATCTGGGAGAGGACTTTTCGCTTAAGGAACTCCACTCCGTAGAGATCGCCAGTGACCTGGCAGAAGAATCAAGTTTCAGGGATGCTAATTTATCCCGGGACGATGGCAAAAAACTAATTGGAATGCTACTAGAGGCACAACAGCCCCTGGGAAACTGGGGATTCTCTGCAATCAGCACGCTGATCGCAGCGGCTGCGCTGTCGGACCATGCTCAACATGACAAAGAAGATCAATCCAGAATTCAAATTGCAAATAATCTCGGAATTAAGAGAATAGAAGACCTTTTGTTTAGCCCTCATCGAGCAGCCGAGTCTTATGGAATTGACCATGAAAGTGTTAATTGGGACACGTCTTTATCTTTAATGGCGCTTCATCAATCTCTTTCTGTTATTGGGCCTACTGCCGCCAGTCAAGATCTTGCCGCTATGGCAAATGCCTCCGACTACTTGGCCTCACATCAACATTCTTCAGGTGGATTCTATTTTGGCGAAGACTTTTCGAATACTCCTGACTGTGACGACACGGCGATGGCTATTATGGCGCTGGCTCCCTATGGAGAAAAATACTCTGGTGTTATCAACAAAGCCGTAAGATTTTTGGTTTCTATGCAGAATAGTGACGGAGGCTGGGCCGCATTTTCGAAAGATCGCTCAGGTAATTTTGTCCTTCGATATTTTTTGAATGGAATTGTTAGCACGGATTTTATTTACGACATGAGTAGCGCCGATGTCACAGGACATGTCCTCGAGGCTCTATCCCATTTAGAAGCCTCTGCCAAACCAGTTGATGCCATCAAGAATGGAATAGGATTTCTAGAAAAATCTCAGTCGAAAGACGTGCACGGCTGGCAAGGCCGCTGGGGCAACAATTATTTGTATGGAACAAGTTCCGCGATATTGGGACTGATCAGTAATGGCGAGAGCCCGTCCTCTGAATATATTAAAAAATCACTAAATTGGCTACTAACAGTTCAGAACGAAGACGGCGGTTTTGGAGAGTCGACGCTATCATATGGCGATTCACGGATGGCAGGCAAAGGACTCAGTACACCAACCCAGACAGCTTGGGGATTACAAGCTCTCGCTCAGGGTGGCAGATCCTACGAATTTGCCGCTCACAAGGCCGCAAACTATTTGGTGAAAACTTTTAAGGGTCGCTGGCACGAAGAACATGTCAATGGCACTGGAATTCCCGGATCTGTCTATTCGATTTACCCAGTTTATCCTTATACTTTCCCCTTGATGGCCCTGTCCAAATACACCCAAAATCTAAAGACCGCTGAGAAAAAATGATAACTCTTGACCTCCTTCAATATAAATACCGCAAAAAAAACATGGTGTTACTACTAACCGGCCATTTTATCGGAAAGTGGGCTTCGTGGATCAGTTTTGTTGCCATACTCATCTCTATACAAGCCGAATTTAGTTCCACCTTGGGTTTGGCATTTTTAATTGCCGCCAAACGCCTTCCGGCATCGCTTGCGGCCTATCGATCGGGAATACTATCACAAACTATTTCGCCAAAAAAATTAATTCTTATTGCATTTTCACTGATACTTTTTTTTCTGTCTTGCCTTCTATTCTTTAATCCTCTCGACAAAAGCTTTATTCTTTTTTGCACAATAGCCTATATCGGAGTTTCATTCGCTGAAGGACTCTACCGACCAGCACTAGCTCAACTTACTTCTCAAATATTTAAGAATCAAATTAGCCGGCTTTCAGTTAATACAAACTTGAATTTACTGGGCATGTTAGGTGTTGTAGCAGCGACCTCAGCGTCAGGAATTTTGATGTCCTATCTATCGGTTCACTCCATTATTTTATTCTCAGGACTTTCTGCGGCAGTTTCTCTGGCGTGTTTTTCTAAAATATATTGTGTCGATTCAACCCCAGAGGTTTTGAAAGGCATCGTTATCGAAGATCATCAACCTAGCCTCCTCTATGCCCCTAGTCAGCGGAGATTATTGCTTCGCTACGGTTTGCTAGCACTGCTCTATTCATTTATCGGAATTGTAGCTACTAAATTTCCATTTGAAGTTTACCACCGGGGCATTCCAGGGGTTGGCATCACGAATTTTGTTCTCGGAGTTGGCATAATTTGCGGAGGATTGCTATACAAATTTCTGATAGAAAAAATGTTGGTAAAAAACAGTAGCCGCCCTATTGATGGTAAAATAGTGCTAATGATAGCCACTTTTTTCTTGGGTTTTACACTGGCCGACGATTTTACTTTCGGCATGATGTTTTTATTTGCGTTCATACTTTGTTTTACTTTGTTAAAGATTCATTTAGAAAACAGGCTCATACTGCTTGCCGAAAACCGTTCGGGCGTTGTTTTTTCTCAGCTATCGATTTTTGAAGAAGCCCTAATTAGTATTGCCAGTATTTCGTTCGGGCTCATTGCCATAGATTACTCTCTCAAAGATGTTGGCGTTTTTTTAGCACTAGTTATCTTCACTTTTTGCATTTCAACTTATCTTTTCCGAATCCTTTTCCATCTTGTTAAGGGCTCACAAACCGTCAGGCTTTACCTAAAAGCAAAGGCCTAAATCGAGGCCTAAGTTGGTCATATCTCAATCACAAGAATTTTCTGGAGTCGCACGTCTATTATAAGCGTGGCAATTCCAAGATGCTTCTGTGCAAAGACTTCCACCTGAACAATCGCTCATCATGTCACCAAATGCCTCGATTCTTGATTCCCCAGACCCACTTACTGCGCTAAAGCCCCAGGCCTCTCCATAAAGTCCACGTAATGCGGAGAAACTAAAACAATTCGCCGCACATCTATATACTTTTTCTTTTCTGGGGTCGGCGTCAGTATTTATATTGGAACAGGCTCGTGTAATAGGCTCGCTTTGACTGCCATTTTCGCTCACAAATATACAGGTCTGGTCACCATTGCATGGGGTACAATCCCAGCCAGTTTTTGCCTGGGCGTCAATTTGAGTTAGAACCAGCGAAGCTAAAACAAGAATATTTAATTTAATTTTCATAAAAATCTCCTTCATTAACTGAATAAACTACTGTGAATTTAGTTATAATCTACTGGATTAAATTTTGGAACTTACTTCAAATTACTTGAGCGGATGCCGTAGCTTCTTTTGACTGAAACCTATGAAACCTCAGAGGATTTAAAGAAGTGTGAACCCTCTAACACACTCATCCTCCAGGCTATACATTAATTAAACAGTTCATATTGAGACAGAGGGCAAACGCGAGGCAATGAGGGCAATTCTGTAGTTCTCCAGGAATACTGTCCTTTTAACTTTTCAGCGATTCTGTCCTCTATCGGCATCATGCTGCTAGTCTTTTAGCCTGATGTATTTTTATTAGTTTAATCGGTT
>Ga0163151_10002355_pt1 | contig 29456 bp, 26 predicted proteins | sample OliLakLV19MP5IB2_FD_145596 | JGI IMG/M metagenome (GOLD analysis project Ga0163151, IMG submission 145596) | Freshwater microbial mat bacterial communities from Lake Vanda, McMurdo Dry Valleys, Antarctica - Oligotrophic Lake LV.19.MP5.IB-2 | ecosystem: Environmental > Aquatic > Freshwater >...
TCTCTGTGTTTACCGACTTCCCCAACCTGGCCATTGAATTCAACGATGTGTACATCGAAGACAGTCACCCGGGCAATTACCCGTTGCTTACCGCAGAACGGATTTCGTTCAATCTTAGCCCGATTGAAGTGTGGAGAGGCAATTACTCCATTCGCGGCCTTTCGGTGTCGGGGAGCGAAACGAACCTGAAGATCAATGAGGCAGGAAAAAATAATTTCAACATTTTAAAAGAAACAAAAGGTGATGGCAGCGGCACGGTTCAATTTGATTTGCGACAGGTGCAACTTTCAAAGACCCTCGTCACGTATGACGACCGCGAAGCCAACCAACACCACATCTTCAACAGTGAAAACCTGATTGCCTCTATTTTAGTGACGGGCGATTTATATCAAATCGAGGCCATAGGCGATGCCGTCACTAAACAAATTGGCATCGACAACTCCGTTTTTCTGGTCAACAAAAGTTTTATTATTGATACGAAGCTGGATTATGATGATAAGAAAAAAGAGGTGCTCTTTAAACCCTCGTCACTAAAAGTGGGTGAATCAGAGTTTACCATCATCGGCAATTATCTTTTCAAGGAGAAAAACCTGATCAACCTGAAAGCGGAAGGGAAAGACACGGATATTCAAACCTTGCTATCGCTGATGCCGGAAGAAACTACCGAAAAACTAAAGCAGTATCGCAGTGATGGTGATGTATTTTTCAATCTTTCACTCAGAGGCGAAATCAGCGAACGGAAAAGCCCGTTGATCTCGGTTGCTTTTGGATGTACAAATACAACGCTCTATCATCCGGATTATAAAACACAAATCAAACACGCCAATCTGAAAGGATCGTTTGCCAGTCCTTCTGCTACTGATTTCTCCAACGCTGAATTATTTCTTAGTGATGTGAATGGAGAACTCAATGGCCAGGTCTTTAATGCCAACCTTTCCATACGCAAATTCAACGACCCTTTTGTAACGTTTGATTTTAAGGGAGACCTGGATGCGGCTTCTATTTTTAACTTCTATCCCATCGCAGGAGTGACGGGGCTTGAAGGATTTCTCTCCACAGACATTTCCTTTGAAGGGCAAACCTCCATGCTCAACAAGAAGGCTACCGTGCAACGCGTGAAGACGAATGGAGCCATCGTGATGAGTAAACTAAATTTTGCCTACGGCCCGCAGAAGATTAAGTTTAAAGATATCAACGGAACCCTGCAGTTTGATAATCACGACCTCGCCCTCAGCAACGTTACCGGCCAATTCGAAAATAGTGACTTTCACCTGAATGGATTTTTTAAAAACATCATCACTTTTCTTCTTTTTGAGAATCAGCCGATCGGTATCGAGACAGATTTGAAATCAGATTTTCTGGACCTGGATCAGCTATTCACCATCGCCTTTGGCGAAGAACAGTCCGAAAATTATCACTTCAGTATTTCACCCGATGTACAACTCAATTTCAATTGCGATGTGAGGCGAATGAAGTACAAGCGGTTTAAGCCCACTAAAATTAAGGGTGATCTGCTTGTTAAGAATCAGGTGGCCGTATCACGCAATATTACTATGAACACGATGGGCGGAGCGCTCACACTAAATGGTATTGTAGACGCTAAAAACCCTAAAGCGATTGATGTAGTAAGTTCGTTTGAACTCAATGGCATCTATGTGGATAGTATCTTTTATGTGTTTGAAAACTTCTACCAGAATTTCATTCAGGATAAACATCTGAAAGGTCAGGCCTATGCCGAAGTGGAATTGGAGATGGTGTTAAACGAACAACTTCATTTAATCTCTCAAACATTGATTGCCGACATCAGTGCCACCATTAAAAATGGTGAACTCAATAACTTTGAACCGCTGAAGAAATTAAATAAATACATTGATGATGAAAGTCTTAGCAAACTCCGCTTTGGTGACTTGAAAAATGAAATCCACATTGAAAATAAAACGATCTACATCCCGCAGATGGATATCAAAAGCAATGCCACTGACATTCGCTTAAGCGGTACTCACACCTTCGATCAGCAAATTGACTATCGGATTGTTGCTCCGCTCAGAGGTAAAAAGAAAATTGACCCTGACGAAGCGTTTGGCGCCATTGAAGATGACGGATCGGGGAAGCCAAAGATTTTCTTAAAAATAACCGGTACCACCGATAAATATGAAGTGGGCTTAGATAAAGACGCGGTGAAGAAAAAAATTGCCAGTGACCTGAAGAAAGAAGTCCAGGAATTGAAAGATGCTTTTAAACAAAAAGGCATCAAGAAAAAGAAAGAACTCGAATTATCAACCGAAGAGTTTGATTGGGAGAACGATCCGCAATAATCTTAGTTGAAAATAATAACAACGATCAACGTACCGATCGATGTTACTACACCTGCCAACAGCAACCAACCTGTAATCTTATTAAGTTGTTTCTTTTCTGATTCTCTTCCTTTCCGCCAGAGAAAAAAACCAGCAATGGCAAATGGGAAAACGAAAATAACATTAATCAGGAACGTCCAGAACCATCCAAACAACAAAAACCAGATGGCACACAAAAGTGACAGCACATTAAAGGTGACTAATCGTTTTTCACTCGCCATAAAATTTTGTTTGGTTTAAATGATGATTAAATAGATTTTGCCCTGTTCCAATATTCGTCCATTTCAACCAGCGTCATCTCCCCCATTTTCCTTCCGTCTTTAGCGGATTCAGTTTCAAGGTATTGAAATCGTTTAATGAATTTTTTATTGGTTCTCTCCAAAGCCTCTTCTGGGTCTATGTTGATGAACCGGGCATAATTCACCAGAGAGAAAAGTAAATCACCAAATTCGGCCATGGCTTTTTCCTTGTTGATGGCTTCGTTGGTCTCGGCATTAAATTCATTTTTAAACTCCTGCATTTCTTCTTCCACCTTCTGCCACACTTGCTCTTTCTTTTCCCAATCGAAACCAACACCACGGGCTTTATCCTGAATGCGAATGGCCTTGACCAAAGCGGGCAATGTTTTAGGCACTCCTTCCAACACCGATTTGTTTCCTGTTCTTAGCTTGATCTTCTCCCAATTCTCTTTTACGGTCTTTTCATCGGTGGCAATAACATCGCCATACACATGTGGATGCCGCTCGATTAACTTCTCGCAAATTGAATTCAAGACATCGGCCATATCAAAGGCTTTTGTTTCTGAGGCAATGCGCGAGTAGAAAGTGATGTGCAGCATCAGGTCGCCCAACTCTTTTTTCACTTCATTCAAATCACCTTCCAGAATAGCATCGGATAATTCGTACGTCTCTTCAATGGTGAGATGCCTCAGCGTTTCAAGCGTTTGTTTCTTGTCCCAAGGGCAATTTTCGCGCAATTCATCCATCACGGTGAGCAGGCGATCAAATGCTTTGAGTTTTGCTTCACGGTTTAAATCTGGGTCTGAAAGTGGCATTTTTTACTTTTTTTAATACGGAATGTAAACTTAACAATTGAATGAGGTGTTGTACTTTTGTTGTTAGAAAAAATCGCAATTAAATCATGGCCATTTTCCTTCTCACCATCGGAGTTTTTGGATTGTTCTTCTTACTCATGTCTGTGCGCTTGCTATTTGTAAAGAATGGCGAATTTCGCGGCACATGTGCAACCCAAAGTCCATTTTTAGCGAAAGAAGGAATCACATGCGGCTATTGTGGTAAAACCATTGGTGAAGGTGAAGCGTGTGGCGATCCTGAAAAAGCTGCTTCATTACAGATGCCGGATATCAATAAGAAAGGCTAGTCAAAAGTCTTTTCTTACTTTCTAAAAGCCTGAAAGGCTGATATTATTATAGAAAAGCAGATCAATCAACATTCAGAACCCCAAAGGGTGAAATTATTCCACCCCTTCAGGGTTCAATACCTATCCGGTTTTCATGCTATAATAATTTCATCCCTTCGGGATTGTCATCGAAAAACTAATCTTCTGATCTCCTGTGCAAGCTCGTTTTCTTAACTATCAGATATGGTTAGCTTTGTAGCTTAATTTTATACCGTGACCCTAATCAAATCTATTTCTGGTATCCGCGGCACCATTGGCGGTGCTCCTGGCAATGCCCTCACTCCTGTTGACGCTGTAAAATTTGCCGCTGCCTATGGCACATGGATAAAATCCCGCAAAGGAAAAAAAGTTGTCATTGGCCGTGATGCACGACCCTCCGGTGAGATGATCAGTCAGCTGGTGGCTTCAACACTTCAAGGCCTTGGATTGCATGTGATCGATTTAGGACTATCAACAACACCTACCGTAGAGATTGCTGTACCAAAAGAAAAAGCCGCGGGAGGAATTATTTTAACAGCTAGCCATAACCCGGTGCAGTGGAATGCACTTAAGTTATTGAATGAAAAAGGTGAATTTCTGTCGGCTGCAGATGGCGCTGAGTTATTGAAAATTGCCGAACACGATAGTTTTGATTTCGCCCCCGTTGAGCAATTAGGAACGTACACCCGAAATGATACTTACATACAAAAACACATCGCCCTGATTTTAAAACATACGCTGGTGGATAAGAAGGCGATTCAAAATGCAAAATTCAAAATTGCTATTGATGCGGTGAATTCTACCGGTGGCATTGCCGTTCCTCAATTGCTAAAAGCACTGGGAGTGAAAAAAGTAGTTGCCTTGTATTGCGAACCCAATGGAAAATTTCCTCACAACCCCGAGCCACTACCAGAACATCTTAAAGTAATCAGCAAGGCGGTTAAAAAAGAAAAATGTCATCTGGGAATTGTCGTTGATCCGGATGTTGATAGACTCGCATTCATCCAGGAAGATGGAAAACCCTTTGGAGAAGAATATACGTTGGTGGCTGTTGCCGATTACATCCTGAGCAAAAAGAAAGGCAATACTGTTTCTAATCTATCATCCACCCGTGCGTTGCGCGATGTGACTGAAAAGCGTGGTGGCAATTATCAGGCTGCAGCCGTTGGCGAAGTAAACGTGGTTACCAAGATGAAAGAAACCAACGCAGTTATTGGGGGTGAAGGAAATGGCGGTATCATCGTACCCGACTTTCATTATGGCCGCGATGCGATGATAGGAATTGCCTTGTTCCTCACTCATCTGGCAAAATCAAAAATGAAAGCATCAGAGCTGCGCAAATCGTTTCCGGTCTATTTCATTTCCAAAAATAAGATTGAGCTCACTCCAAAAATCAACGTGGATGAAGTGCTTGAAAAAATTAAAGCGAAATACGCGCACGAAAACATCAACACCATTGATGGCGTAAAGATCGATTTTGAAAGAGAGAAGGAATGGGTGCACTTGCGCAAGAGCAACACCGAACCCATCATTCGCATTTATGCTGAATCTCAGAATGAGGAGAAAGCCGATGACCTTGCTCAACGAATCATTAACGACATAAAAGAAATTATTAAATAACGTCCACAGACCACAGTTGGCGGTCGATAGTGGTCTGTGTACTTTTGATCAATTATCAAGAAAATGAGAATCTACTTTGACAACGCAGCCACCACGCCACTCGATCCGGAAGTATTTGAAGCGATGAGGCCTTTTATGCTGGAGGATTTTGGAAATCCATCCTCCACGCATGCACATGGAAGGAAAGTGCGTGCCGCGATTGAATCAGCCCGCAAGAAAGTAGCGGAGTTGCTTAATTGCACGCCCGGTGAAATTATTTTTACTTCCGGAGGTACGGAAGCAGACAATACAATTATCCGGAGTGCCGTTGAAACGTATCAACTCAAACATGCTATCTCTTCTTCGATTGAGCATCATGCCGTAACGCATACGCTCGGATTGCTCGAAAAGCAAAACGTCATTCAATTACATCATGTAAGGCTTGATGAGAAAGGTCACGTTGACTTGAACCATCTGGAAGAATTGTTAAAAGAATTTCCCAAAGCATTGGTGTCGCTCATGCAAGCTAATAATGAAATCGGAAATCTATTGGACATGGAAGCCGTTGGAAATCTTTGTCATACTCATCATGCATATTTTCACTCTGATACCGTGCAAACCATCGGGCACTATCGCCATGACATGAAAAGACTAAAAGTGCATGGCATGGCTGCAGCGGCACATAAGTTTCATGGACCCAAGGGGGTTGGGTTTATGTACATCAACAAAGACAAGAAAATACATTCCTTCATGCAGGGAGGTGCACAGGAGCGCAATATGCGTGGCGGAACTGAGAATGTGTATGGCATCATTGGCATGGCCAGGGCATTGGAGATTTGCTATCGCGACATGGATGATCATAAAGCATACATCGAAGGATTGAAAGAACGGATGATTGAAAAATTAAAGTCGGGCGTGCCGGGTGTCACTTTTCATGGTGATTCTGTCAATTTTGAAAGAAGCCTTTACGCGGTCCTGAATGTTAGCTTACCCGAATCAGAAGAAAATGAAATGCTCCTTTTCAATCTCGACCTGAAGGGCATCTCTGCATCGGGTGGAAGCGCCTGTTCCAGCGGGGCATCAACAGGTTCTCATGTATTGGGCGCACTCTATCCAAATTCGAAACGCGGAGCCGTTCGCTTTTCTTTCTCCAAATACAATAAGGCAGAAGAAATTGATAGCGTGGCCAATGTGATGGAAGAAATTTACAAAGTAATCGTTTAGCGTACCGTAAACTGACGGCTTCCAAACCGGTTGGTGATTTCCTTTTCTAATTCTTCACGGTGATCGGGGTGAGCAATATTCATTAGTGCCAGGGCCCGTTGATGTAAATTCTTGCCATACAGATACGCAACACCATATTCCGTAACCACATAATGCACATGAGCGCGCGTTGACACCACGCCTGCTCCTTGCTTTAAGAAAGGAACAATCTTAGACTCTCCTTTCTTGGTTACGGATGAAATCGCAATGATGGGCTTGCCTCCCTCTGACAAGGATGCTCCGCGAATAAAATCCATTTGACCACCCACGCCTGAAAACTGGTAGGTGCCTATGGAATCAGAACACACCTGGCCAGTGATATCAATTTCGATAGCACTATTAATGGCCACTACCTTAGGGTTAGAGCGTATCACACGCCCATCATTTACATAGTCTGCTTCTAAAAACGCAAAACCGGGATTATCATCAATAAAATCGTAGAGCCTGTCAGTACCAAGAGCAAAAGAGGTTACTACTTTTCCGCGATGTTTCTTTTTATATGCATTGGTGACGACTCCATTTTTTATCAAATCAATTATTCCATCTGAAAGCATCTCGGTGTGAATACCTAAATCCTTGCAATGACCCAATGATTGTAACACCGCATCCGGTATCGCACCGATGCCCATTTGAAGTGTTGATCTATCCTCAATTAATTCCGCTATTTTATTTCCAATGATTCTCTCGGCATCAGAGGCCCGCATGCTATAATTTACCACCGGCAGCAAATCGTTAACCTCCACCATAGCATCCAATCGGCTACTATGAATAAATCCGTCTCCGTGCGTGCGTGGCATGTTTGGATTTATCTGGGCGATAACTTTTTTTGCGTGCTTCACGGCAGACTTAGCCACATCTACCGAAGTTCCCAAAGAACAGAAACCATGTTTATCAGGAGGGGAAACATGGATCATGGCCACATCGATTGGTAAAATACCTTTCTCAAAAAGTTTAGCGATTTCACTTAAAAAGATGGGGACATATTCGCCATTGTCACTATTCACACAGGCACGAATATTTTCGCTCACAAAAAGTGAGTTAAAATAAAAGCGATCTTTAAACTCAGGTTTAGCAATATCTAATTGACCTAATGTGCTTATGGCAAGCATTTCTACGTTGCGCAAATGGTCTGAATTTTCGGCCAGGGCCTTCAACAAGGAAATGGGAGTGGCGGCACTTCCGTGGATAAACACGCGATCTCCGGATTGAATCAATTTTACTGCTGCTTCCGCGGAAGTATTCTTCATGTTCATATTCCGAAAGGTAAAATGTGTTTTTGCATTTACATCTGATTTTGATCAGTTAATTAATTAATTTTAATCACATGGCCACTCCAATTTTTGTTTCGTTTATTGGTTCAGGTAATTTAGCCTGGCACCTTGCCCCCGCCCTGGATAATATGGGGTATGTAGTAAGAGAAGTTTATAGCCCTCATCCAAATCATGCGGAAGCACTCACGGAAAGACTCTATCAGGCTGAAGTAAAAGCTACGCTCGATTTTTCCACCAGCGATTCGAAGGTTTTTATTATCGCGGTGAGCGATGATGCCATTGCTGATATAGCGCGCGAAATTATTTTACCTGAAGATGCTATTCTTGTGCACACATCAGGAAGTCAACCCATTTCACAGCTTCAGTATGCTGCTACCCAACACCTGGGGGTTTTTTATCCGCTGCAAACATTTTCAAAATCCAAAAAGGTAGACTTTAAAGATATTCCCATTTTCATTGAAAGTTATACCGAAGAAGCTGGGCAGGCCCTGATGCAAATTGCAAAAAGCATCAGTAAAGAAGTGAGAAAAATCGGATCGGAAGAACGTAAAGCCTTGCACGTTGCGGCCGTGTTTGCCTCCAACTTTTCGAACCACATGCTCACCCTTGCAAAAGAAATTATGCAACAAAACAGCCTCGACTATGATTGGCTCAAACCCCTCATTACTGAAACCATTAATAAAAGTATGTACATGGGCCCTGAGGAAGCTCAAACCGGCCCTGCCAAACGAGCCGATTTAAATGTATTAGACATTCACCTGGATTTTTTAAAAGAGCAGCAATCCATAGCCGAAATCTATAAAGTAATCAGCCAACATATTATTGATACTCATTATGAGGGCTGATTTAAATTTGAGTATCTTGATTTAAAATTGATTCTTATGAAAATCATTGTTGCACTACTTTTAATCGCAATGCCCGTTCTATTGCAGGCGCAAAAGAATAAAAAAATCAATGACACAAAGGTTGTGATAATGTCATCAGAAACAATGAGTCAAAGCAAAGCCCTGTTTATTGTGAATGGGGTGATTCAACCTAACGACTCAATTAATAATCTGGACTCCATGAATCCCGACAATATTGAGAGCATCAACGTATTGAAAGGAGAACAGGCGATTTTACAATACGGAGAAGCTGGTAAAAATGGAGTCATTCTTGTCACCACCAAAACACCGGTTAAGAAAGAACCACTTTATATTTTAGATGGCGTTAAAATCAAAAGTATTGTTGGACTAAACTCCGATGACATTGAATCAATTCATGTCTTGAAAGGAAAAGAAAGCACTAGTGAATATGGGAATGAAGGAGAAGCTGGAGTTGTATTGATCTCCACCAAGAGCTCAAAGAAGCAGCACAGAAAATAATCAAACCTTCAAAAGCGTATTAAAAGGAAAAGTCAGGCTTATCACCTGACTTTTCTTCATTATTAAGCTCTGAAATTATTTTTGTGAAGCTCCTGCGGCTTGTACTTCTCCTTTAATGGTTAATTGTACAAATCCACTTTCGATATTGGCCGTTACAGTTACAGTTTTGTTGAACGCGCCTACGGCAGCTGCATTGTACGTTGCTTTTATAAAACCACTTCCACCCGGCATTACTTCTTCTTTTGTCCAACTTGGAGTTGTGCAACCGCAAGACGCCTGCACGTTGGTAATAATCATGGGAGTTTTTCCAGTATTAGTAAATTTAAATTCATGGGTAACGGGTGTTCCTTGTTTGATTTTTCCAAAATCATGAGAGGAAGAATCCCAGGTAAAAGCAGCGAATGCTGACTTTGCAGGAACCTGTTGCGCATAGGTTGTTCCAACCACAGTTGCGAAAAACGCGATAACGAGCAATTTTTTCATTTGATTTATCAATTTAGGTTTAAACTTAATTCCTTCTTTTGAACGGTACAAACTTCGTGATCAAAAACCACACCACCTGTTAACGAATGCCTAAAAAATGTTAAGGACTTGTTAATCAGTCAATCCAACCTAAATACTAGCTACATTTGTATGGTGAGCAGGTCTACACTCAGAATTGTCATTATTTTGGCGGCCCTTAGTATTGCCGGTATCACCGCCACGCAAATCTACTGGGTGCGAAAAGCATTTGATCTTAAAGAGAATCAGTTCAATCACGATGTAAACGCCTCACTGACCAGCGTTGCCAATAAAATTATAGAAATCGGCAAAACCCCTTCAGCGGCCAATAACCCTGTTAAGCAACTCTCCACCAATTACTTTGTCGTATTAGTAAATGGCCCCATTGACAGCAACCTGCTGGAATTTTTGCTGGTAACGGAATTTGAAAAACGCAACGTAACTGCCAACTTCGAATACGGTATTTATGATTGTATTGAAAAGTGCATGGCGGGTGGAAAAAATGCCTCTCCTCAAAAAATAAGTAGCCAAACCAATATCAACGAACTGCCCACCTGGAATAATGATGGCTACTATTTTGGTGTTATGTTTTCGGGAGTAGAAGCAAACCTAATCAGCCAGATGGGCATTTGGGGATTTTCATCTGTGGTGCTTCTTATCGTTATTTTCTTTTTTGTTTACACGCTGTTGGTCATACTCCGGCAAAGGAGGCTTTCAGAAATTCAGAAGGATTTCATCAACAACATGACTCACGAGTTTAAAACTCCCATCTCCACCATTGCCATCTCCACACAAGTATTAAAAGATCCGGGCATCGTACATTTTCCCGAGCGGCTGCTTAACTACGCAACCATTATTGAAAATGAAAATCAGCGTTTGAAGCAACAAGTAGAACGCGTTCTCCAAATGGCTCGCCTTGAGAAAGAAGATCTTGGATTAAAAAAAGAAACCATTGATTTTCATGATTTGATTCAGGAGGCTGTAAAAAACAAATCATTTCAAACTGCCAATGTCTCCATTCAATTAAGACTGGAGGCGTGTACCAGCATAGCAATCGTTGATAAACTGCACTTGGTGAATGTGATTTACAACCTGTTGGACAACGCCATAAAATACAATAACAGAAAGCCTGAAATTCTGATTTCCACCAGCACGCACAATAAAATACTTCGCATGGAAATTCAGGATAATGGTATTGGAATTCAAAAAGACAATTTGAAAAAAATCTTTCATCGATTTTATCGGGTATCTACTGGCAACTTGCACGATGTAAAGGGATTTGGTCTCGGACTTAGCTATGTAAAACGGATGGTGGAAGCGCACGAAGGAAAAATTACAGTTACCAGTGAACCTGAACGTGGCAGCATATTCACGATTCAATTACCTTTAGCTTCATGATCGTAAAAATTCTTTTGGTTGAAGATGACCCGAGCCTTGGTTTTGTAATTAAAGATAACCTGACTCTCAATGGATTTGACGTTACGCTCTGCGATAATGGTGCTGATGGATTTCAGACCTTCCAGGATAAGCCTTTTGATCTTTGCATACTGGATGTGATGATGCCCAGGCAAGATGGCTTCAGCCTGGCGAAAGACATTCGCGAAAAAGATAAGCAAGTGCCCATCCTATTTGTGACCGCCAAGTCCATGCTGGAAGATAAAATAGCGGGCTTTGAAAGTGGCGGAGACGATTACATTGTGAAGCCCTTCAGCATGGAAGAGCTGATATTGCGCATTGGTGTATTCCTTCGCAGAAGCAATCCAACCAATGGTCGTGAAGAAGTTTTCAATGTTGGCTCTTTCTCTTTCCACTTCACGAACTTAACCCTTCATCACGCAAGCGGATCTAAAATACTTACTCATAAAGAAGCGGAAGTATTGAAATTGCTTTGTGAAAACAAGAACCGCGTTTTAAAGCGAGAAGAAATATTAAAGGCGGTGTGGGGTGATGACGATTATTTTTTGGGAAGGTCCATGGATGTTTTCATATCCAAACTCAGAAAATATCTGAAGGAAGATCCCAGCGTTCAAATTGTAAACTACCACGGAGTTGGGTTTCGGCTGGAGGTAACTGTCTGAAACCTTGATTTAATTGATTCAGGGATTACCTGATTTAATACCCGTTAGAAAAGGCGATCGATTAATTTATCAACCGTCATTCCTTCTGCTTCTGCCTTAAAATTTCTGACGATTCTATGTCTCAACACAGGACTGGCTACTGCCCTCACATCTTCAATATCGGGTGAATATTTGCCGTTGACAATCGCATTGCACTTCGCGCCTAAAACCAAATACTGAGAAGCTCTTGGGCCAGCGCCCCACTCAAGATATTCATTAGCAACGGCTGAACCTTGCGGTCCGGGGCGTGTGGCCTGACTTAACTTCACCGCATACTCCACGACATTGTCTGCCACAGGCACTCTTCTCACTAAATGCTGAAAGTAGGATATCTCTTCACCTGATAAAATTTTAGAAACCTGTGGCAATTCATCGGCTGTGGTATTTTTAACAATATCCACTTCCTGCTGATAGGAAGGATAATCCAATAAAATGTTGAACATAAAGCGATCCAGTTGCGCTTCCGGCAGTGGATAAGTTCCCTCCTGCTCAATCGGGTTTTGAGTTGCCAATACAAAAAATGGCCGTGGCAAATCATACCGTATGCCTGCAATAGTTACAAGGTATTCCTGCATAGACTCCAACAGTGCCGCTTGTGTCTTGGGAGGTGTCCGGTTTATTTCATCGGCCAACACGATATTGGCAAAGATTGGGCCCTTCACAAAATGAAAATTTCTCTCCTTGTCCATGGTTTCCGCACCCACGATATCGGACGGCATAAGGTCGGGAGTGAACTGGATCCGCTTAAACTGTAAATCCAACGATTTAGAAATGGTTTGAACCAATAGTGTTTTGGCAAGGCCCGGTACCCCAACCAGCAGGGAGTGGCCCTGACAGAAAATTGCCGTAAGCACCAGTTTTACCACTTCCTCTTGCCCAACTACCACTTTTGCAATTTCCTTCCTTAGTTTTTCAAAGGATTGCCTCAGTGCATCTGCCGCTTCTACATCATTGGAAAACACGTGTGCCATACTTAGTCTTTGTTTGTTAAAAGATAGGAGTTTCTGTTTACATGGAAAAAAGAACTACACCAGCGGCACTACTCTAAGATTTTACAACCATTAAAGACAGGATCAATATTGATGAAAACATCTTGCCGCGCTTTGCTAAACCATTTGTCAAGGGCTTTATCTTTTTTCTCAGCCAAAGCTGCAGACTGAATACGGCTCCAGTCATCCTTTAAATTGGCCTGATGAGGCGGCAGTTTCTTTTTAAAATAAATAATACGAACAGCGTCTTTACCCTCATCGGTGCGGTATAAGAGAGACTTTGAAATATTTCCAACCTTCATGGTGTCGATATTCAGATAAACAACCGGATCAATATCGCGCATAGAAATTTTTGTTCCTCCATCCTGATCCGTAAAGAACCCTCCACCTCCTTTTGTTCCCTGATCATCAGAGTATTCTTTGGCAGCCTGTTCAAACTTGATACTGTCTCTCAAAATCATCGTGCGGAGACTATCCAGATATTTTTCTGCGTTGGCAATATCCTGAGCAGAAGGAACCGCTGAAATCAAGATATGACGTGGGTTATATTCATTACCTCTACGATCGATCAATTGCAGAATATGAAATCCAAAAGAAGACTCAAAAGGCTGTGATATCTCACCTATTTTTAATTTAAACGCCATCGCTTCAAACTGTGGCACCATGGCACCGCGCCCTACATAGCCCATCTCTCCTCCATTGTATTGGGCACTTGGGTCTTCCGAATTTTTCATGGCCAGCTCGTTAAAATTTTCACCATTCAAAATCCGTTCACGAAGTCCATTCAACTTTTTTCTGGCTTCTTCTTTTTGAGAGTTACTTACTTTGGCTTCGCGCACAAGTTGAGCCACCTCTACATCGGATGAATAAAAAGGTAAACTATCGGCAGGTATTTTATTATAAAAACGCCTTATCTCAGCCGGTGTAACTGAAATATTTTTGGTGATGCGCGTTGTCATTTCACGCGATAACAGTTGCTCTCTGATCTGATCTCTTAATTCTAATTTAATCTGCTCCAGCGTTTTTCCGTAGGTACGTTCCAGTTGCTCAGGAGAGTTACCTGAACTTTGCAGAATCATTTGCATACGCTGCTCGGTGTTCCCATCAACTTCAATGTCGGTGACAATCACCGAGTCGATCTCTGCTTTGGCAACCATCAATTTATTTAGGATTAACCTGTTGAAAAGTTCACAACGGGCATCTTCCGAAGCCGGGTTGCCCTCGGCCAAATACCCCTGATAGGCCAACTCCAACTCTGACTTTAATACAATATAGTTATCAACTTTACCGATGATCTTATCCACCACCAAACCCGTATCCTGAGCCGATGCAACACTCGAAAAAAGGGTAATAGCAGAAAGAACGCTAATTGCTAAAAACCTCGAAATCCTTACGTTTTGCAGCATTTTCATATACATCATCTTCCAATTTTCTCGCAAGTTCAACTTTTCTTTTATTTAAAATAATGTTTTCAATGTCTTGTTTTACGAATTCCAACGGGGATACGTTATCTGAAATTTTGTATGCGTCAATTTTAAGGAAATACAAAAAATCATCATCCGTGGTTTCATAGTAGTTATAGCTTCTTAAAAACTGAACCTTATTGGGTATTTCCGACAAAGGAGAATTGGCTACCAGCTTATCAAATTCAATCCAGGAAGAATCTCCCAAATGATAAGCCGCAGAAAAACCAATGCAGTACGACTTTAAATCGACCTGATCTTTACTTTTTTTTGAAAACATAAGTTCTTTAATCTGCTTGGTGCGCGGGGCACTTTTGGGCACTTTGATATACGTGCCCTGGATGATGTTCTGCTTTAAAATAAAATTGTCAAGTCCCTCTTTGTAATACTTCTCAATCTCCTGATCAGAGATACTGTCATTCAGGTTTTGTTTGATATAATAATTCTGGTACTCATAGCCGATGAGACTGTATCGGTAATCCAGTACCTTTCGCTCCACTTCCAATTCATTGATGTCAATGTTTTTCATGGCCTCATTAATCACCAGCTGCTTGCGCACCCAGCTGTTTACGTAAGCTGTAACTCGTGCCACACTATCCGTTGACTCTACTCCCATGGGTGCAATTCCAATTAATTCGTCCTGATATAAATAGGAGTTGCCTACCCGCGCTACGCGTTTGCGCAAAGGTTCGTCTTCACCGGCTTCTTTCTTAACTCTGATAAAATCGCAGGAGCCCAACAGAATAATAAAGATCAACCACGGATAGAATGAACTTCCTTTTCTTAGCAATGTAAACGATGAGTTATTCATTGTTACTCTCATTTTACTACGTTGTTCACACAATGCATTACTTCTTTTTAGTCAATTCAGTTAACACAAATTTCTTCCCTTTATTATTCATTTTCACAGGGAATTTTTTTCTTAACTCGTTTAGCCACGCTTTTTCCAGGTAATCCTGATAATCTGAAATAACACTTGACCGTGCATCTTCAAAACTTTTTACACCGGGTGCTACCAGGCGCTTCACTTCCACAAGGTAAAATTGTCCGTCCACTTCAGCTTCTTGCAAACCGGCAGACCAGTTGATGCGATCAATCACCTTGCTATCTTTTCGTTCATACAATCGAAATGGCTGTATGGATTTGAACTTCTTAAGATCGTCATTACCGATAGAGTCTCCGCTGTTTACTTTAGTCATTATTCCGGTAATAATTGCCTTATCGGAAGCTGTGAAGATACGTGCCTCAAGGCGATCGCCTGCCTGATACTTAGTTTTGTTTTCCTCATAAAACTTTCGCTGACCTACTGAGTCCTCCGATGCTTTATTCCATACTTCCTTCTCCATAATATCAAAAAGCAAAATGCCCTCGCGATATTCGGTGAGTAAACTTTTAAATTCAGGATGTTCGCGTTGAAGCTTCTCTTCTTCTGCTTCCAGAATTTTATCTTCAGCAAAGCCATCATACAATTGTTTCATGTAGGCCGGTGGTGTCATATTAACCGATGTCTGATTTACTTGAATATATTGAACAAACTCGGATGCCAATGTTGGTTTGCCTAGAATTGTGAATACCGCCTGAGAATTCAGTTCCTCACTTCTGGGGAAGTGCCATTTACTCTTTATCAGGGTGGAGTCTGCCAAGGCAAAAATTTTATCCTTCACAGCCCGATCTTCTGAGAATTCATATTCTCTTTTACGTTTGTCGCTTAATGCCTGTTTTGAAATTTGCAGACGCTCATCCCGGTTCAGTCTGCGCTTCAGTGCTGGCTCCATTTCAGAAAATGAAAGTAGTGGAATCTTCTTCTCTAGTCGTATGATATGCCAACCTATATTGGATTGAAAGGGATCTGATATATCTCCTGCCTGCTTCATGGCAAAAGCGGTCGCTTCAAACTCGGGCACTGATGCCAGTGCTCCTATGCCGAAGGCTCGCAGTCTTCCTCCCGTATTTTTAGTGGCGGCATCATCCGAATATTCTTTGCATACCTCCTCCCAATTTCTTCCCGCCTTTAGTTGATCATACACTTCAAAGATTCTTCCTTTTACCTTGTTGTCATCAGGTACATTTGTGCGCAATAATATGTGCGATACTTCCACCTCACCACGAGCAGGCTGACGATCATACACTTTGAGGATGTGATAACCAAATTGGGTTCTTACGATAGAAGAAATTTCACCAGGCATGGTTTGATAGGCGGCTTCTTCGAAAGGATACACCATTTGCATGGCTGTGAAATATCCAAGACTTCCAAAATTATATTTAGCGGATGGTTCTTCTGAAATCTCTCCGGCAACTTTTTCAAAACTTTCGCCCTGCATTACCCGGTTGCGGGCCATCGTAATTTTCTCAAATGCCGCAAGGGTATCAGAAGGTGGTGAGTCCGGCTTCACCATAATCAGGATATGAGATGCCTTTACTTCTTCGGTCAGTCGCTGGTAAGTGTCCTTCGTGAGTTTATCGAGCGCATCGGGTTCGGCCCGGTAGGGTCTTTTTAACTCTTCGCGATAGGTTTTGAATTCCTTATTAAATTTCTGTGTGGTGTCCAAACCACGGGCATGCGCTTCTGCTATCTTCAATTTGAAATTGACCAGCAAATCAAGATATTCTTTTACGCTTTCCTCCTTGGAGTCCTCTGCTTTATTCAGTGAATTCTTACGATACAAGTGTAAAAACTCATCGGTAGTGACTTCTGCATTATTAACGGTAAACAGAGTTAAATTCTTCTTTTCCAGTTTAACCTGCGCGATGGCTGTGAACGTCAAAAATACAATCAAAACAGAAACAATTATCCGCATAATTCAGAGTTACAAGTATTTAATAGGATTGCAAAAATAGGATTTTTACGGGTGTAGAACTAACCGGCACTCCACCTGAAAGGAGGCACTGAGTTCATCAAGGTTTAATTTCTTTGGTAAGGCGACACACATTTTTGTTATCTCTGCGCAAATACTCCACATTGTCCATAATGGCCTTCACCAGGCGGATGCCAAGGCCGCCTTTCCTTTTCTGATGGATAAGGTTGTCCAGCTCAGGCTCAAGAAATTCATTGATATCGAAGACGGAACCATCGTCAATAATTTCAAATATCAGTTTGCCTTTTGAGGGTGTATCGATATGCAACTCGAGAAGATGATCCGGATTACAATGATGAGCATGGATCATCAGGTTAGAGCACATCTCATCCAAAGCCAGTACGATGGCACTCATTTCAACCTCGGGCACACCCTCGTGCTTGAGCGAATGACGCACAAACTCCCGGATACCCTTTAGGTTGTTCAGGCTACACCCTATGTTATACTGATAACTCATTGGCCAATGTCTTAGCTTCCTGCTTGTTCTGTTTTATATAAAGTAAATCAGCCAACCCCAAAATGCTAAACGTGTTGGCCACCTTTTCTTTCATTCCAAATAACACCATTGGTATATTTTTATCTTTTAATTCTTCAATGTAGGACATGAAGACTCCTAACCCGGCTGAGGAGATATATTCCAATGCTGTGCAATCGATGAGAATCTTTCTGAATCCTTCGCCCACACTTTTGGCTATTGCCAGATCGAGCTCAATGGAAGAACTCGCGTCAATCTCCCCAATCACTGCTATTATGTCTGCTCCTTCTTCCTGAATTCGTTTAATATGAACCATGGGTATTTATGTTAAACGGTTTAATTTTTTTTATGTTCTGACACTCTTATCTAAACTTAACGGTCATGGAAGTGTAGTCGTCATTGATCTCTTTAGAACCTGAAAACTCATACAACTTCTGAATGACATGCTTTTCTATTTCCGAAGCACTTTGATGGGTCACCTCAATGAGCGCTTCTGCCAATCGCTCATATCCAAACTCATCGCTCCGGTGATTTCTTGCTTCGGTGATACCATCGGTATACAACAGCATAATATCACCTTGTGCATACGGTATCTCATTGGTTTGAACCAACCGGCTGTAGTCTTTGGTTCGCACCATTCCAAGTGCCGCTCCCTTATCCTTTAAGTATTCGGTTGTTCGGTCTGCGGCCCGATGATATAATACCGGACAATGCCCAGCGCGTGAATAGCGAATCACTTTGCGTGTCGTGTTGATCACAAAATAAGAAGCTGAGATAAACGAGCCGCGCTCCAGACAGAAAACCAGGGCGCGATTAGCACGCTCCATAAATTCCTTTGGATCTAATTCCTGCTGAGCAAGACTATGAAAAATCCCTTTCATCTGCGACATGTGAAATGCCGCTGTCGTTCCTTTCCCTGAAACATCAGCAATGATAAGAGCTACTTCATGATCATTGATGCGGAGTGTATCATAATAATCTCCGCCCACTTCATCAGCCGATTCGGCAAAGGAAGAAATATCGTAATCAGGATCGCCTTCAAGTTTGTTTGGAAGCAAACTTTTCTGAACTGCCTTGGCAATCTTAAGCTCTTCTTTGTAACGCTCATTTTGAAAAGCTTCCTCCATCAATCGGAAGTTTTCAATAGAGATGCCTGCCTGGTTGGCGAATGCCGAAACGATGCGAGTCATTTCTTTGTTGAACCCATCCGGAAGTTCTTTGAGCAGGGCCAGTGTGCCAATCGTTTGGTTTTTAACAATGATCGGGAATGCCAGCAGCGAGCGGAAGCGTGACCCTTTCAACGAAGCAAGATGACGCGACAGATTTCGCGTGCGGTCACTGCTCTGTTCCAATGCTCCTTTTACATTATGATTTTTTAAATGATCACGTATCTCTTTTGATTCGCGATCGGTGATTTTAAAGGTGTATAATCGCTGGCCATCATTCACGCTTTGAATTTCAAGCCAGGCAGCATCGGCAAACACTGAACTTACCGAGCTTTCTAAAAGAATATTATAAACACTTTCCTCATTTTGCTCTGTTTGAATAGACTGACTGATGCGCTGGAAATTAATAACCTCCTCCAGTTTTTGTTCAAACACCGATGAAGTGGGGAGGTTGAATAGAATAACTAAAAATGAAAAAATGCTATACACCAATACGAAACTTAACAACGCCATGTTAAACACATGACTATTAAAATCGAAAAATGAGGGCGATTGATTGCTGATCAAATCAGAGAGCCTGATCACGGTGTAGATAAAGTAACCCAGGTAGAAAAATGAGAGGAGCAAAAGCAACAGGCAGGTCCACTTCTGTTTAAAATTCAAATAGGCAACCCATCGCATATTGGCGGATAAAACCAGCACCAGCAATCCGATCACCACCAGCATAAGGGTAGATAGTGTTTCTGATAAACTGAATTGCACGCTATCGTAGAGCAGAATAAAAAACAACCCAAATTCAAAGAAGGTCCACGTGCGAATCAGCCATTTTGATTTTTGATAAAGAATCAATCGCTTCCAGGCGGCATAGGCAGAGAGCAGAAAACTTAGAAATAAGGCGAGGTTAATCTGATAGATGAAATCGGTGAATAAAATATTAGAAACCAGCACCGTAGTGCCCAACAGAGTTTCCAACAATCTCAATACCAGCGAAACTACGGTTGCGATGAGCCCTGTTGCAAAAACTTTCCATAGCAGGTCTGGAAAGTTCAGGGTTTCGTCAAGCTCAATTTTGTATTTGTAATAATAGAAAAGACATATGATGAAGAGATCAAGCATGAGCCTGGGGAGCCACAATGGAACACCGGAAGGCAAGCCTTTCAAATCGCTGTATAAAATGGTGAGGTCAGAAAATAGCAGTATCACCCATACGACAATGGAGCCTAAAAAGGTGAGACGTACTATGGTTTTTCCTTTGAGCACAGTCGAACGTTAAGTTAATCTCAGTTAACTAAAATTGCTTTCTACAATTATAGTTAATACGCACCAAACAACAACAAGATGTAAGGCGGGCTTTACTTGCGACTGTAATTAGGCGCTTCGCGCGTAATGGTTACGTCATGCGGATGGCTTTCGCGCACCCCGGCAGCGGTGATTTTTACGAACTTGGCTGATTTTAATTTGTCCAGATTTTTGGCTCCGCAATAGCCCATACCTGCTTTCAAACCACCCACCAATTGATACAACACCTCGGCCACCGATCCTTTAAAAGGAACCCTGCCCGATATTCCTTCGGGTACTAATTTCTTAATGTCATCTTCGGCATCCTGAAAATATCTGTCCTTCGATCCATCGTCCATGGCCTCGAGTGAACCCATGCCGCGATAGGTCTTGAACTTTCTTCCTTCATAGATGATCACTTCCCCAGGTGCCTCTTCGGTACCAGCCAATAATGAACCGATCATTACGCTATCAGCCCCAGCCGCAAGCGCTTTTACAATATCGCCCGAAAAGCGAATACCCCCATCCGCTATCACCTTCACCTCAGACCCTTTCAAGGCCTTGGCGGATTCATATACAGCCGAAAGTTGCGGCAATCCAATCCCCGCCACAATACGTGTAGTACAAATGCTTCCCGGGCCTACACCAACTTTCACAGTATCAGCTCCAGCTTTGGCCAATGCCTTGGCCGCGTCACCGGTAGCAATGTTTCCAACAATTAACTCAAGTTCAGGATACTTCTTTTTTACTCTCTTAGTAGCCTCTATGACACCTTTTGAGTGACCATGAGCGGTATCAATACTGATGATATCTACCCCTGAGATTTTGAGTGCCTCAATTCTTTCCAAAACATCGGCCGTTACACCAACCGCAGCGCCAACTCGCAATCTGCCAAACTCATCGTGACAGGCATTAGGCTTGTTCTTCTTTTTCAGGATGTCCTTATAGGTGATTAATCCGGTCAGCTTTCCTTTCTTATTGACGATAGGCAACTTCTCGATCTTATATTGTTGCAAGAGCACCTCTGCTTTTTCAAGGGTAATGCCCTCCGGTGCCGTGATCAGATTTACCTTCGTCATAATCTGCTCAATCGGCATGGCCATATCTTTTTGAAAACGCAGATCGCGGTTGGTAATGATGCCTAATAATTTGCCATTTCCGTCCACTATTGGAATACCGCCAATTTTAAATTCCCGCATAATTTTCTCGGCATCACGCACGGTTGAATTAATTGGCAGCGTAATCGGGTCCAGGATCATACCGCTCTGAGAGCGCTTCACTCTGCGCACCTGCTCAGCCTGCTGCAGGACGGTCATGTTCTTATGAATAAACCCAAGACCACCTTCCAGTGCCATGCCAATGGCCAAATCCGCTTCGGTTACGGTATCCATCGCAGCGGAAATAAGCGGAATATGGAGTTTGATTTTCTTTGTTAAATAACTAGCCGTGCTGGTTTCGCGAGGCAGAACATCGCTATACGAGGGCACAAGAAGCACATCATCATAGGTAAGCGCTTCAAATAAAAACTTGGAAGGATCGTGGGCCATGGCAAATAAGATTAGGATTCATTATTTGCCGGGCAAAGTTAATCTAATTGACTTAGCAACCAATGAAAGGCCGATAAGGATTCATAACTGCGTTTCAAAGGGATTTTTACAAATTCTTCATTTTCCGATAAAGCCTTATAAATTTGTTGTATGAATAAGTGTTACATACTGATTTTCTGCGTCCTCGGCCCTGTTCTTTTTTCTATGGGTCAAAGTCAAACAGGCAAGGCTTCTTTCTATGCCGATAAATTTGAAGGTCAACCCACCGCCAGTGGAGAGAAATATAAGCACAACAAACTTACCGCTGCCCACAAGACATTGCCCTTTGGAACTGTTGTGCGGGTGACCAACCTGGCGAACGGGAATACGGTTGATGTAGAAATAAACGACCGGGGTCCATACGTTGACGGAAGAATTATTGATCTGTCAAGATCAGCAGCAGAAAAACTAGGTTTTATCAATCTTGGAATTGCCGATGTAAAACTGGAAGTGGTGGATGCCGGAGACGGTAAATCAAAATCACAACCTGTGAGCATCGACAATGTTTCGGTTGACGAAGACGAGTATTATAATTTCGAAGTGGCAAGCATTAAGCCAAAAGGCTTTGGTGTTCAGATTGGCACCTACCAGGAATTGGTAAACCTGTTGCGCTTATCGGAAAACCTGAAAGGATCCTATAAAAAGAAAGTGGCTGTTCAGGTAAAGATCTTGAATGGCGTTAAGTTTTATAGCCTCATCATCGGGCCATTTCCTACGCGCGCCAAAGCGGAAAGTTTTCTCAGCGAGGTGAAAAATAAATACTCCGGTTCATTCATCGTTGATTTCAGTAAACTCTAATTGCAGTTAAAATTTCATTCTGAATTTTAATCGCCTCCCTTCGCCTCATCATTCATTAAAAATCAAATCATTTTCCAAACCTTACAAATGCACTGTTTTGACGCCTGGAAAAATGCCGGGAAAGAAACGGACTCCATTGTTTCGGTAAACACGGAAGAGCTAAGCAAGGCACTTTATGAAAACCCGGAGTCTGTTTTATTAGACGGTCGCAGGGATAGCGAATATCGCTCTGAGCACATTGTCGATGCCGAAAATCTTCTGTTGGATTATCTGAATGACAACCTCCACCAAATCAAAAAAGACAAGACCTATTACGTGCATTGTGCCGGTGGATATCGATCCATGATTTTTGTTTCGATTTTAAGGGCCAGGGGTTACCGAAACCTGGTAGATGTAAGGGGCGGATTTGCCGATTTAAAGAAGTCCGGTGGATTCAAAGTCAGTGATTTTGTGCAACCGACCACGATGCTATTAATTTTTTTAAGTAACAAAACACTGTTTTTAACAAAAAATGAAAGAAAATCATGTACATCCTGCTTTTTTTGTGGATAGATTGAAACATTTTTTTGTTACTTACAGTTATGATAGCAATACTATTATAATTATGCCAAATCTTCTCTTTAAGCTGAACGAGCACCTCTATCTTCGCGATCCACAACATACCCTGTTGGGCCAAAATATCGTACGTGTAAGTATCGATCTCATCGACCGCCTTGGCTTTGAGCATTTCACATTTAAGAAACTGGCTGAAGAAATCAATTCAACGGAGGCTTCTGTCTACCGATACTTTGAAAACAAGCATCGCCTTTTGCTATACCTGATTTCCTGGTATTGGAGTTGGATGGAATACCGGATTGATCTTTTCACCAGTGGCATTGCCGACCCGAAAGAAAAGTTAAAGGCCTGCCTAAAAGTAATTGCAGAAGAAAAAAAATATGACCCCAATTTTGAGTTCGTCAATGAGGAGTCACTCGCCCGGATTGTTGTTGCCGAACTGGATAAAACTTTTCTTACCAAATGGGTAGATAACGACAACAAAGAAGGTCTCTTTGGCGGATTCAAATCACTCTGTAAAAAAATAGCAGGCTGGGTGACGGAAGTGAATCCGGATTATCCCTACCCTAATTCATTGGTGAGTACAATTTTATTGACCGCCAAGCAACAGGTTTTCTTTTCCGAACACTTGCCCTCGCTTACGAATATCAATCGAAATGAAAACTCTCAAGATACGCTCAGGCATTTCTTAGAAACTATTGTCTTCCAATCCATTCAGCAAAAGAATTCTTCTCATGCTTAACAACGATCAAATCGTACGATGTCTTCGTGAGGTTGCTATTACGATGAAACATGAATTTTCCACAGATGATATCCATCATTTGGAGGCGAACCCGCGCACCTATTCGGAAACTGATCTTATTGAATTTAAACGCGACCTGGTTGAAGCCGGAAATAAGATCCGGGTATGGTTTATGGAATACCACCTGGATGACACGTCCTTCCAGGAATTCTTCGCTAACCAAAATACACCCCTGCTGGCATTTATTCAGCGCGATGGGATTAAGCCGGTGTTGTTATCGGTCCATAAGAAAAAAATTTATGTAACATACTTTAGCGCAGAAAATACTTCTGTTGATCAAGTCTCCTCAATTTCAGTCATTCCCTTTCTGAAAAATAATCAGGGTGAGATTGAGTTCTTTGCAGTGTTTGCCTATAAAAGCCCGGTTGGTTTGGATGCACACGAAGGTGAAAAGCCCAGTCCCGTAAAAAGACTATTAAAACTGTTGGGCACCGAGCGTAAAGAAATTTTATATATCCTGTTTTATGCAATCGTCATTGGTTTCATCGGGCTGGTAGTGCCACTAGGCATTCAAACAACGGTCGAATTAATCTCTGGTGGTGTGTTCTTTAGCTCGGTATATGTACTTATCGGATTAGTGATCGTGGGTGTTTTACTCAGCGGTGCATTGCAGATTGTTCAAATCAGCTTGGTTGAGTTTTTACAAAGAAGGATTTTCACCAAAGCATCTCTGGAATTTGCATTTCGCATACCCCGCATACGCATTGAATCCATTCAAAAGAATTACGCCCCTGAGCTGGTGAACCGCTTTTTTGATGTGATGACCATTCAAAAAGGATTACCCAAACTGCTGATCGACTTGTCATCGGCAACCTTTCAAATCTTTTTCGGTCTTCTTCTCATCTCATTGTATCACCCGTATTTTATCTTCTTTGGTGTTTTCCTTTTGGGTGTGTTATTCCTTATATTTTATACAACCGGGCCACGCGGACTCCGATCTTCTATTGAAGAATCAAAATACAAGTATAAAGTAGCCCACTGGTTGGAAGAACTGGCGCGGGCTATCCATTCATTTAAGTTGGCCGGCAGTACTGATTTACCCATCAGAAAAACTGACTATAACGTAAACAACTATCTTAAGAACCGAAAGATTCACTTTCGCGTCTTGATCACACAATTCTCTTTTATTGTCTTGTTCAAGGCAATGATCACGGGTGGTTTATTAATTATGGGAACGATCTTGGTGGTAGACCGGCAAATTACATTAGGCCAATTCGTTGCTTCCGAGATTGTGATCATCCTCATTCTGAATGCCGTTGAAAAAATCATCATGTATACGGATGTCGTATATGACTTACTCACCGCGGTGGATAAGGTGGCCCATGTTACCGATTTACCCATCGAACGTGTAGGTGGATTTGATTTTCCAGTAACAGAAAGCAAAGGTTTTAGCGTGCGAACCAAAGACCTTAAATATAAATATGCGGAATCCGGATATTATGCTCTGAAAGGAATTGATCTGGACATAAAAGCAGGAGAAACCATTTGCATTACAGGGCAAGGTAATTCAGGAAAAACCACCTTGATGAATATCTTAACAGGCATGTTTACAGATTACGAAGGTGTGGTAACCATCAACAACTATTCACTCCGCGATCTTGATCTTACGCACATGCGCGACCGGGTAGCAAAAAATATTTCGCAAGAAGATATCTTTGATGGGACCATCTTAGAAAACATTACCCTCGGCAAACCCGGCACTACAGTACATGATGCCATCCAGGCCATTGAACAAGTGGGGCTGAGTGACAAAATCAATGCGTTACCAAAAGGATTGGAAACACATCTGATCAGCGGTGGAAAGGGGTTATCCAAAACGGTGATTCATAAAATTATTCTTGCTCGTTGTTTGGCAAAAAAACCAAAACTAATTGTGCTAAACGATTTCTTCACCACGCTATCTAAATCAGATAAAATGGAATTGCTCGCCTGTGTAACCAACTCACAAAGACTCTGCACTGTGATTGTTGTTTCCAAGGACCCGATCATCATGAGCGCCTGTGATCGTATCATTGTTATGCAGGAAGGGACGATTCGCATGGAAGGATCTATGGAAGAGCTTACAAATAATCAATTATTCAACGACCTCATTTAAATTACCATGCTTAATATCTCATCGCAATCAGTAGAAAAAATGATACCGCAGGACAGATTGTATTCCTTGCGTTCGTTGGATACGCCCATGGCAGGTAAAATATTGGCCCGCTGGTTAATTGGCATAGCCGCAATCTTTTTCATCGTCTTGCTGTTGCCCTGGCAGCAAAACATTCGCGGAAAAGGAAAAGTAACGGCACTTTCACCCAGCAACCGTCCGCAAACTATTGAAACCATCATTGCCGGCAGAATACAGAGCTGGAAAGTACAGGAAGGACAATTCGTAACCAAGGGAGATACGATCGCCATCATCAGTGAGGTGAAAGAAAAATACTTTGATCCACAAATGTTGGCACGTTTGCGCGAAATAATTGGATCAAAGGAAAATAGTTTGCAATCAAAAGATATGAAAGCACAAGCATTGAAAAGACAAATCAATGCACTTCAGGATGGCATGCAAAACAAAATGTCACAAACAAAAGCAAAGCTCGAAGCGGAAAGATTCCGATTTGCGAATGCAAAGAATCAATACGAGCGTAACAAAAAGCTTTTTGAAGCCGGCAACATTCCTCTTACAAAGTTTCAGGATATCGAATATAAATATCAGGGTGCTGAAGCCGATTTCGTAAACGCTGAAATGGAAATTGATCGCGCCCGGGCGGAATACCTCGATAAAATCAACAAAGCTGAATCGGATCTTAATAACACGCTGGCTGAACAATTTGAAACCCAGGCCGAACTATCCAAACTGCGCAACGAACTTTCGAATATGGAGATTCGCAGCCAGCAGTATTTTATCCTTGCACCACAGAGCGGTTACGTAGTGAAAGCAACCCAGGCAGGCATCGGTGAAACCATCGAAGAAGGGGATCCCGTATCCACCATTATGCCTCAATCCGATGATGTCGCTGTTGAGATGTATGTGAAGGCCATGGACGTGCCCTTGATCAGCAAGGGCCGCAAAGTGCGCATTGAGTTTGACGGATTTCCAGCCTTGCAATTCAGCGGCTGGCCCAGTGTATCAGTCGGCTCATTTGGTGGTGAGGTGGAAGTGATTGATTATGTGAATTCAAAACCCGGTGAGTTTCGGATTTTAGTGGTACCCGATAAGGACGATGAAAAGTGGCCCAAGCAAATACGCAATGGATCCGGCACCCAAGGCTGGGTGATGTTAGATAACGTGCCTGTATGGTATGAAGTATGGCGTCAGTTAAATGGATTTCCGCCAAGCTTGTATGAAGAGCCACTTGATGAATCTACAGAAAAAGATAAGAGCGCAAAAACATTTGAAAAAACCCAAAAACAGAGAGAATGAAAAAGTTAGTTATTATTCTCTTACTCAGTCCCCTTTGTTTCAAATCAAACGCTCAAAAAGCGTTTGACTCTCTCTTCGTGCTTTCTGATACGCTAACTGTATTTAGTTTGGAGAACCTGTATGCTACCATGCTGGAGAATCATCCTATTGTGAAGCAAACTAATCTGTTGCCCGAAATGGCTCGGCAGGAAGTGCGTCTTGCCCGAGGTGCATTCGATCCCAAACTTGAGACGCGCTTGAATATGAAAGAGTATGATGATAAGAACTATTATAATAAATGGTCAGCTTCTTTCACTGTGCCCACATGGTTTCCTATTGATCCTAAATTTGGCATAGAACGAAACTCCGGTGCTTATCTTGATTCAGAAAGTTCATTGCCTGCTGCGGATGATAAAAAACAGCTCTTCACTGGAATTTCATTGCCCATTGGTCGTGGCCTGTTTACCGATGACCGCAGAGCGGCTATGCAACAAGCCAAGCTCTTCACCAAAATGGCCGAAGCAGAACAACTTAAATTAATCAATGAAATTTTACTGGAAGCCGCCAGGGATTACTGGCAATGGTATTTTTCATTTTATAACTATCGTCTTCTGGATCGCAACGCAGTTATTGCCGAAGAAATTTTTAACCGCGTGAAGTTGAATGCGCAATATGGTGAGGCAAGCGTTATTGACACCGTGCAGGCACAAATTATTTTGCAACAGCGACTGGTGGAGCGCCAAGAGGCTTATCTTGATTTTTTAAACTCTGGAATAAAAATTTCTAACTACCTGTGGGACGAAAAGGATAACCCGCTCCAACTCTCAAACAATGTTGCACCCGTGCTGGTGCAAAGCGATGGTGAATTACTTTCCATACAAACTTTGGCAGACCTGACGTTTCAGGCGAAACAAAATCATCCTGATCTGCTAAAACTAAATGTTAAAATAAGCCAACTGGAAGTGGATCGTAAACTTGCCGCAGAGTACCTAAAGCCAAAGCTTGATCTTAGTTATAATTTTCTGAATCAGCCGCTCAATCCACAAGGTGAATTTCAATCATTTACTTTTCTGAATGATTATAAATTTGGTCTTGACTTTGCCATGCCCATTCTGATCAGAAAAGAGCGGGCAAGACTGGCTCAAACAAAAATCAAAATACAAAGCACGGAATATGAACGAACCCAAACGGAACGAGAGATTATCAACCAGATAAATGCAACGTACAATCAATTGGTGAATACGAATCGTATTTTAAGCCAACAGTCTTCCGTTGCAGAAAACTATGAGCGACTGCTCGCAGCAGAAATTCTTAACCTTGAAAATGGTGAAAGTGACTTATTCAAAATCAACATCCAGCAGGAGAAATTGATTCAATCGCAATCCAAATTATTGAAGCTAAAAGCGGAGTACGAAAAGATGAAAGCAACTTTATACTGGGCAGCTGGCGTTAGAAACCTCAACTTCCAACAGAATTGATGACCACTTAAACACAATCGGATTTTATCTGTATACGATTTTAAGTTCGGTATCTTATAAATGGCTATTTTGCTGAAAAAGCAAGCCATGTTTGTAACCCAGCAAACCACCACTACCATAAAAAAAGTGTGTGTCACCGGTCCTGAGTGTACAGGAAAATCAGACCTCTCTCAATATTTAGCAGAATACTATAAAACATGTTGGGTGAAAGAGTATGCACGCGCTTACCTGGATAAGCTTAACCATCCCTACCAGCAAGATGATCTGACAAAAATAGCCCATGGTCAACTGCGCATGGAAGATGAGTGGGTGGTTGATGCCAATCGGGTAATGATTTGCGATACCAACCTGCTCACCATAAAAATCTGGAGTGAATTCAAGTTTGGTAATTGCGATCAGGAAATAATAACCAGGATGAATTCACGCACCTACGATCTTTACCTTCTTTGTAATATTGATTTGCCCTGGCAAAATGATCCACAGCGTGAACATCCGGATAAGCGTGAACAATTGTGGACGATCTATAAAAATGAAATTATAATAACCGGAGTTCCCTTTGTTGAAATCAGTGGTGACCGGGCAACCAGAACTGCCAAAGCCATTGAGGCAGTCAACAGACTGTTAGTGTAATCTTATTCTTCGATGACGGAATTAAAACCAAACCCGTATGCGGCCCTTCAGGTTCGCGACTTTCGGTTATTCATTCTTTCAAGACTTTTTATTACGCTCGCCATCCAAATACAAGGTGTGGTGGTT
>Ga0163151_10002358_pt1 | contig 29442 bp, 19 predicted proteins | sample OliLakLV19MP5IB2_FD_145596 | JGI IMG/M metagenome (GOLD analysis project Ga0163151, IMG submission 145596) | Freshwater microbial mat bacterial communities from Lake Vanda, McMurdo Dry Valleys, Antarctica - Oligotrophic Lake LV.19.MP5.IB-2 | ecosystem: Environmental > Aquatic > Freshwater >...
GCATACTGCTGCCCTTGCGGTGGTGCGCTGTTCAGTTGTGCCAATCGACGCTGGGCGTCAGCGAAGTGCATGCTGTTTGGTGCAATGTTCGATAGATGCTGACGAGAATCTTCCGGTCTGCCCAGGTCCTGAAGAATGACACCTAGCTGGTAGTGGGCATCTGGGTCGGAAGGTTTGATGCGCAAGACTTCTTCAAATCGTGGAATCGCTTCTTTGCCACGTTTTTGGGACTGAAAGATCACTGCCAGGTTGTATTGAGCATCTGCCAGGTTGGGATCGATGTCGCATGCGCGCTTAAAGAAAATGACGGCGGCATCGATACTGCCTTGCTTGTAGGCTGTAATACCCAGGTTGTACATCATGACGGCTTTAGGGTTTGCCTGGCCGCCCATGAGAGCATCTGGTGCCGCCTGAGTTTGAGGCGGGGCAGCGGATGCAGCAATCGTTGAGCTGAGACCGACGGTAAAGGCTATAATCAAATAGAAGACATTTCTCATAAGCACTCTTTTATCAAACGGCTCCTGACAACAGTGAGCGGCGGAATAATGCCTTCAGCATAGCCGAACTCGGGCATTGCAACTGATATGTTCATGAATATAGCCAGTCCGAACCGCCCACTCATCGGCGAAGTATGGCTACTCATGGGTATACATAGAATGGTAAAGGTTTTTTTGCCGATTAAACGCAAAAGTAATCAATTCTCAGGAGACCGCCCAATACATGCGAACACTGGGTCATATCATCACTTCTGCCGGCGTCGGGCTGGCTACCTATCACCGCTATAAGTCGCCAGGGGCGGCTTTTGCCAGCTTTATGGCTGGCTGGCTGATAGATTTAGACCACATCGTCGACTATGTTCAGGCCCACGGGTGGAAGCTGAACTGGGACCATGTTAATGAGGCCAAGCATGAGCATTACAGTGGCAAGCTCTTCTTGCTACTCCACTCCTATGAGCTGATTGCGCTGTTTTTCTTGCTCTTTCGTAACCCGGCTAAGCATCCTTATCGTGTGGGTATTACAGCTTCGCTGCTGACACACCTGCTGTTGGACCAGAAGTGCAATCCCTGTCGAAAAGCCGGAACGTACTTTCTTTCAAATCGTATTCGCAAGCGCTTCGATGTTAAGCACCTGCTGCATGCAGCTGATACGCAGCGCGAACGCCACGAACACTGATTTAGGCGTTGACCGACCGTTGTAGAGGGGTGGCGCCATGCGCCACCTTTTTTTTAGCTGCCTTGCATGAGATTCTGCGACTAGTCCGAAAAACGGGCGGCCCACGAGCCGCCCGTCAAGTCATGTAGTTATGGCATGTGGCATTAGCCTGCAGTCGGCGGTACGGTCAATTTGACTATTGGAAAGGTGTAGGTCTTAGACACCGGAAAACTGGCTTTTACAATTTCGGCTCCGAACAGGCTGAAGGGAGCTATTGATCGGGCATTCATGGTTGTCGTAACTGTGACGAAAGGACTTACGCCTTCTGGAGGAGTGCCGTTGAAATCGTTGTATTTGACTCCAAGAAGGCTTGGCGTCCGCAGCAGATTGCCATTTTGTGCGTAGCTCTGCAGAATTTTACTGGCCAGGTTTTGTGCTTCCACGGACGAACCACCTTGAGCGGCCGCACGTGCGGCGTCTCTACATGCTCTGTCGTTGACACCGTAGGAGATCATCGCTGCGCCGATATTCAAAGCAAATAGAGCCATTCCGATCATGATCAATGATGCCATTGCTATTTCAGCCAGTCCTGTTCCCTTGCAATTACGATTTTTGTTTTTCATACCGCGAGTCATTGTCATTGCTCCTATTGATTCAAACCTTGGGGATTTTCGGACATTGCTCTGCCCATATAGGTCACCAGCAGTGGTGCCGTGACTCCGGGGATAACGCCGAACAGCGTGGGGCTCATTTTGATCAGCGGCTCTACCCTGCCCACAACTACAGTTTCGATTTGGTAGATGTTTCTTGAGCTATCCGCTGGAGCCGCAAGCCTGGTCGACGAGCGACTAACTCCACCTGCCAGCACTGGCGTCGTAAGGATGACGCAGTTTACAGAACCAACGGTCAAACCGGGAAACTGTCTTACTGAGCTGATAATCGCTTGAGTAGCTGCCTGAAGCGCCGAAGGCTTTTCCGCGGTCCCTGCCGAAAATGTCTTGGCCTTGGCTGCGGACTGGGCTGCATTCTGGACAACCGCGTTCATTAAGGCCGAGCGCAGGGTCAGCGTGGAAATTGAAAGCATCGGCATCAACATAAGCACGAAGATAAACCAGAGCATTATCGGCAGCTCTGCCAAAGTGGTGCCTTTCCTCGTTCTGCATTTGACGTTCGTAGTCTTGTTCGAAACTTGGAAACTCATCATCTTCGCTCCATGTGCAGTTGTCGTCGCCTTCCTCTTTGATAACGAAACGAACTGCGCGATTAGCAGTAGATGAAGTAATTCAAATAAAGCGGGTGGAGCATGTGCTCCACCCGCCGGTAGTCTGATTCTTGCGCAGCTATTCGACTAGTTGGCTCAGTTGTCGAGCGATACTTGCAAACGCAGAACGTAAGTTGGCAGCATTGGTAACCGGGAAAAATTTGCTTCCGTTGCCGGCTATTTTCGCCATTCCCTGGGGAGTATCATCACCAAGTATTCGGCGCTGAAGGGCAAGCTGTGATGGATCTTGCGCTAGTCCGACGGTGTAAACGGCGATTCCACGAGTACGTGCCTTTTGGGCAGCAAGTATGCAGTTTTGCTCTGGGTCGCCGCTCAACGGTCCACCGACAGTGGGTTCACCATCAGTGAATACGATCACTGCTTTTTTGGCGTTCGGCCGGCTTTCGTTGGTGAACATTTCTATGGCGCGGTCGCACGAGCCACCAATGTTTGTGCCGTCTGACGCCACCAGGTTAGTTAGGGCTCCTTTGACTTCGTCAAAATTGGTTTGAGCTTCCAATTTTTTGAGTAGGATGGCTGGCAAGGGGAATATTCCAATCCCACCTGCCGGGAAGTTAGTGGCAATGTTTGAATCGTTTTGCGTTGAGGTGGATGCACTTCCGACGACATTGTTGAAAGTGACCAGAGCGAAGTGGGCGTTCGAGTTTTTATTCATAAGATCGAAGAATTCTCGGGCGGCATTCTTGGCATCAATCAGAGGATGAACGTGTTGCGCTGCCAGTTCGAAGTACTTCGCTTGATAGCCTGGTCTTGGTACGACGACGCCATCCAATCGGGTCTTTGCCTGGCTGGACTCGAACACTGCAGCATTTTCCAGATTCCCTCTAGAGGCCTCAACGAGCGCAGCAGGGTTTGGAAAGTCGAATCCGTCCTGGCTTAATCCAGCAAAGGCTGTTTTCTCATCGAGATTGACTACGACATCAGTAAACCCGCCAATTGTTGCGGTTCCGGGTGGGAAATTGCCTGGAGGAGCAGTGTCACTAGTACCGCGCAACTGCGGATTGAATCCGGATTGTATGTTCAAAGCTTGTGGGCGTACAGCGCAGTGACTTAGTGGGAATTGTCCTTGGGCAGTCACGTCATAGACAATTTTGCCTTGCGCCGGATCCCAGCGTCGGCGCACGCGGGTTACATTTGTTTGATCGTCCATCGAACCTGACACATCGAAACAAAGAGCGATGTCGAGGTCGCCGACGCCGCCCTGGGATTTTGCCATGATTGGCACCGTATTGGATACGAGGCCAAGGAAGTTGGAGAAGACAGGTTTCATGCCGAATTTGGTTTCGACTTCCAGCACTTTACCTGTGGGATCCCCGACAGTCACTGCCAGATTGTTTCTTTTCGGGTCCAAAAAGCGCATGCGCACCTTCAAGTGATTAACTGCCGGCGTGTTGTCGAAGTCATCTTCAATTTGATTGAGCATCACTCCAAAGATGTCGTTCTTATCGAACACAGACCGTGCAGCGAGCATTGCATTGGTGTGTGAGGTGGTTGGGTCAAGCAATGATGAGCCTGCAAGTGCAGTGGAGCCGGCTAAGGCTGCTGATTCAGTTGCGGTTTTTAGCTGGTCACGAATGATTGCCGCCCGGCAAATTTCGAAGGCAAAGATTCCAATGACACCGACAGCCAGAAACGCAATCAACACCACTGGGATGAAAGCTTGTCCGCGGGCCGTTCTTTGGTATCGGATATTCACGACTGAGTCCTCAATGTGGAAAAGTTGGCGGGGAAATTTATTGAGCGGCAGGTGCGGTACTTGATTGCGCCGAAGCGGTCATGTTATGGACCGAAGCTATTGTTGCAGATAGATACTGGCGGCTTTTAACGTCGCTTGTTTGCGAAAGACCTGTGCGGCAAAGTGAAATCGCTTCGTTATATTGACCTGCGCCTGCATGCGCCAGAGCTAGTCCGGCAAGTGCTTGAGTGGCAACAGGATTCAGCTTCAGCGCATAAGTATAAGCTCGAACAGCGCCGGAGAAATCTGCTGAATATCTCAGAGCTTCACCGAAATTCGTCCAGTCCGCGCTTGTAGCCGATCCTGAATTTATTAGTATGTGGAGTTGTTCTGCGGCTTTGACGGTCTGACCTTTGATGATCATCGCGCTGGCTACTTCGCGTCGCAAATTGAGGTCGTTAGGGTTTTGGCGAATTGCGGCGATAATTGTCTCCAGCGACCTTTGCGTCGTTCCAGCTTGAGCAGGCATGGTGCTCGAAGTTGTTGCCACTATATACAGTGCTGCCACCAGGCTGATTACGTTACGCATGCTGTTCACCTCTGTCCGACGATCTTGTAACGACCGCTGCCGGTGAATTAGTGGTGGCGACAGCTTAAAGAGCGCTCATATAGAATGATTTTGTTGACAACCCCTCCCGGAAATTTGTCTGCACAATAGTGCAGCAGGGGGCACTTCCCTTGGTGCACTATTTTAGTGAACCGTAGTGTCGAAATGCTTGGCAGCCTGCACCTATGATCCCGATGGTCACCGAAGCGCAGGGCATTGCCACTTGGATACAGCGTCGAGACTTCATTGATTGCCTCTGAATCAGTGGCTATTATATGAAGCGTTTGCAGGCTGGTGCATGGAATTTATCGAGCGTGACGTGACCATCGGTGCGGCAGTATTGCGCATCAAGCAGAGTTTGCTGAAAGATAGACCGACGCTCGTGTTTCTGCATGATTCGCTCGGGTGCATCACCTTATGGCGCGATTTTCCTCAGCGCTTGGCTGAGGCTGTCGATTGTGGAGTGCTAAGCTATGACCGTCAGGGTTACGGACAATCATCGGCATTTACCTCAACAAGATCATCATCCTATCTTGAGCAGGAAGCAGATGTATTGATTCAAGTGCTTGAAGAATTGGGTATCAGATCCGGTATTGCGTTTGGTCACAGCGACGGTGGCTCCATTGCGTTAATAGCTGCCGCCAAACGCCCGGATCTATTTGCGGCGGTGATAACGGAAGGCGCCCATGTTTTTGTCGAAGACATCACTGTGGCAGGCATTCGTGAAACCCAATTGCTCTATCAAACAACTGACTTGAAAGAGCGATTGCGCAAATATCATGGAGACAAGACCGAGGACGTTTTCAGTGCCTGGGCTGATACCTGGCTTTCTGCTCCCTATCGAAGCTGGAACATGGAAAGCTTCCTGGCTGCAGTGCAATGTCCAGTTCTGGTCATTCAAGGAAAGACCGATGAGTTTGGCACCATAGCTCAAGTTGATGCAATTGTGTTGCAAGTCTCTGGTCCGGCCGAGAAGCTGATGGTTGAAGGCAAGGGGCACAGTCCTCATCGCGACGCGGCCAATCTGGTGCTCGAATCGGCCAGTCGCTTCATCAATTCGATCATCTAAGCGACGGACAGGACCTGGGAGCGCCGCCATCCTGGCGGCTTTGTCTGTAGTGGCAGCATCTTATGCTGCCATTCATGTCCAGGCAGGCAAAAGCATGGCAGCATAAGATGCTGCCACTACAACTGCATTTAGCCACCCTACAGGCGCTCCAAAGAGAAACGGAGCCGAATGTCGGCTCCGTTTCTCTTTGGCATTTGTCTGATTACTGCGAGGTGAAGCTGCCTTCCCCGATTGGCGGGTAGATATCTTCTTCTTCCTCTTCTTCCTCGGACGGCATTGAGTGCCCGGGGAAGCCGGTGCCAGCAGGAATGAGTCGTCCGATGATGACGTTCTCTTTCAAGCCGCGCAACCAGTCCTTCTTCCCTTCAACAGCGGCTTCCGTAAGGATACGCGTTGTCTCTTGGAAGGAGGCAGCTGAGATGAAGCTCTCGGTGTTCAAGCTGGCCTTTGTGATACCAAGGAGAGTACTGGTGTACTCGGATTCCTTCGTACCGTTATGGCGAGCCTTCTCGTTTTCATGCTCGGCTGCATAGCGTTCGAGCAATTCACCAGGCAATAGGATCGTTTCGCCCGGATCGTCCACACGCACTTTGCGCGTCATCTGACGAACAATCACCTCGATGTGTTTGTCGGCGATGTCTACACCTTGCGAGCGGTAAACTGCTTGCACTTCGTCCACTAAGAACTTCTGCGCAGCTTTGATGTCTACCAGGCGCACGATGTCGTGAGGGTTCGGCGGTCCATCTGTAAGTGGCTTACCGAGTTCGACCGCTTCGCCGTCTTCGACGATAACGTTCAAACCTTGAGGAACGGAGATTTCTTCTTCGTTGCCTTCGCCGTACACAACGTACAGTCTGGTTTGGTCATCTTCAGTCACAACACGAGCGCGACCTGGACGTTCAGCAAGAATGGCACTTTCCTTAGGTTTACGAGCTTCGAGAAGTTCTTCAACCCGCGGAAGACCCTGAACGATGTCTCCGGTCTTTTGACGTTCGTACACGAGAGTACAGAGCAAGTCGCCGCGCTGTACAAGTACGCCGTCGTCGCACTGTAGTTGGGTGTTGCTTGAGATCAGGTACGGTCTGCCGCGACGTATTTTGACGTCTGCGCCATCGACACTAACAATTTGACCGGAGTGCTGGCACTCGGTGCTCTTCGACAAGTTATCGTTGAAACGAACGAGGTCGCCTTCTTTCACGCCAACAGCGCCCTTGCATTTCTGCGAGTACTGCTGCTCTTCGGTGATCAGCAGCAAGCGGCGTTCATCAGCTTTGGACAACTGCACGCGGGCTGCACTCTTCGTCAGCACTTGTGTGGTTGCAACTGGAGAATGTGGATCAACGATCATTCCTGGTTCAACCAGCAACAGCGTAATGTTCAATTCGCTGTCGCGACGAAGCAGGATGTTTTCTTGAACGACGATGACAAATTCTTCGCCGATTTCCACAGTGCCCTTAAGGGTTTGCAGTTGACCTTGTAATTGCAGAACCAAGCTTGTTCTGGTCAGCTGAGCGCCGGCGAGTTGGCGAACTTTTTCGCGATCGCGGAACAACAACTGAGTGACCGGACGCAAACTGATCTTGTCGTCGGAGGACTTGTACTTGAACTTCGTTTCCTTAGGTTCAATGAAGTACTCCTGAACCGGCCGCACAAGTATTTGCGTGCTGCCGTCTTCTTTCTCAAGAAGCGAGATCATCTTGCGCTCGTCGACCTTGTAGGAGTCGGTGATTTCCGTTCCCTTGTCGACGATGTCGCCATCGTTTACTTTCAGCTCTTCGATTGTAGCTAGCGGAACCAGGTCGCCTGGACGGATGATGACTTCGTGAATGATGTCGTTGTCTGCCACGATCTCGATGATACCGTCGAGGTGAGCAAACACATCTTTCACGACTTCTTGTCCGGCAGTGACAAGATCGCCGGTTTCGGACATCTTTAAGCTGATGTCTTTCGAGATGAAGTGCGTTTCTTCAGGGATGAAGAGCACCTTACCTGGTTTGGTGACAACACGACGATCATCGGTTTCTACACCGTCATAGATAATCTCACCACCGGTGGTGACGGCGTTGATGCCATCGTCCACTAGCTCGGCAATGATTTTTCCGTTTTCTACGGATTCATCGTTTACGACCTTGAGGGTATAAGCCTCTTTAGTCTTGGCGACTCTCCAGGTGTTGCCTTGCTTGGACGTTTCCAGCTTGGCGTTGCCCGCGCCCACGGAGGCGATAACGATGTTGATTTCCTTACCTTTGATCAGTTTGGCATAGGACTTCTTACCGACTTTGTGTATTTCGGTTTCGATGTCCGGTCCAAAGCGGACTTCGCCGCCATGCTCGGTTTGGATGTGAATCTCAGCAAGAACGTCGTGCGAGTTCACTTCCTGACCATCTTTCACGACCAGGCGTGAGCCAGAAGGTAGGTTGTACACATCGCCTTCCAGTACCCAGATGATACCGGAGCGGTTTGCCGTTCTGGAGATGTTGCCTTGACGGTCACGCTTTTCATCAGCTTGGAAGTTCTGGAACATGATGCGACCAGAGACATCGGCTGTGATGTCCTTGGTGGCGCGCTCGGTCAGAGCTTTCTTGTGACCAGGTGGATCGAACTCGGCAAGTACTTGACCTTGTTTAACTTCCACTCCGGATTGCACTAGAACAAGTGCTCCGCTCGGAATGGCTAGTGTGTGGTCTTTCTTGCCGTCGTTAATGGTGATCTTGCCGTCTGCTGCCGTTTGGTCAACTATGTCACCATAGGTTGTGCGAACAGAGCGACCCTTGATCTTGAACGAGAGCGTGCCGTTAACAGGTGATTTCAACTGTCCACGACCAGCACCACCAGCTACAGCTCCACCGGTGTGGAACGTTCTCATGGTTAGCTGTGTTCCCGGTTCCCCGATTGACTGAGCGGCAATGATGCCGATTGCTTCGCCTACATCAACGAGCTTGTGAGTCGTCAACGAGTAGCCGTAGCACTTCTGGCAAACACCCCATTGGCTTTCGCATTGCAAAGGTGAACGCACCTTAACGGATTTCACGTTGCGTTCGTCTATCAGCTTGGAGATCTTGCGATCGATGAAGTGACCGGCTTTTACCAGCACTTCACCGGTCGATTCGTCGACCACATCATCAGCCGATGAACGGCCGAAGATACGCTCGTCGATACGAACCAGCTTCTTATCGCCTTCCATGATCGGCGACATCATGATGCCGCGCGTGGTGTTGCAGTCGATGTCGCGGACGATAACGTCTTGTGCAACGTCAACTAGACGACGAGTGAGATAGCCTGAGTCGGCTGTTTTTAGCGCTGTATCTACAAGACCCTTACGGGCGCCGTAGGAGGAGATGATGTACTCAGTTACGCTCAGTCCTTCGCGGAAGTTGGACTTAATCGGTAAATCGATGATCTGACCTTGGGAGTCAGCCATCAAGCCCCGCATACCAACTAACTGACGAACCTGTGAGATGTTACCTCTGGCTCCGGAGAACGCCATCATATAAACAGGGTTCAACTTATCGAAGTTGTCGACCACTTCCTTGGTGAGCAAGTCGGTGGTGGCAGACCAGGTGTCGATAACCTTGTTGTAGCGTTCTACTTCCGTGATATCGCCACGTTCATAACGGCGTTGAGCCTGCTCAATTTCCTTCTCAGCGCTGGCAATTAGACCACGCTTCGCTTCTGGAACATCAAGGTCATGAATCGATACGGTGACACCGGCTTTAGTGGCAAACTTAAAGCCCAGATCCTTGAGTGAGTTGGCCAGTTCTGCCGTTGTGGCAGTACCGTACTTCTCGTAGACTGCCGATAGCAGTGCGCCGAGCTTCTTCTTGTCCAGGTTGTAGTTCAAGAATGGGTGAATTTCGCGCGGTCCCTTTAAGGAAGTGATCGCTTCACGAACAACTTCGTTCAGGATGATGCGACCAACAGTGGTCTCGATCATCTGAGCGTCGTAGTCACGAACTTTGATCTTGGCATGCAGGTTCAAGACACCAGCTTCGTAACAAGCACGAGCATCCATCAAGCTCACGAAACGCATTCCAGCGCCTGGGCAAATTTTCGGATCGTCAGAGCCTCTCTTATCGATAGTCAGATAATAGATGCCCAACACCATGTCCTGAGTAGGCGTGATGGTTGGAGTACCGGTTGCCGGCAAGAGAATGTTGTTCGAAGCAAGCATCAACATGCGTGCTTCTGCCTGTGCCTCTACAGATAGTGGCACGTGGACAGCCATTTGGTCACCGTCAAAGTCAGCGTTGAAAGCTGAACAAACGAGCGGGTGCAATTGAATGGCGCGACCATCGCAAAGAACCGGTTCAAAAGCTTGAATACCGAGACGGTGCAGTGTGGGAGCGCGGTTTAGCAAGACCGGGTGTCCTTGAATGACTTCTTCAAGAATTTCCCAGACAATTGCTGAGCCGCGTTCAATTTGCTTCTTGGCGGATTTGATGTTTTGAACGATCTGACGTTCGATCAATTTGTTGATCACGAACGGCTTGAACAGTTCCAGCGCCATTTCACGCGGCAAACCGCATTGGTGCAGTTTCAGTGTAGGACCAACAACGATAACGGAACGACCAGAGTAGTCGACGCGCTTACCGAGCAGGTTTTGACGGAAACGACCTTGCTTACCTTCGATGATGTTTGACAGCGATTTGAGCGGTCTGTTGTTTGGACCGACCACCGTTCTGCCGCGACGACCGTTGTCGATCAGGGCATCAACAGCTTCCTGCAGCATGCGCTTTTCGTTGCGCACGATAATCTCAGGGGCACCCATCTCAAGCAAACGAGCAAGACGGTTGTTTCTGTTGATCACGCGACGGTAGAGGTCGTTCAAATCGGAGGTAGCAAAACGTCCGCCGTCCAACTGCACCATGGGGCGCAAGTCCGGAGGAGTTACAGGCAAAACTTCCAGCACTACCCAGGTCGGGTCGGTGTTGGATTGAAGCAAGGCTTCGACCAATCTCAAGCGCTTGATGATCTTGGCGCGCTTTTGTTGTGAACCGCCGGAGCCGGCAAGTTCACCACGCAATACTTGAGACAGCTCTTTAAGACCAGGCAGGTCGAGGAGCTTGCCGCGATCTTCCGGGCTATCCGGACGCTCGTATTGCGGACGAGATAGTTCGCCCATCAGTTGACGAATGGCTTCGGCACCGATTCCGACGTCGAACTGAGAGTTCGGATCGTCAAGGAGCTTCTCGTATTCTTCTTCAGAAAGAAGTTGATATTTGTGCAGATCAGCCGAGTTGCCCGGGTTGGTGACGATGTAAGCGTTGAAGTACACAACTTGCTCTAGATCGCGCAATGGCAAATCTAGCAGTAAGCCGATGTAGCTCGGGATTCCTTTCAGGAACCAGATGTGCGTCACAGGCGAAGCTAAGCGTATATGGCCCATGCGGTGCCGACGCACTTTGCTATCTGTTACTTCGACGCCGCAACGTTCGCAAGTGATGCCTCTGTGGCGGACGCGTTTGTATTTACCGCAATAGCATTCCCAGTCCTTTGATGGACCAAAAATACGTTCGCAGAAAAGTCCGTCTTTTTCCGGTTTCAGTGTCCGGTAGTTGATCGTTTCAGGCTTTGTTACTTCGCCGTGTGACCAGCTCAAGATGCGATCGGCTGACGCAATCCCGATTTTTATGTAGTCAAAGCGGTCAATACTAGTTGGCATATTACCGGAGAGCCCCCAATTAACTGGACTTGTGTTCAAAAGGAATGAGAGTCAAAGATGATTCTGTCCGCGCACGCGGCGGAATGCATTGAGAAAGATCAAGGAGGGGCGCTGCTCTCGCAGCGCCCTTTCCTTCAGAGGCTTAGAAGTCTTCTTCGCCTGCTGCTTCTTCGTCTGCGTCCTCGGCAGCTACCGGCGATGCGGTAATGTCGATTTCCGTAGTTTGCGTGTCTACTGGCATAAGTGCTGCGACAGCTTCTTCTTCGAAGTCATCGCCGACAACGTCGCCATCTTCACCACGTCCGGTTGCCGCAACAGCAGCCGGTTGAGGAATAATCTGGCCGCCCGCCAGTTCAGACAGCTCGGCTTCTAAGCCGATTTCGCCGAACGGGCTTGCGCGACGTACGCCACGTGGTTTGGTCTCTTCGACCTCGGCCATGAGATCCACTTCTTGCTCGCCACCATCTTTGGTGCGCTTCGCAACAGATACGTCAAGACCGATGGATTGAAGTTCGCGGACAAGCACCTTAAACGATTCCGGGATACCGGGGCGTCTGAGGTTTTCACCCTTAACGATGGCTTCGTAGGCCTTCGAACGACCGTTAACGTCATCGGATTTGATCGTGAGCATCTCTTGCAATGTATAAGCAGCACCGAATGCTTCGAGCGCCCAACATTCCATTTCTCCGAGACGTTGTCCGCCGAACTGAGCTTTACCACCGAGCGGTTGCTGGGTGACCAAACTGTATGGTCCGGTTGAACGAGCGTGGATCTTGTCGTCGACCAAGTGGACTAGCTTCATCATGTAGATCTGCCCGACGCTGACAGGACTATCAAACGGAGCGCCAGTGCGTCCGTCATTGATCATCACTTTACCGTCGTCGCCGACCCACTCAATGCCTGTCTTCTTCTTGCCGACTTGAATTTCGCGGTGCACCATCTTCGAAGATGCTTCTTTTTCAAACATTTCATCGAATGGTGGCACTTCGTATCGTTGACCGGTGAGCATCGATGCCAAACCGAGCAATGTTTCGTAGGTTTGTCCTACGTTCATTCGGCTTGGTACGCCCAGTGGATTCAACACGATGTCGACAGGTGTGCCATCTGGAAGGAAAGGCATGTCTTCTATCGGGAGAATCTTAGCGACGATACCTTTGTTGCCGTGGCGTCCTGCAACCTTGTCGCCAACGCTGATTTTGCGTTTTTGAGCAATGTATACGCGGACAACCTTGTTTGCAACAGGTGGAAGTTCGTCGCCCTTTTCACGGTCGAACACTTTCACGTCTACGACGCGGCCGCCTTCACCGTGCGGTACACGGAGAGAATTGTCACGCACATCACGGGCTTTTTCGCCGAAGATTGCGCGCAGCAATTTTTCTTCTGGTGGGTGTTCGGATTCACCCTTCGGTGTGATCTTTCCAACCAGAATGTCATCCGGATAAACACGTGAGCCGATGCGAACGATGCCGTTCTCATCAAGGTGACGCAACGATTCTTCAGATACGTTCGGAACTTCCCGAGTGATTTCTTCCGGACCGAGCTTCGTTGAACGAGCATCAATTTCCAGTTTCTCGATGTGAATCGAGGTCATGATGTCATCGTGAACCATGCGTTGGCTGAGCAAGATCGCATCTTCAAAGTTGTAGCCTTCCCATGGCATGAAAGCCACAAGAATGTTACGTCCCACGGCGAGCTCACCTTGATCGGTGGCAGCGCCATCGGCGATGACTTGTCCCTTATGGAGCACATCACCGACGTGAACAATCGGCCGTTGGTTCAAGCAAGTGTCTTGGTTTGAACGTTGGAACTTGGCCATTTTGTACTTGAGCAAGCGATCTTTGTTGCGGATGCGAACTTCGCTGGCGCTGATGTACTCAACTACGCCTTCCGTATCGTGCTCATAGACCACAACCATCCCGGAGTCGCGAGCAGAATGCTTCTCGATGCCGGTTGTGACAAGTGCGCGCTCAGTTTTCACCAACGGTACAGCTTGACGTTGCATGTTTGAGCCCATCAACGCTCGGTTAGCGTCATCGTGCTCAATGAACGGAATCAATGCTGTTCCGACGGAGATGATCTGAATCGGGCTGACACCGATGTAGTCAACTTGCTCCGCTGGAGTTTCCAAAAACTCTGCTTTGTAGCGCACCGGAATCAGATCGATCAGGAAGTTTCCTTTTTCGTCGACCGGTACGTCACCTGGAGCCACGCGGTATTTATCTTCTTCATCGGCAGTGAGGTAGTGAACTTCGTCCGCTACGATGCCGTTGATGACCGCGCGATACGGTGTTTCAATGAAACCGTATTCGTTGACTCGAGCGTGCGTGGCAAGCGATCCGATAAGACCGGCGTTCGGACCTTCAGGCGTTTCTACCGGACAAATTCGTCCGTAGTGAGACGGGTGAATGTCGCGAACCGCAAATCCAGCGCGCTCACGAGATAGACCGCCGGGACCCAATGCGGAGATACGACGTTTGTGCGTCAATTCTGCAAGCGGGTTGGTCTGGTCCATGAACTGTGACAACTGCGACGATCCGAAGAATTCACGAATTGCAGCCACCAATGGTTTTGTATTTAAAAGATTGGCAGGTGTAAGTGAATCGGCATCTTGCAGAGTCATTCTTTCTTTTACGATACGTTCCAATCTGGAAAGACCGATGCGGAACTGGTTCTGCAGCAGTTCTCCGACCGAACGAATACGGCGGTTGCCGAGGTGGTCGATGTCGTCCACGTGGCCTTCGTCGTAGTGAAGAGCAATCAAGTAGTCAACTGCAGCGACGATGTCTTCGCGACTAAGAGTCCGTTGAGCTTCCGGTACTGACAGGCTCAACTTGCGATTGAGTTTGTAGCGACCTACTTTGCCCAAGTCATAGCGCTTGTCATCGAAGAAGCGGCTTTCCAAAATCGATTGACCGCCAGCTACGCTGGGCGGATCGCCTGGACGCAGTTTGCGGTAGACCTCGATAAGAGCGTCTTCACGTGTTTTGGTGTTGTCTTTATCGAGAGTCTTCTTAAGGAAGTCGCGATGACGGAAGAGTCCTTCCATTTCGGAGTCGTTGTAGCCGAGCGCACGGATGAGCGTGGTGGCAAGGAGCTTCCGGTTTTTGTCGATCTTGACGTAGATGACATCATTGACATCAGTTTCGAACTTCAGCCAAGCGCCACGGTTGGGGATCAAGGTAGCGCTAAATGTGCGCTTGCCGTTAGTATCCACTTCACGCTTGTAGTAGATACCTGGGCTTCTGACAATCTGCGAAACAATGACTCGTTCGGCGCCGTTAATAATGAACGTGCCGCGGTCGGTCATCATCGGGATATCCCCGACGTAGATTTCTTGTTCCTTGATTTCACCAAGCTCGCGGTTGACCAGGCGCATTTGTATGCGCAGCTTCTTGGTGAAGCTGGCATCCATGGCCCGAGCGTCTTCCGGAGTTTTTGGTTTATTTGGCTCGGTGTGGTCGTCAAACGTATAATTCGACAGGAAGTGTAACTCCAACCTGCCGGTATAGTCTTTGATTGGGCTGAAAGCTCTTAGCTCTTCGCCAAGGCCTTCATCTACGAACCACTTGAACGAGCTTTTTTGAATTTCGGCCAGGTCCGGTAGGTTCGCGAAACGGGAACCGACCCCGAACGTCCGGACGCGGTCAGGAACTTGTAAAGCCATTGATTACCTCGAAAACTGGTTATGGCTGGGCAAAAACAGCAATTTTCCAATTAAATGGACAGATGTGGAAACATCCTATCGCACATATTAATGTTGGAGCGGATAAAACGGCTCGGAAAGTGGTACATTCCGAACCTATAAGATTTGTTTTATACTTGGCGTCCGGAAAAGCCCATTGCCCGGGCTTTTCTGACTGTAAATTTCGCCTAATCTACTTCTTGCATCTTAACCTATTATGTCGTTCAATTGGCACAAGCTGCTCGGCAGGCGTGCTAACAATATAGCGGGGATGGTCCACTGCTGGTGTGGTGTGCGGTCTTCAAAACCGTTGTGGGGCAGATTAAGACTGTCCCGGGTGGGTTCGATTCCTACGCATCCCCGAGGTTTTGGGCAGTTGAGAAGAAGGCGCAGTTGAGCTGCGCCTTCTTCGTTATACACAGATAGCTGCACAGCTTAAAAATGGGTGGACAGCTCAACTGTTACAGCTGGGCTGCTGGGCATTTCCCTGGACACATTGCAGCTACGCCCTCAGCCCAGTTGCACCAGGCTTTTAATGATGAAGATGCTGTTTGTGGTTCTGGCGGCTGGCTGTTCTGCTCAGGTGATGTGGTGCAGTTGGTGTTGTTGCCCTTGTGTTGTGACGGGTGGGGGTTGGCGTTGCAAGGGGCTCTGGCTTCATCCCCTGAACGAAGAGCCATGCGCCGCCACCAACTATCAAAATACAAAGAAATGCTACAAAGGCGTTGAATTCAAAGTTGTCCCACCAGAAATCCCATTTCGCGTCGCGCTCCAGAAGCTCAAACCAGTCGCCATCATTCGCTATGGTTTTTAGCAAAATGACTACCAGAGCGATTAGCCCAATCCATTCCATTTGTCACCAACTCCTGAATGCTAAGCAAAGGATAGCAAGGAGCATCTTGACAACGCCTTGCGTTCAAGCTTTCTTAACATTGGGGGTTGTTTGCCTGATCAAAAAATGCGCCGGTTGGCAGCCTGGGCTTTGGTTGTTGACCGGACAAATAATGAATACAGTAGTCCACGTGCAGTTTTCGCTGTCGTGTTTTTATAAGGACGATAGACGGTTGCTATTGGCTACTACTTGACGTACTTGCGCCCTTCTTGCTGGAAACCTGTCGCCTTGCGAGCGTTTTTAGGCGTTGATCCGCGAACCTCATCCAGCGTGTTGATGACTGCGCCGCAGTCCGCGCAAAGCGGACGCTCGCCGGCCCAGCCTGCCTTCAGAACGTGCCCGTAAGTGGTGCACTGGTAGACCTTCTTTGCCGGGGTCGCCAACATGCCTTTAAAGGTGCCTGCAAAGCCTTCCCATAATCGGGCAAAGAAGCGCAGCACCGAAACGCCGAGCTTGCCTTCTTCCTGCTGGGCGTCTTTCAGACCAGTGAGGTTCTCGGCAGTTACCTTGGGCGCGTCGACGTGTTGCCGCGGCTTCAAACCGCGGTGAGTCATTTTGGCCAACTCCTCAGGATCAAACTGAGAATTGAATCGATTTGCCATAAAACCAGTCCCTCTGCCAACTAATGCTATGTTCCACAGGCCTGCTGGTTTCTAACTGGAATAGCGCGCCACTGCTTGATAACCGCATTTTGGATGTTGATACTTTACAAAGTCGATAAGCGGCTTATAATCTAATTGGACTCAACTGTTCTGCCTAACGGCCTAGAAAGCAGCTCCCGTGGAATCGCGGCAGTCTCCCCAAATAAATCACGAATGGATAACTCAGTTTGCAGCTTACCTTGAGCTTGAACGGAATTATTCCTCCCATACTATTCGTGCATATGTAAATGACTTGAAGCAGCTAATGAGCAGCGATGCCTCCTCAGAAGCTGTGGTCCCACAACTCGATTTTTCGCCTCCGGAGAAGCCACTGACCAGCGGCGCCCTCGAAGCGGACAGTCTGCTCGAATATGTACGTTCCATCCAGGAGCGCTACAGTCGGCAGACAGTAGTTCGCAAGGTGTCAGCTATCCGAAGCTTCTGTCGCTATTTGCGGCGCGAACAGTTGATAGACGACGACCCGTCGAAGACGGTGCGCGGTCCGAAGCTGTCTCGACGGCTTCCTCCGTGCTTGGACAAGGAAGAGGTTGCCAGCCTTTTCGCTGCCACCGAGGCAAACGACGGCACGGAAGAAGGCAATCACAACAGTGTCCGCGACAGAGCCATTCTTGAATTGCTCTATGCAAGCGGCATGCGAGTAAGTGAACTTTGCGGCGCACGCGTGCAAGACGTCGATCTCGAAGCGATGGAAATGCGCGTCTTCGGCAAAGGTTCTCGCGAACGAGTGGTGTTGATCAACCAGAGCGCTTGCTCTTGGTTGGGACAGTATCTCGAAAAACGTCGTGAGAAGCGCACTCGCGCTGATTCTGGGCAACCGGCAGAGCTGGCACCAGAAGAGCCTCTCTTTGTAAGCCGCCAGGCGACTCCACTTTCCACACGTTCGGTTCACCGGATTGTGTTGAAGTACGCTCGTTTGGCTAATATAGACAAGGTCATCACTCCTCATACTTTGAGGCACAGCTTCGCCACCCACTTGCTTGAAGGCGGCGCTGACCTGCGTGTTGTTCAAGATTTACTCGGGCACTCAAGCATTAGCACGACGCAAATCTACACACACGTAAGTATGGAACGGTTGCGTCGAATCTACATCGCTAGCCATCCGCGCGCGTAACTACGCTTGTAGGGTGGCGTCATGCGTGACCCTGGTTAAACTTCATTGGGCGCAGCTGCGGCTGCGCCCTTTCATTTGGCGAGTATAATGACTGATGATTTAGGTTATGTCAGGGCGCGCTTGAGGCGCTCCATCCAAGAGAATTGTGAGCAGGCAAAAACGGGCGAGCAAGAGCAACTCAGCTGGCAAATCCGGCGGGCTTTTTCGCGGGCACGGTAAGACGATCCTGATTTTACTTTTCATTGCCGTGGCCTTGCCGCTCGGTTACGTCGGCGCTAAGGTCTATCAACAGCTCAAGGATATGCCCGACATATCGATCCTCGAGAAATACGAGCCGATCGAAGCAATCCAAATCTTTGATCGTCACGATCACTTGGTGTGCACGGTGGAAGGTGACGAAGATCGGCGGGTTGTGCCGCTCAATCAGATTTCGACGCAAATGCAACAAGGCATGCTTGCTGCCGAAGACCACCATTTCTACGAGCACCATGGCGTTAACCCGATGAGCATCATGCGCGCCACTTTAACCAACCTGCAGGCCGGAAAAGTTAAGGAGGGCGGCTCGACGATTACTCAACAGTTGATCAAGAACCTTTTCTTTGAAGATCAAGGACGCACGATGGATCGCAAGGTCAAAGAAGCGTTCATGTCTTATGAAGTTGAACGGCGCTACAGCAAAGACCGCATCCTCGAGATGTATTTGAACCAAGTCTATTTCGGCCATGGTGGCTACGGCATCGAACGGGCAGCCCAACGATATTTTGATCGCAGTGCCGCTTCTTTGTCGCTAGCTCAGTCCGCATTCTTAGCCGGTTTGGTGAAAGCTCCGTCTGAATTGGGCAACCCGGCCAATCGGAAATCGGCTTTGGAAAGACAACGTGAAATTCTCGGAAAAATGGTCGAGTATGGCTATATAACTCAGGATCAGGCAACTAAGGCGGGTAAGGAAAAGCTTGTCTTTAAGCGCGCGACAAATTCTTTGCAGAAATTTCCTTTCTACATAAGCTACGTTCTGGAGCAGTTGCGCGGACGTTTTAGTGAAGCGGAAATGCGTCGGCAGGGCTTGAAGGTCTACACCAATCTGGATCCACAAGTGCAGGCGCTTGCTGAGAAGGTTTTGAATGAAGACCTATCGAAGAAGACCACTCCAAAAGGTGTAAAGCAGGCAGCTTTGGCTTGCGTCTCTGTCAGGGACGGTGCTATTCAAGCCCTAGTTGGCGGGGTTGGAAATTTCTGGACCAGTCAGTTCAACCGGGCGACAAACCCGCATACCGCAGGCTCTTCGTTCAAGCCGTTCGTTTATCTAACAGCTTTTTTGAAAAAGCAGTTTAAAGCAGACAGCGTGATCGACGACTCGCCGCTCACCATAAAGCAAGGTTGGGGACTTCCTGATTGGTCGCCGAAGAATTTCGATCACCGCTTTATGGGGAGAATAACTGTGCGCCGGGCTTTAACGCTTTCGCGTAACGTCCCGGCCGTGCGCATAGGCAAAGCAGTGGGAATTGACAATGTCATTGAAACGGCTCGGTTGGCGGGAATTACTACCAAGTTAGATCCAAATCTTTCGTTATCGTTGGGAAGTTCCGCCGTTACGCCGTTGGACATGGCCGGTTCGTATGCCACATTTGCTCGGGGCGGCATCGCCATCAAACCGCAAATTCTGCGGCGCATCGAGAATAATCGTGGTCAGGTTGTCGAGATGTTTGAGCCGCGTGTGGACAAAGTGTTCGATAGCGAAGCAGTTGCCAGTTTGAATGAAATTTTGCAAGACGTCGTGCGAGTTGGGACAGGCACTGCCGCGAAGCTGGCAGACCGACCGGTTGCCGGTAAAACCGGAACAGCTGACGCGGCTAAAGATATTTGGTTCGTTGGTTATACCCCCGATACGGTGACCGCAGTTTGGGGCGGCAATGATGAAAATCAGCCGATTCCCGGACACAACGTCACCGGCGGGGTGGTAATGGCGAAGATATGGAAGGATTTCATGTCTGCTTATTATTTGATGCGACCAACGCCGCCGGGCTCGTTCATGGCACCCAGTAAGCACATAAACGAATACGAGCCAGATCCAGCTGAAGTTGTTCCGGTAACTCCAGGCTTGCCCAAGCTAGTACCGTTAACGCCTTCTGTGGATGGTGATGCAGTAGATGGCGTGCCGGCGAACGGTGAGCAGTTTACCGGGGAAGGCGCACCGCCGCCTGGCGACAACCCCTCGGGGGCAATCTATCCACCTCCGGAGAATCGAGATTCTGCACCACTTCCGGCACCAAATGTGGTGCCACAATTTGCACCGCCGATCCCAGGTCCTGCAGCGCAGTCCCCGGCGCCCGGTTTGAACCCGGCAGTTCAATTTTCAAATAGCAAACTTCCGTCCCCGTCAGTCTTCGTTCCCACAAGTAGAGTTCCGCCCCCGTCAGTATTTGTACCTGGTGATGGACGTGCGAAGAAAACTATAATCAACGAAGACCCAGTGCCGCGCTATTCTTCTATCACGGACCCTTCCTATAGTCCTGGTCTGAATAAGAGACGCTTTGCACCAGCTGGTGCCGGAACCACCCCCCCGGCGGAATTTTAGAGCAGCGCATTGATGCGAAGTTTCTGACGGTAGCTCACGCTAGTAGTTTTTCACTGCGCTTTAAGCGAGGCAAAATTGCCGAAGGAATTGTGGTAATGCACGGCATTGATTTCGGCCGTTGGATAGGACTGTTGGGTATTTTTGCGATACTTGGCACCGCTTATTTGATGTCGAACAACAAGAAGGCAATTAACTGGCGCCTGGTTGGGTCTGGTTTAGCGCTTCAGCTGCTGATGGCGATTTTCGTTCTGAAGGTTGAATTCGGACAAGAGCTATTTCGCGGCATTGGCGATGTCATCACAGAGATTCTACATTTCTCCGATAAGGGCGCCGGCTTTGTCTTCGGACCTCTGGTAACTCAGCCGGAAAAGATGGTTGAGTTGTTCGGTCCGGTTGGCAATTATATATTTGCCTTTCGCGTTGTCCCGACGATCATCTTTGTTGCGAGCCTCGTGAGTATTTCCTACTATCTTGGAATAATGCAGAAGGTAGTGCAAGTGGTGGCACGAGTGGTGTCAGTCACTATGGGTGCCAGCGGTTCTGAAGCATTGTCGAACGCAGCCAGCGTTTTCGTCGGACAGGTCGAAGCCCAACTGCTCATCAAGCCCTATGTTCCTTCCATGACGATGTCCGAGTTGCTCGCTTCCATGGCCGGGTCCATGGCTTGCGTGGCCGGTGGCGTGCTTGCAGTCTATATCGGCCTTGGCATCAAAGCCTCTTATCTTCTGACGGCCAGCATCATGGCTGCTCCTGGTGCCCTGGTCATAGCCAAAATGGTTTGGCCGGAAACCGAAGAATCCAAGACAAAGGGAAGCGTGCAGGTTGAAGTTGTAAGGACGAACGCCAACATCATTGACGCTGCGGCGCACGGAGCATCGGATGGACTGCGCATCGGGCTTAACGTTGTGGCAATGTTGATTGCCTTCATTGCCCTTATCGCCATGGTTGATGCTGCCCTTGGTTTACTCGGCTTACAGCTCTATGCCTGGGGACTGCGCGCAGATTTAGTTGGACTGGACCTTGCGCAGCTCAAATTGCAAGATATCTTTGGTGTGATGTTCAAACCGATCGCGTGGATAATCGGCGTTCCGTGGGCAGACGCTCAGGTCGTCGGGCGACTAATGGGCGAGAAACTTGTCATCAATGAGTTTGTTGCTTTCACAGACTTGTCGGCGATGGTTAAGGGTCTAAGTAGTGTGCACATCAGCCCCCGGGCGGAAACAATTGCAACCTTTGCCCTCTGCGGGTTTGCCAACTTCAGTTCGATTGCCATTCAGGTTGGTGGCATCGGAGAAATTGCCCCATCCCGTCGCCAAGACCTTGCCCGATTAGGAATGAAGGCCTTGATATGTGGCACTTTAGCAAGCTACTTATCCGCTACACTAGCGGGATTGTTGACCGGCTAGTTACAATGATTGCCTCCCTTCGGGTATCGTTTGCCTGCCTGGGAGCGCCGGCGTCCCGCCGGCTTTTGACCGGCTGTAGTGGCACCATCTTGTTCTGTCATGCAGTCAAAATTTGCCTCTGCCGGCGGGACGCCGGCGCTCCCAGGGAAGCAATATGCGGACCCGTAGAACTTCGTCAGTACTAAAGGAAACCGTGTCGGACAGTTGAACATGAAAAACCTTAAAATCGTGATCTGGTGTGCTATTGCGATAGTAGGCGCGGGCTCGCTTGCTTATCTTGCCACCAATCAGCATGAACAAGTGAATGCAGTCTGGCTGCTGACGGCGGCGGTTGCCACCTTCGCAGTGGCATACCGTTTCTACAGCAAGTTTATCGCTGAGCGTGTCTTTGAATTGTCGGACGCGCGTCCGACTCCGGCACAGGTACTCAACGATGGCAAAGACTATGTGCCGACTCACAAGTCTGTTGTATTCGGGCACCACTTTGCAGCGATCGCCGGTGCCGGTCCCCTTGTGGGACCGATTCTGGCTGCGCAGTTTGGGTTTCTTCCAGGAACGTTGTGGATAATCGTTGGCGTGGTTCTAGCCGGAGCAGTCCAAGATTTTGTCGTGCTTTGCGCTTCCATGCGCAGAAACGGAAAGTCGCTCGGTCAAATGGCCCGCGAGGAAATCGGCCCGGTCGCTGGTGTCGTCTCGCTCATAGCCATTCTACTTATCATGTTGATTCTCATGGCCGTGCTTGCGCTGGTCGTGGTCAATGCACTCAAGTCAAGTGCTTGGGGGGCATTCACCTTACTGATGACTGTTCCAATTGCTATGCTCGTCGGCTGGTACATGAGGAGTATCAGACCTGGAAAGGTGATGGAAGGCTCGCTCATCGGCGTTGCTCTGACCATCGCAGCAGTATTTGTTGGACGTTATGTCGCCGAAGATCCAACGCTGTCGCCGTTCTTCACTCAAAGTGGTGTGGTGCTGGCGCTGGCAATTATGATCTATGGTTTCGTTGCCTCAGTGCTTCCGGTCTGGGTGCTGCTTGCGCCGCGTGACTATCTTTCTGCCTTCATAAAAATTGGCACGATTGGTGCGCTTGCAATTGGAATACTTGTCGTCCGCCCGAATTTGCAGATGCCACCACTTACGGTTTTTGTTGACGGAACCGGTCCCTTATTCGCCGGTAGCGTATTTCCATTCTGCTTCATCACCATTGCGTGTGGGGCGATTTCGGGCTTCCACTCATTGGTATCATCGGGCACAACGCCAAAAATGATTAGCCATGAATCGCATGCCCGACCGATCGGGTATGGCGCCATGCTGTGCGAAGCATTTGTGGCGATCATGGCCATCATTGCCGCGTCTGTACTGGAGCCGGGCACGTACTTCGCCATCAACAGCCCGGCTGGTGTCGTCGGTGTGGATCCGACCTTGGCAGCGGCGAAAATTTCTTCTTGGGGATACGCAGTTACGGCACCGGGAATGGCAGAACTTGCTCGTGGTATAGGTGAAACTACACTCTGGGGGCGCACCGGAGGCGGGCCTACTCTTGCCGTTGGCATGGCACACATTTTTTCCAGAGCACTAGGTTCCGAGGGATTGGCATTCTGGTATCACTTCGCCATCATGTTCGAAGCGCTGTTCATTCTTACCTGTTTGGATGCAGGAACGCGCGTTGGGCGCTTCTTACTGCAGGACTTCCTCGGCATGATTTGGAAGCCCCTGGGACAAACGGGATGGTATCCATCAATCATTTTGAGTTCATTTCTCATCGTTGCCGGTTGGGGCTGCTTCCTCTATCAAGGAATCATAGACCCGCTGGGCGGCATCAACAGCTTGTGGCCGCTATTCGGTATTTCCAATCAGCTACTTGCAGTGGTGGCACTGGCAGTTGGCACCACTGTCATTATCCGCATGGGCAAGGCTCGGTACAGTTGGGTGACGTTGGTGCCACTTAGTTTCGTGTTGACTGTCACCGTCACCGCCGCGTTGCAGAAAATCTTCAGCCCTTCGCCGAAGCTTGGGTTCCTGTCGCACGCTCACTCATTAGAACAAACCATCGCGGATGCCTCGCAGGTCTCCGCTGAGGTGTTGTTAAAGACCCGCACACTAATTTTCAACGACTATCTCGATGCGGCCGTTGCAGGCGTTTTCCTTTTACTTGTTTCAATTGTGGTTGTCTCTGCCGTTCTCTCATGGTTCAAGAAGCGTCCTCCCGGTGCCGCTACCGAGAACCTGGAGCCAGCGGCTGCCGGTGTCGGTCCGGATGCTGGTCCAGATAGTCCGATGCGCTGCTGCTAATCATTTCGTCCGGTGATGCTTATGGTAGGAGAGGCGCCTGTCCCCTCCCGCGGTTACGACAGAAGAGCACGATATACATTCACTAGCTAAATCTTCACAGCGATTTTGTTGATTACTGTGGCTTGATCGCGTTTTGTTTTCGCGGCGTCGGGTCGACTCGAAAATCAGAACGTTTTCGTGTTGGCAAGCCAAGGTTACGTTGTTCTAAGGCTGCTGGATCTGGTCCGCTTGCTGACTTTGAAACGGGCTGCAGGTCTTGCACGAGAGTGCATGTCAATTAGATCTGATAGCGATTTTAGAGATGGGCTTGACTACGCGTTTAATCTGGAAAACCCCGTTCTGCCCGCTGCCAAGCGTTGTTAATTAATGTATCGGTGATTATTATCATACACTTCCACACGACGGCAGGAGCCGGGAATCATGGGTACGGGATTAGGCATCTTCTGGATAGACTTTCTGTGCAAGCCACTCTACAAGGCGTTGCTGAAGCACCCTGAACTGGCCATTCTGTTGCTGTTTCTGATGTATTCCTACGTCGCGTACAAGTGTTTGCAATCCGCATACTTGGCGGATCGCTATTAGAAATTTGAACTTACTGTTGCGTCGATCCGTGGCGCAACTTCAGTGATTAGATTGATGCGTGGGTACAAGATACTGTGCTCTTACCGATTGCCGGAAGGGGACATTGCCTTCCCTCACGATTATCAACACATGCATGCCTAATCAACTGTCAATTCACCAGGACCAGGACGAAAGGGACCTTGATCGCGTCAAAGTCGCAGCTTACGCTTGTTCGATTCTCAGCGCGATATGGACAACTTTTCTGATGGGGAGTTATGTCTGGCAGGCTGGTCTAAGTCATAATTTGCCTTCAATTCTTATGGGCGCGTTCATCTTGCTAATGGGCAGTACCTACAGTTGGATCAACTTCAAGGCAGCGCAAGCTATTAGCCGGCGGAGGGACATCCACCTTGCTTATTTCGCTGCTGGAGTCAATTTGACGGTCTTTCCCATTGGCACGATTCTGTCATGGTACACATGGAACGTTCTATCCCGAACAAGCGTGCAGGAGCTATATAAGCGGGATTCGACGGACCAGCCGCTGAATCAAAAGCCCAAAAGAGGCAAGGCTGCGATTGCTGCTTCTGAAGCGGCACATGTGCCCTGGCACGAAGCAATAGAATCGGCCGATGACGCTGAAGAAACTATGTGGAAAGAAATTGAAGCCCGGGCAGACAAAAGCTCAACGGACGAATCAACTGACGGACCCGTCAGGCTTGTTTCCGGCGATTAAGAGTCTTAGTTGTGGTCGTCGCCGATGTACTCAGCTTTCGAAATCTTATCGTTGTACCAGGTAGCCAAGAATGTCGCTACCATAATGATTGATACGCTCGCCAGAAGACTCATAAGTGACTCAGTGCCTCGCAGAAGAACGAAAGTTTTATTTGCGGTCATCATATAGGTAGTTAAGTCGTTCAGGTCATACATTCAATTTCATTTAACAAGTCAAGTGAGTGGCGTCAGGAGCCAGCCCTCTCGGCGCCCGAAATTTGCCGTCCCTTCATGTTTCTAAATTGCGTACAATCAAGCTCCAATGAAGCATCATCGTCAAAGAAGAGGTCAGGTTTGCGGTATCTCCTACTCCTTGTGATTTCCAGCATCGCCCTGGGCTTTTGGGCGCCCCATTGTGCCGCTCAGGCAGGCAAGGGCGGCGTCTCCAGCAGCACGGTCGTAAATGCTCCCAAGGAAGCCGTCTGGGGCGTCCTGAGCGCAAGTGGGCATTTTGACGACCAAGTTCAATCGGTCAATGGACATGAGGCGATAGCCGAGCAAAAATTCAAGTCTTTACCATTCTTGGGCAACGCCACGGTTCTGGTCAAAGCGACAGCCACGCCTATGGAACAGATCGAGTTCAACATGATTGAATCCGACAAAATGAAGGCATTTTCGGGACTATGGAGAATTGCCCCGATTGACGATCACCATACGAGACTTCACCTGAAAATGAATGTCGACCCGGGGCTTCCCTTCCCAAAATTTCTGATTAATCAGTTTATGCTGGGAAAAGTGAAGAACCGACTAAAGAAGGTTAAGACACTCGCGGAGAAGCAATTGCATACGCCAGCACGAACTCCGAATGCATCTGCAAAAACACCGTGATCGTGTTCCTTCCGTTGCGCAGGACCAGCTGATTCTCAACGCGCTCAAGGGTAGTGTTACTTTCAAAGTCGGCCATGTCCAATAGCCCGCAATGGGCCTTGAAAGCTGTTTCTTTTGCCGACCAAAGCCGGGTCATCTCAATATAGCGCTGCTCTGTAGGGAGGCTTTGTAGAAAGTCTTGCTCAAAAGTTGAAAGGAACACTGTCTCGAAATTCTCTTCCGGTGCAAGCACCGGCTCAATATCGACGCCCGGATGCCCATCGTGTGCAAGCGTTGCAAGAGCCACTGCAATTCCTTGCGTGTGCGAGATCGAAATCAACACAGTAGGCAGGTCGGAATGTCCTTTTATGAAAGCTGAAGGAACCCGGTGGCTGTCATTCTCGATTTCAACATCGTGCGGACCGAGCTTCCGTCCGAAGCGCTCAAGCACAAGCTGACGAACAGCGTCCTTTGCGGCAATTCTTCCGAGCAGCCAATCGACGCGACGTTTCTCAGTTTTCAGTTTCTCTTTCCACTGCAAGCGTTCATGTCGCGTAAGAAGGTAGTCCAGGCACCATTCGACGATGGTCTCGTCTGACGGAAGTACCGACTGAAGGACTGCGACCAAGGTATGCGCTGCAGGAAATTTTCCGTGAGTCTCGACTTTTTCGCCAAAAAAGCTATTGATTGGATCTGCAATGAAGCGCTGCCACTGTTGGCTCAGAACCACTCGGCGGCTGTTGATATTGGTCACGCGACCCCAGAGGCTGCCGTTCTCGTCGAGAATTTCAACGTTTGCTTCAGTCGATCGTTCCGAGAGCGTAGTGAGGGACGCGGATACTTTTACTTGCGCTGAAAGCGCAGTACATGGGCCATAAACATCAATCGACTCGATGAAGAACGGCAGAAGCGCGGTCGCTGGCAAACCGTTTTCGTAGAGATAGAAGAGTACAAATTGGCTGGCATTATCGAGCAAAAGCGGGTCGAGCAGAAATAGGGGACGGGGCGTATCTGGCAGCCATCCTGATGCTTCGCGTGCCTCCGCTATCCCAGCGATGGTCCTTTTGCCGACAGTGTCTAGTGATACCACTGATTGCATCCGCGGTCCATGAAACATCGTGGATGGTGTGTAAAGAGAAGTTCGCGTAGCCAGTTCGGAAGTTGGTGAACCTTGGATGTGCAGCTTCGGTGCCGCGCTTGAGGTATACGCTTCGCTGAAGATGATGTCTGCCATCATTGAAGCAGAAGTATCGTCGTCCTGAAACAGCTCAACGTGAGCCAGGCACTCGTCCCCGGTCACCACCATGCGGAGAAAGGCTCCATCCTCATCAACTACGATGCGCTTGAAAGCTTTAACCTGCTCAAGACGAATCGGCACTCCAGATTCAACGTGCGCGTAAGCGGCCTCCGCCATCATTTCCAATGCCACCATCAACGGCATCAAATGGACACGCACTCCCGGATTTGTGCTGATGAATCCGCCGATTGCATGATCGAGCAAGTAGAGATCGGAATTTAAATCAATGTTGAGGTAGACGCTGGTTTGGTCGAAGTCGCGCTCTACACGCGCTCTGTTCAAAAACGCCAACTCAGTGAATTGAGACGTCTCAGCAACGGTAAAGTCGTGAACGGTCGCTTGAGACAAAAATGCGCCCATTACGTGCTCTTGCATGGAGGTGACGCGATCCATGAATGACGTATTTGTCTGCAAGAAGGTCGTCATTACTGCTTCTTCCGACATCCCTGAAAAATCGAACGATTCAGCACTGTCACTTACACCAGACACCGTAGGTAGGACCTGGGGAACGATGGTAATTGCCGAGTGGGTCAGTGGCAACATCTTACGGTGTGGCAACGGAGAGACCTTAGCGGTCAAGTCAATTAGTACTGGGGCACGTCGCTCGTACAGGTAACTCAGGTTTGCCGAAACGCCATTGGTGAACAAGGCTGCCAGCAGATGATGGAGCTGTGTCAATCCAGAGCGCGCAGCCAGATTCGACGCTACCACTAATGCCGGTGACTTGCCAAGGATACCTCTGACTAATGCGGACAGGACACCGTTGGGACCAACCTCAACGAACTTTCTCACGCCGTCTGCGTACATAGCCAATACTGTCTCGCGCAATGAAATTGGTTTGGCAAAGAGCTTGGTCAATGAAGCGCGAATTATGTCACTGTCGTTCGGATACAGCCCTGCACTGGCGCAAGACCATGTCGGTAAAGAAAGGAGTCCAACATCTATCGCTAAGATTTCTTCGCCGTTGCTGTCCACCATGTTTCCGACCAGCGGCGTGTGGTACGCAATAGGGGCAGGCAGCGACTGCAGCACGAAACGCTGCTCTCTTAGTTTGGCAACGAGCGAGTCTATGCCCGTAGTTTCGCCCGTCAAAATGATGTGATCTTCGCCAAGATCTGCAGCCAGATACACGCCGAATTCTTGCGCAAGCGGCATCACATCCTTTGCCGAAGCAAGAACGCGAATCGATCTTAACTTGCTGGCTGCTTCGGCCGGAATACGTCGTCCAACATCGGTGCTCAACCGGTAGAAGGTGTCCGCAGCGCCGAGAACATCAATTGCACCACCTCTGCCGATGGCGGCGAACTCGCCGGTGCTACAGCCCATCAGAGCATCCGGAGTAATTTCCAGATGTTTTAGCAGCTCGTGCAGTGCAAATTCCGCAAGCAGCACAGCGACCACGGCAAAATCAGCAGATGCCAGATCCTCTGCCCCTTCTTGTTTGCGCACGGAGGTACGAGGAAAGATAAGATCGCTAGGTTTGACTGGAGCTCCGGCACTGTGTGCCACGCGGTCGACTATGTCGAAAACGCGACGCACATCGGGAAAGTGTATGCAGAGGTCGGACAGCATATTCGTATATGCCGAGCCGAGTCCCGGGTATAGAAATGCCAGCTTTCCACCAAGCACTCGATCGGGCGAAGTGAAGTAGACACCTCGTTCCGGTTCGGCCAAAAGCCCGTTGGGAAATTGAAGTTTTGCAAGCAAATCGTCTACGGTCGATGCCACGATTGCCAATCGAAAGACTTTGTCGGTCGGATTTATCTTCGTGTTGCAGTTGAGCGTGTACGCGATGTCTTTGAGAGGAACCGCAGGACTTTTCTGAAGATAAGCTGCAAGTGCGCGTGCCGAGTCTAGAAGCTCTCCTTCGCTGGACTTGCCAAACGTGAAAACTTCCGAATCCCAATTCTTATCGAGAGGTGGCGTGTCGCTTCTGCAA
>Ga0163151_10002359_pt1 | contig 29436 bp, 19 predicted proteins | sample OliLakLV19MP5IB2_FD_145596 | JGI IMG/M metagenome (GOLD analysis project Ga0163151, IMG submission 145596) | Freshwater microbial mat bacterial communities from Lake Vanda, McMurdo Dry Valleys, Antarctica - Oligotrophic Lake LV.19.MP5.IB-2 | ecosystem: Environmental > Aquatic > Freshwater >...
GTCCGAAACCTCGGCGGCTTCATACGGCGGACCACGCATGACGCGGGGCTGCTTTTCCTTAGGCAGCGCTTTCATTGCCGCGACCAGCGCGTGGGACTCCGGTCGGAACCACTGGGCGTAAGGCTGGCCGTGGTGCCACGGCGGCTCGCTCCACGAGCGCGGATCATCGCCGGGGCGGAAACGCACATCACCGCCGGTCTCGACTTCTTCGTGGTGAAATACTTTTCCGACGGATACGGTGTGGTAGCCGTGATTCTTGAAGTGTTGCGGCAGCGTGGGCGCGTCCGGCAGCGCGGCGCGAAGCACATTCGAATTGTCGAGCACGCGCGTCGTGTCTGGGCGGGCGCCGGAGAGGACGCTGGCGCGCGACGGATGACAGACCGCCTGCTGGCAATAAGCGCGCTCGAAAAGGAGACCGGAGCGCGCGAGGCGGTCGAACGCGGGCGTCTTCATGTCGGCCCGTCCGTAGCATCCCAGTTCGGGGCGCAGATCGTCGACCACGACGAAAAGGACGTTGGGACGCGGCGTCGTCGCGCCGAACGCGGCCAGAGGGGGCACCGTGAGCAACGACAAGAGTAGATACCGCTTCATCGGACGGGCGCGCACCGGACCGGACAATCAGGCGTGTGACGCGGCCAGGGCCTTCGACAGGACGGCGTAACACTTTTCCGCGGTCGGAATCGGCTGGTAGCCGGGCAGCCGGTGGATCTGCGCGCTCACCTCGACCAGAATCGGACCGGTGTATTTCAGTTCGCGGAGAACCCGGAAATATTTCACGTAGTCGATCCTGCCCTCGCCGACCAGAAGGTACTTCACCGGCTTCACGCCCACCGCGAGATCCTTCATGTGAATGAAGCCCGTGTGCGGGATGACGGCGCGGAGCGTAGGTTCGAGCTCGAAACCTTCCGCCTGATAGTGGCTGTAGTCGTAGTTCAGCGTGAGAGCGGGGTGATTGACCTTCCGATACAGCCAAAGAATCCGGTCGGGAGAATTCACGACCTGGCCGTAGTGCGCCTTGATTGCAACCTTCACGCCGGCGGCGCTGGCCGTCTCGGCCCAGGTGCGAAGATTGGCAGCGACCTTGTCCTTCGTCGCTTCCCATTCCTCCGCTCTGCCTCCGGTCACGGTTTCAATCAGCGGCGGGCGCTGATCGTCGAGCTGCCGCGCGATGGCGCCGGCCCCTTTGATGATGTCGAGGGCGGGCTGCTGATCGGAAGCGGCAAGGTTCATGTGAACCAGCAGGCTCGACAGCTCGAGGCCGGCGGATTTCAGGCGATCACGGACCTCGCGCTGTGACTGCGGCGAGAATTTTCCCAGCTCGGTGGGGAAGTCCTTCATCAGGCAGAGTTCGACATTGTCGTAGCCGATGCGCTTGCAGTGATCGAGGGCCTCGAGCACGGGCAGGGACTTCATGCCGTAGAGGCTGAAACCAATGGGGCGTGATTTACCTTTGGCGGCCGCGGCAGCGAGGCGGGGAGCGGCGAGGGCGGCGAGGGCCGCGGTGGAAAGCTGCAGGAACTGGCGACGGGTGGAGGACATGGGGCGACGAGGGAACGGGAGTTGTGGTTGAAAAATGGTTACGCCGGCAGCGGCCGGCCCTTGGTTTCCGGAACGAACCAGATGAGGACCAGACCGGCGAGGTAGACGAGGGTGATGACCGCGCCGGCCTTGGCATAGCTGCCGCCGAACGTGTGCATCAGCGTGCCCATCTGCACGGCGCCGACGGCGGCGATGATCCGCCCGAGATTGAAGGCGATGCCCTGGCCGGTCGCGCGTACGCGCGTGGGAAAGAGCTCCGGCAGGTAGAGTGGCAGCCAGCCGTAGAACGATGCGGTGACTGCGCCTGACACAAAACTCGCGGTGAGGAACGTCGCTCCATAGGAATCAATCGAGCGAAACATCCACTGGCACACCGCAAACGACCCGAGACAAAGCATGCAGTAGGCGGCGCGCCGGCCGAGCTTCTGGCCGAGCAACGCGCCGAGGAGACAACCGATGACAGAGCCGATGCCGTTCAGAATCTGAGTGTACGCTTTTGCGTCAGGATCTGCACCGCTCACCATCTTGTCGGCCCACAGAGGAAGCCATTGCACCGAGCCCCACGAGCCGACGAGTGCCACGCCGCCCAGGCCGGCGGCAACCAGCAAGGTTTTCAGGTTTCCGCCCTCGATGAGCTCGCGCAAGGGCCGACGCGTACCCTTCGCCGCGGCTTCCTGCCAGCGATGCGACTCGGGGACGAAGAGCCGGATGAAAAACGTCAGCGCCGCCGGTGCGGCACCGATTAACAGCACGACGCGCCATGACGTTGTGGTGATCGGAAAGATAACGCCTATTACCGCGATGAGGATGAATCCGACGTTGGCCGCTGCGCCAATGACACCGGCCAGAATCGGTCGGTGTTTCTCGGGCCAGACCTCCGCGACGAGCGCGACGCCGAGCGACCATTCGCCACCCATGCCGAGCGCGGCGATGAATCGCAGGATGCCCAGTTGAAGGGGAGTCTGAACAAAATAACCCAGCCCCGTGAAAAGCGAGTAGACGAGAATCGCCAGGCTCATCGCCCGTACGCGTCCGATCTTGTCTCCGAGCCAGCCGAACACGAGCCCACCTAAAGCGGCTCCAACCAGGAACAACGCGGTGATGGTACCCATCCACTGGCCGACGTAAGATTCGCTTACGGCCCCCGCGCCCGCCTGCATTTCCTGCAGAGCAGGACGAGCGATCAATGGAAATATTCCCATCTCCAGCCCATCGAACATCCACCCCAGGAACGCAGCCAGGAGGACGAGATTGGGACGGCTGGCAGCCGGGCTGCCAGTGGGTGGGGGCGCGGAAGTGACCAAGGGGTTGGGCAAGTTGGCCGCGACGTAAAGGGGAACGAGTTCGCTTTGGCAAGATCGATCATACAATTTGTCCCAGAAAACTTGCGTACCGACGGGAGTTCTTTCACTTGTCAGAGCTGTTTTTGGCTGAAATGGAAACGATTTCTGTTTTTTTGGCTCTTCAATTCATGATCGATCAAACAACTTGACAGATGGCTTGCCTGGCGGCGGTCTGTCGCCGTTACCTTTCGCGCCCGCTTCTCAACCCACTCTTTTCAGCCCATTCCTCTCTCATGGAAAAAGTTCTTATCATCGTTGGCGATGCGACCGAGACGGTCGACACGCTTTATCCGTTCTACCGCCTGCAGGAGGGCGGCTTCCAGCCGGTGGTCGCCGCGCCGGAGAAGCGGAAGTATCAAATGGTGATGCACGAGGTGAAGCCAGGCTGGACGATCACGAAGGAGTGGGAGGGCTACACGATCAACGCCGACATCACCTTTGCGGAGATCAAGCCCGAGGAGTATTGCGGGATCTTTTTCAGTGGCGGTCGGGCGCCGGAGTATATTCGAGACGATGAGGACCTGATTCGTGTCACGCGGTGGTTTTTCGCGAACAACATGCCGATCGCGAGCGTGTGTCACGGCGTTGAAATTCCCGCCCGCGCCGGATGCGTCAGGGGCCGGCGGATGGCGACCGTTGGCAAGTGCCGTTTCGATCTCGAGGTCTGCGGTGGGATTTTCGTCAACGAGCCCCGCGTGGTGGACGGAAATCTCGTGAGTGGGCGGACCTTTCACGATCATGGCCACTACATGGGTGCGTGGATGGCGCTGCTGGAAAAGGAGCGCGCCCGCCGGGCACACGTCCGCAACGGCGCAGTGCAGCCGGCCATGGCGCACGCCTGAGTCTCGCTTTCCCCGGACGGCAGGAGCGTGGGTTTCCTGCCCTTGTCCATTGTTCCCGCTTTCAGAATAGTTCGAATCAATCATGCCGACCCTGGCTCCCACCCAAACAAAGTCCTCTCGCGTCTATGGTGAACTGAAGCGCGAGATCACCGCTGGAACGTTTCGTCCGGGCGAGCATCTCGTGCGCCGCAGTCTCGTGAAACGCTTCGGCGTGAGCCTCTCGATCATCAACGAGGCGCTTGGCCGGCTGAGCACGGATGGACTGGTCGAGACGACCGAAATGATCGGTACGCGTGTTCTCAGTCTTTCGGAAGAGACGCTGCGCGACGAGTTCGTGCTGCGGGAGGCAATCGAGCGCCATGTTACGAGATTGCTGACCGAACGCGCGAGCGACGAGTTGCTCGCGAGCCTCGTTGAGGACGCGCGCACGCTGGATCGTTGGATGAACGAGCTCGGGCACGACGAAGGTCACGGCAGCCTGCTGCACCTCGAGTTTCACCTGAAGCTGGCCCGTTCCACGGGTTACGCTTCGCTGGAGGAGAATCTCAAGCGAATGGGCATGCGCGCCCTGTTGACGACCCGCTGGCTCAAGAACCTGCGGCTGCCACACCCGGCGGATTTTCATCAACAGCTCGTACGCACCATGCAAAAGCGCGATCCGATTGTCGCGGACCGAACCATGTTCGAGCACCTTCACTACGCCGAGGATTACGTGGCGCGTCAGGCAAAGATCGCCGCTGCCCCTCAAAGCTGACCGGCCCGAGCTCATCCCATGACTTTTCGGAGTATTCTGACGTCGACACTCGCGGCGTGGATTGTCCTGTTCGCTTCCGGTGCGGAAACCCGTCCGGCGAAAGCCACTGATTCGGCGCCACCCGGACTGAAGATCGGCGATCGGGCGCCGGACTTTCAACTCCGCGGCATCGATGGTCGTACGCACTCGCTCGCCGATTACGCGAAGGCGGACGTACTGATGATCGCGTTTCTTTCGAATCACTGCCCCGATTCCAACTCGACAGCGCCGCGGCTGATCGCTTTTGCGAAGCAGGTGGCCGGCCAAAGCTTCGCGCTCGTCGCGATCAATCCGAATCATCCGGATGCGGTTAGCGTGGACGAGCTTGGTTACTCGAATTACTCCGACGGCTTCGAGGACATGAAGCGCTATTCGGCGGACATGGGTTTCGTGTTTCCGTATCTTTACGACGGCGAGACCCAGTCCACCGCGCGAGCTTACGGCTGCCTCTGCACGCCGCACGTCTTCGTTTTCGATCGCGAGCGGCGCCTGCGGTACAAGGGACATTTCGACGACTCGCGATTTGCCGATCCCTCCACCGTGACATCCACGGAGGGGCGTGACGCCGTTGAAGCGATGCTCGCGGGCCGGCCGGTTCCGGTCGCGGAAACGGCGCCCCACGGTTGCTCGACGAAGTGGCTTTCGAAGAAGCAGGGGATTGCCGCCAAGATCAAGAGGTGGGACAGCACGCCCGTGGATATCGAACGGATCGATGTAGCCGGCATCGAGGCGTTGCGGCGTAACGGAACCAAGAAGCTGCGACTCTTCAATGTCTGGGCCACGTGGTGTGTCCCGTGTGTGGAGGAGTTTCCGACGCTGGTGGAAGCCGCGCGCCGTTTCAGCCAGCGCGAATTCGAGTTCATCACGATCAGCGCCGATGATCCGGCACAACTACCGCGCGCCAAGGCGTTTCTCGAGAAACAGGGGGCGGGTCTTCCGCCGCGGCTCGTGGCGTCGTTGAAGGAAGAAGGCCGTCGCACCAACAGCTATGTGTTCACCGGTGCGAGCATGGCCGCGTTGATGCGGGGCCTCGATCCGGAGTGGCCTGGTGGGATTCCGCACACCGTGCTCGTCGCGCCGGACGGACGGATCCTCTGGCGGCACAGTGGTATTGTCGACGGCGACGAATTGCGCCGTCAGATACTCGCGGTCCTCGGCCTGTATTTTACCCCCGATGATGGAACCGTTCGCGGCACTCGCTGATTCACCTTTCGACGCTCCCAGGCGTGAGCAGATGGGCCGGCCATCCGCCCGCGGGTGCTCGTGGCTGCGATCAGGCTGGGCGCTGTGGACTGTCGCGGCCGCGGTGAGTGCCGCCATAACACCCGCCGATGCGTCGGAGCCGTACCGGCCGGTGGATACGCAGACCTCCGGACAGCCGCTATCGACGGCTGAAGCGCTCACGCTTATGCGCGTGCCGGAAGGCTTCAAGGTAACGCTCGCCGCCGCCGAGCCCGACGTGCGTCAGCCGATCGCGATCACGTACGACGAACGGGGCCGGCTCTGGGTCGCGGAAAGCTTTTCCTACAATGGCTCGGACTTCACGGACGAGCGTCGCGACCGGATCCTGATTCTCGAGGACAAGGATGGGGACGGTGCCTTCGAAACGCGGCGCGTTTTTCATGATGGACTCAACCGGCTCACCGGACTCGCGGTGGGGTTTGGCGGGGTGTGGGTGACGACGCCGCCGACCGTTTCGTTTATTCCGGATCGCAATCGAGATGACGTGCCGGACGGCGAACCCGTGGTGCAACTCGACGGGTGGACGCTGAAGGCGGAACACAACAGCGTGAACGGTCTCACGTGGGGCCCGGATGGCTGGCTCTACGGACGCCATGGGATCAAGGAACCGTCGAGGCCGGGACGGCCTGGCGTTCCCGTTGCGGAGCGGGCGCCCGTGAGCTGCTCGATCTGGCGGTTCCATCCCGTGCGCCACGAGTTCGAGGTGGTGGCCGAGGGAACGATCAATCCGTGGGGGCTCGATTTCGACGAGCACGGTCAGATGTTCATGAGCACGAGCGTGGTCGATCACCTCTGGCATGTCGTGCCGGGTTCGAAGTTCAAACGCTGGGTGGGTCGTGAGATTCCGCTTTATCCGCACCTCTATGATTTGATGGGCCCCGCGAACGATCACTCGCACCGGCCCGTGGAACGGAACGCCGGAGGTGATGCCACGTATTCGGAAAGCGATTTCGCCGGCGGCGCTGCCCATTCGGAGGCGATGATTTACCTCGGTGATCGCTGGCCGGAGTCGTATCGCGGCTCGGTCTTAATGAGCAATATCCACGGCCGCCGGATCAATCGCGATCGACTGCAGCGCGCCGGGGATGGGAGGTATTTTGCCAGCCACGAACCGGATTTTCTCCGGGCCAACGATCCGTGGTTCCGCGCGGTCTCGTTCGTATATGGGCCGGATGGAGACGTCGTCATGACCGACTGGTCCGACTTCGGTGAATGCCATGATCGCGACGGCGTGCATCGCAACAGCGGACGCATCTACAAGGTCTCCTGGGGAGCGCCGCGTCATGTGCCGGTGGATTTATCAAAGGCGTCCGTCGAGGAACTCGTCGCCTTGCAGGAACACCGCAACGACTGGTTTGCGCGTCAATCGCGGCGGCTGTTGCAGGAGCGGGCGCTGGCGGGAGTTCCCATGGGCACGGTGCACACGGCGCTGCGCAAGATGTTTGTCGCCTCGCAGTCGGTCATCCGGCTGCGCGCACTCTGGGCGCTGTACGTCACGAGTGGCGCGGAGCAGGCGTGGCTCGCCGGGCAGCTTGAGCATCCGGATGAACATGTCCGCTACTGGGCGATCCGGTTGCTGGTCGATGGGACGTTGCCGTCCGCCGAATACGCGACGCACTTCGTCCGGCTGGCGGCGGATGAAAAGTCGTGGCTGGTGCGGATGGCGCTAGCCTCCGCGCTGCCCAAGGTGGACGCCGTTTCACGCTGGGCCATGGGCGCCGCACTCGCGCGCGCGATGAATTCGAACGACGATCCGAATTTGATCCGGCTGCTTTGGATGGGCTGGCAGGAGGCCGTGGCGGCAAACACCACCGGCGCACTCGAGCTCGCCGCGGCGATTCGAGTGCCGCTCCTGAGCGAGTGGACGGCGCGACGGATTGCCGAGGAGGCGGGGCGCACGCCGGCACTGGCGGGCAGACTTTTGGCGGCGATCGCCCGCGGAGCCAGCGGGGACGTTCGATCGCAGCTGCTCGCCGGCGTGGCCGCGGGTCTTCCGGTTCGTGACTATCCGATTGCGGCGGACGCGTTCGCGCCCTTGAGACAATTCTACGATCAGGAGCGAATCTCCGATCGCATGCACGCGCTCGCGGTGGGTGCGACGTTGCGCGACTCGGAGGCGATCACGCGGCTGCGGTCGGTATTGAATGACAAACGATCCGGCGCCGCGGTGCGAAGTGATGCCCTTCGGTCCCTCGGTCCGGTTCAGCCGGACTGGCTGGTCGCGGATCTGCTGCAACTGGTGGCGACGCAGCAGATGATGGAACCGGCGATTCGCGCACTTTCCGTGGTCGCGGATGCACGGGTGGCGCCGTTGCTGCTGGACGTGTATCCGAAACTTGGGCGCGCTCCGAGGAGCGCGGTGATCGACACGCTGATTGCCCGCGAGACCTCGCTGCGGCAGTTGCTCGACGCGCTGGCCAACCGGCGGATTGGGCCGAAGGACATCACGCATGCGCAGGCGCGCCAGGTTGCAAAGACAGCGCCGCCTGAGTTGCGGCAGCGTTTCGAGCGGCTCTGGGGGCGGGTCAATTCCTCGTCGACGGCGCTGGCCGCGCAGATGAGGAAACTGCGTGCCACAATGAAGCCCGACTTCCTGCACCTGGGCGACCGCAAGCACGGCAGTGAATTGTTCGAGCAACGTTGCGCCGCCTGCCACACCCTTTTCGGTCGTGGCGGCAAGCTGGGGCCGGATCTCACAGGATCGGGACGGAAGGATCTCGAGTACCTCGTCATTAACATCGTCGATCCCAACTCCGAGATACCCGCGGACTGGCGGCTCACGGTGGCGACATTGACGGACGGTCGGGTCGTTTCCGGATCGATCGCCGCCGAAAACGAAACTTCCGTTACCCTGCAGTCGCCGGAAGGTGTGACGACGATTGAGCGGTCGACGCTGCGTTCGCTGGAGCGGCTGGATACGTCGCTGATGCCGACCGGTCTGCTCGATGACCTGCCGCCGGATCACGTGCGGGATCTCTTCGCGTTCCTGATGTCGGATGCGCCGGTGTCGACGTCAGCGGTGACGAAATGAAAGCGGCGCTCTCGTTCTTGATCGTGTTGTTGACGGTTCGCGGCGTGGCGGCCGAAGGAGGTGATTCCGCGGCCGGCACGGTGTTTTTCGAAACCCAGGTGAAACCCTTGCTCGAGCAGCGTTGCTGGGGCTGCCACAGTGAGCTGAAGGGAAAGGCCAAGGGCGGGCTCACGCTCGATTCACTCGGGGAAATCATGATCGGCGGCGATTCAGGCGAGGCCGCGCTGGTGCCGCATGATCCAAAGAACAGTCTGATGATTGCGGCGGTGCGGCGCGGCAACAAGGACCTCGCGATGCCGCCTGAAGCGGAGGATGCGCTGACGCCGCGGGAAATCGCGATTCTCGAGAAATGGATTGCAAGCGGCGCACCGTGGCCCGGAGTGCAGGCCATTGCTCCGGCAGCCAGCGGAAAATTCTGGGATGAGAATGCGCACCAGTGGTGGTCCTTCCAGCCGGTGCGCAAGGCCGAGGTGCCGCCGGCCGGTGACGGCTGGTCTCGCAGCGAAATCGATCGTTTCGTGGCTGCAGGACATCGAGAGAAGGATCTGCAACCCGCTCCCGACGCGGAGGCGCGAACGCTCGTTCGGCGCTTGCACCTCGACCTGATTGGACTTCCGCCGACGCCGGAGGAAGTGGCGGAGTTTGTCCGCGCGCATGCCGCCGATCGCGATCGCGCGATAGAAACACGCGTCGATCAGCTGCTCGCCTCACGGCATTACGGTGAACGCTGGGGCCGGCACTGGCTCGACACGGCGCGATATGCCGACACGCAGGGCGACACCGGCGACATGCCGATGCACGACATCTGGAAGTATCGGAACTGGGTGATCGATGCCCACAACCAGGACCTGCCGGTCGACGAATTCATCCGGATGCAGATTGCCGGCGACATCTACGCGAAGGAAAACGCCGCGGGCGATCCGGCGGTGTATCGCGATCACGTGGTCGCGACCGGGTTCATCGCGGCGGCGCGGCGTTACGGCAACAGCCGCGCTGACATTCATCTCACGATCGAGGATACCCTCGACGCGATCGGTCGCGGAATGCTGGGGCTGACGATGCGCTGCGCGCGCTGTCACGATCACAAATTCGATCCGGTCAGCGCCAAAGATTACTACGCGCTCTACGGAATTTTCCAGAGCACGCGCTATCCGTGGAACGGCACGTCCGATTTTCGAATCCCGCTGAACCTGGTTTCACTGGGAACCGCGCCCGGTGCGCAGCGGGAACTGGATGAACACTGGGCCCGGATCGATGCGCTGAACCAGCAGATTCGGCGCAATGGGCGGCCGGTCAGCAAGGCGAAGGACCTCCGCGCGCGTCATGAGGAAATGGATCGCACGATCGCCGAAAAGCGCAGGGCGGGCGAGGACGTCGCCGATTTGGCCGCGGAGCAGGAAAAGATCGCCGATGCCATGCCCGCTGACCGCGAGTTTATCGAGCACGGCATGGACTGGCTGAAGAAGGAGCAGGAGCGGCTGGGGAGGCAGCAGCCCGGCGGCGACATTGCGTTTGCGGTGCTGGACGCGCCGAAACCCGGCAACGCGCGCCTGCATCGCAAAGGGGATCCGAAGAGCCTGGGGCCCGAAGTGCCGCGTGGGTTCATCGAGATCATCAAGGGTCCGCCGCCGCGGCCGATTACAAACGGGTCCGGCCGGCGGGAGCTCGCCGAGTGGCTGACGGACCCGGCGCACCCGCTCACGGCGCGCGTGTTCGTGAACCGCGTATGGCAGCAACATTTCGGCGTGGGGATTGTTCCGACCTCCGACAACTTCGGCCGGATGGGTGAGCCGCCCACGCACCCGGCGTTGCTGGACTGGCTCGCGGCCACGTTCGTGGAGGACGGATGGAGTCTCAAACGGCTGCATCGCCGGATTGTGCTCAGCCGCACGTATCAACTTTCCTCTGACGGACCCGGCGCCGATCCGGAACGCGATCCGGACAACAAGTACCTGTGGCGCTTCAATCGCCGGCTGCTGGATGCCGAGACCATACGCGACGCGCTCTTGTTCGTGAGCGGGCAGCTCGATCCGACGGCGGGTGCGGCCCATCCTTTTCCGCCGGTTTCGGACAAGGGCTTTGCGGGCTTCAATCTCAACCGTCCTTTTTCCAGCTTCTACGCGACCACGAAGCGGAGCGTCTACGTGATGACTCCACGACTGCGCCCTCATCCCGAGCTCGATTTGTTCAACGGTCCCGATCGCAACGCGTCGACCGCGCGGCGCTCGAATGCGAGCATCACGACGCAAGCGCTGTTCCTGATGAATTCGCCGTTCATCAAGGACTGCGCCACGCATTTCGCGCGACGATTCGAGTCAGCGGGCCGCGACGAGGATAAGATCGAACGCGCGTTCCAACTCGCACTCGGCCGCTCTGCCGCACCGGAAGAGCGGGAACATTTGTTGCGCTTTGCCGCCGGATATCCGACGGTCGAAGCTGAAGGCGCCATGGTTCAATCGAGCGCCGCGTGGGCCGCACTGGCGAAGGTTGTCCTCAACTCCAACGAATTTTTCTTCCTGCCATGAGCGCATGCTGTCCCGGACATTCGCCCGCCTCCCTGTCGCGACGCGGGTTTATTGCGCACGCGGCTGCAGGGATTCTCGCCGCCTCGCCGGCCGCGCGAGCGCTGGCGGCGGCGGAACGGGCGGTGGGCTTCGAGAATCCACTCGCGCCGAAGGCGCCCCATTTTCCGGGACGGGCGCGGCGGGTGATCATGCTCTATATGAGCGGAGCGTACTCGCACGTCGATACGTTCGACCCCAAGCCGAAACTGACGCGCGACCACGAAAAGACGGTTGGCGGGGTCGGCGACGTCGGAGTCGATCCGAAGGACGCGGGACGTTTTCTCCTGCGCCCTGGCTGGGAGTTTCAGCCGAATGCGCGCTGCGGCACGATGGTGAGCGATCTGTTTCCCCACATTCGTGACATCATGGACAAGGCGGCGCTCATTCGCTCGATGCACGCCGATTTCAACAATCACGGCGAGGCGACGCTGCAGATTCACACTGGGTCCGGTTCGCTCGCGATGCCGGGAATCGGGGCGTGGTTGAGTCATGGGCTCGGGACCGAGAATCCGAATCTGCCGTCGCACGTCGTGATCGCCGAGCATCTGCCGTACGCGGGGGCACAGCCGTTCGACTGTGGATTCCTGCCGCCGGCGCATCGCGGCCTGCGCATCGAGCCCGGCGCCGATCCGTTGCCCCACCTGAAGCCGGCGGCGACGAAGGGACAGCAGGAATTGGAACTTTCCGCGCTGCACTGGCTGAATCGCCGGCATCTCGAGCAGCATGGCTTCGATCGTGAACTGCGGGGACGGATGGAAACCTTTCACGCCGCCCGTGGATTGCAGGATGTCGCGCCCGAGGCGATTGATCTCTCGGCGGAGCCGGATGCGACGTTGGACGGCTACGGCATCAAGCGCGGTGATCGCACGAGTTATGGCGCGCAGTGCGTGATGGCGCGGCGGTTGATTGAGCGTGGCGTGCGGTTTGTCGAAATCATCGACACCATAGGCAACTGTCAGGACAACTGGGACAGTGCGCATCGCGAGATGAAGCAGCACGCGCATTACGCGAAGCGCGTCGATCAGCCGATCGCGGCATTGATCCGCGACCTCGAGGCGCGCGGCATGCTCGATGATACGCTGGTCGTATTCTGCACCGAGTTCGGCCGGACCCCGTGGTCGCAGGACGGAAAGGGGAGGAACAACCGGCAGCACCACGCGCGGGCGTTTTCCTGCTGGCTAGCGGGCGGTGGCGTGAAACCCGGGGTCGCTTACGGAGCGACCGACGACATCGGTAACAATGTCGTGGAAAATCCGGTACACGTACATGATTTCCACGCGACCATTCTGCACCTTCTCGGGTTCGATCATACAAAGCTCACCTATCGCCACGCCGGCCGCGACTACCGGCTGACGGATGTGTTTGGTCGCGTAGTTCGCGATTTCCTGCTCTGAATCGCTTCCTGGCGAAAACGGTCACCGCAGGCGCCGGTTTTCTCACGGCGGGCGATTTCGAGAAGACCATTTCGATCCAAGACCGGAGCGCCTCGGCGACCTCCTTGAGTAAGACGTGGCAAGCAGCCGGTGGAGCGTACCCTGACCGCCCACCGGATTTATGAGCGATCCGCGGCGCTTCGCACTTATAACTCGGCTGAGAAACTGACGAACGTCCGAGGATTCGCATACTGGGTTGATCCCGCGAAAAACACGACGTCGTCGAGCATGTTGTTCTTCCGAATCCGGATCGAATAGCGTCCCTGTTTCCAATAATAGGCGAGCCCGGCATTCAGGATGTACTGGTCCTCAGCGAAGATGCCAGTCGACAAGATGCCGACGCGCCAGCCGCCGAACCAGATCTTGCCGCCACCGGTGATTTCGAAGCCGTTGCGGTTGCGATCGCGAAAACTGTATTTCGCGTTGAGCGAAATTTCATCCGTCGGTTTCACCACCTTTGAGAAGGTCCCATCCGGTCGCGGGAGCCGGCCGCGCATTGTGATCGCTCCGGCGGAAAACGTGAGTTCGCGGGTGGGCTGCCCAAACACGTTCAACTCCCAGCCTTCGACGTGCTCGCCATCTGAGACGAAATTTTCGGTGAATTGAATCGTCCCGAGACCGTTCGCTCCCACTTCCGTGCGGGACTGGTTCGCCAGAAAGCCGTCGCGATCCATGTAGAAATAAGCGAGCGACGCAATCATGCGACCATTCCACAGGTCCGCCTTAACGCCGGCTTCATCGAGCGTGGCCTGCACCTGACCAATGATTCTTTCGTCGTTCCGACGCCGTCCGTCAGTGTAAGAGGTCGCGCCGTTCAGCAGTGAGTCGCCGCCCCACCGATTGCGGATAATTTTCGGATCCGCCTGCTCGCTGTGGAGAATGTAGGTGGTAAGCCAGGGCTGCGGCTTGTAGGCGAGCGAAACCCGCGGCACGTGGGTCGTCGCATCCGCGAGCGTGTTCGCATTGTTTCGAATGTTCAGCGACTCACTGGACGTCGTGTCTTCCCGCCAGCCTGCGATCAGCTGAATCTTGTCCGAGAAATAGGAACCGTTGTATTGCGCGTAGTACCCGAAGCCGTCACCCTCCGTCCGGTTGTCCGAGTTGTTGTTTACCGCAACATAGGTGAATGGATTGAAGTTTGCCGGCGCGGGGGTCGCCCGGGGTTGATAAAGGTCGATCGGGAGCTGCGCCCGGCTGCCGGCCTGATTCTTGCCCTTTCCCCGGAACGCTTCGAAACCAAGCAGGAGGGTGTGCTTCGTGTTCTTGAACTCCGTCTGGTAAAGCAGATCGCTCTGGCTGCGCAGCGCGCGGTCTTCAGTGTAATTGCGCTGCAGCGTCATCGTCACCTGATAACCCGAGGGGAAGTTCGCGTTGCGCGCGACGGCCGGCGCTGCCGTATAGCGCATGACGGCGGTGGTGATGCGCTCGGCGCGAATGCCCTGGCGAAACGAGAAGTGCTCGTTGAACTTGTGGTTGATGATCGCACTGACCTCCGCGACATTGGCCCGCAGGAAATTCGGCTCGTAGCCAAACACGTTGTCGTACGGCACGAGCGGCGTATTTGGCCCCGGATACCAGACGTTTCGATTGATCGTGCCGCCGTCCACCTGCGCGTCGACCTGCGCCGGATGCATCCAGAAAGCCTGCGCCACGAGTCCGGGCGTCGTGTGTTTATAAAAGGCGGTGGTGAGATTCACCTCGGTGCGGCGGCCGCGCCAGCCCAACGCTGGACCGATGCCGTATTTTTCGCTGTGCATCAGTGATCCGCCGCGTGACCCGTCAGCATCCTCGTAGTAGACGGGCAGGCGGAGATTCAAGCTTCCGTCGCGCTTCAGCACCAGATTGAAGTCGATTTCGCCCCGGTAGAACGAGTCCGTGCCGAGCGTGCCCGAAAGTCGCGTGCGGTTTTTCCCAAACGGCTTTTTCTGGACGAAATTCACCAGCCCACCCGCCTCGCCCCGACCGATCGCGGCGGACGCCGGGCCTTTCACATATTCAGTCCGGTCATACAAACCTGAGTCGCGGTTCACCGGCCGGCTGGACAGGAATCCGTCGACATAGGACGTTGATGTCGTCAGCCCGCGCACGAGAAATGTCTCCACCTGATGGGTGTTCGACGTGGGGCTGAGCCCCGGTACGTTCATCGCGAAATCACGGCTGTCGAAAAGGAAGGCGTCAGTGAGAAACTCGGACGTCACGACATTCACCGTCTGCGGCACATCGATGTAGCGGAGGTTCAACCGCGACGATGAACTGGAAAACTGCGCGCCGTAGCCGGTGTTGGTTTCGGACGACGACACCTCGAACGGATTCAGCGCGACGATCTCGCTCTGCTTGCCGGGAGTCGGGGCCGTCTGAGCTGAAATTCCGGCGCACACGGAGCCGCCAAGCCAGGCGACAAGCACACGCTGCATTGAACGATACAACGCGGGACGAAATCGGGAAAGCATCATGAGAGGAGAGGGTTGTCCTCGAAAACACGCGGGTGCCCGCCAAGTGACATCGGGAGACGCGCGCTTTTGGGGGTGCACGACGCGAATACCTGGGGCGGTTAACGTCAATCCCAAATGATCGATCATGCTTCTTCCAATCGCTTCTTGAAAAATGACGCGCAAACCGCTGACCTTGCGTCTTCGCCCTCAGTCGTTGCCACCCCGATCGCTGCTTTGTTTCAGCTTGCCACCACCCACGCTCCCAACCCGCCGGTTCACGGGTTTTGTGATCGATCATCCGCCGGTCGCAATTTTCCCTCTTTTGTACAATAACGCAGTTCCAGTAGACCTATGAACACGGCCAAGCTCCTCCGCTTCATTCTTCTCCTGACCACCGGAATCTCCGGGGCCTTCGCCACGGAAACGTCGTCCGGCCCCTTGCGCCTGGCGGTAGTCGGCCTGACGCACGGTCACAGCGCGCGCTTCGTCACCAACGCACTCGCCCGCCTCGATGTAAAATTCGTGGGGATCGTCGAGGCGGGCGAGGGACTGGTTGCCCGCGCCATGGAGCGGCACCAGCTGCCGCGGGGGTTTTTTCATGACCGCCTCGATTCGCTTTTGGCGAACGGAAAGTTGGACGCCGTCGCCGCGTTCAACATGACGTTTGAGCATCTGGCGGTCGTGGAGGCCTGTGCCCCGCGCGGCGTGCACGTGATGGTGGAGAAGCCCCTTGCCGTGAGCCTCGAGCACGCCCGGGCGATCGAACGCGCCGCCACCAACGGCGGCATTCACGTGATTGTGAACTACGAGCCGGTGTGGTCGCCCGCCGATCAGCGCGCTTTCGAACTTGTGCGCGAGAAGAATGCCGTCGGTGAAATTCGGAAGCTGGTCGCCCACGACGGCAACAATGGGCCGGTGGGCAAATACCGGCGTTAAAAATCGTTTTCGACTTCAGCCACTTCTCGCTTATCAACATCGACCTGGAGGAAAGTTTGCGGGCTCTTCGTCCTCATCTGGCGATGATTCAGGTCAAGGACGCCCGCCACACCGCCGACGGAAAACACGAGTTCCTCCTTCCCGGTCACGGCGACGTGGACTACGTTCGATATTTCCGCGCGTTGGACCGCCTCGGCTTCTCCGGGCCGATCGTCGTGGAAGTCAGCGCCCAGCTTTTCAACCGGCCGGACTATGATCCACTCGTGGCCGCCTCACGCAGTTATGAGGTGTTGTCGAAAGCTCACCGCGCCCGGCGGAACGTTTGAGTCGCGCCAGCAACGCTCCGCTCTGTTCGGGAGTTTCCGCCAGGCTCACGGCGCAGTTGAGCCGACATCCGACATGAGGAAGCCAAAGAGGTCGCGCACCTGGTCGACGCTCAGGTCGTCGGTCAACCCGGTCGGCATGAGTGACGTGGCGAGGCGCTCCAACGAGCGCACGTTCGCGCGCTCCACGGTCACTGGTCCGCTGGTGGTCTGCCGGACCAGCGAACTTTCGTGTTCTGCCACCACCGAGCCAGCAACGACCTCGCCGTCCCGCAGGGTGGCGAGGGCGAGTCGCCATTCGGCGGAGATCGAGGCATTGGGGTCAATGATGTTCGTGAGGAGATAATCGAGATCCTTGCGGCCGGAACCGGTGAGATCGGGGCCAATCTTACCGCCCTGCCCGAACAAGGTGTGACACGCCGCACAGCGCTGAGTGAACAACGTCTGGCCAGCCGTCGTATCCGAAGTGTGCATATAGGAGGCATCTTTCAGCGTGTAACGCAGTTTCCTGATCCGCGCGTTGACCGCTTCGGAACTGGAGATGGTGCTCCCGAAAATCTGCTCCACCCGCGTTTGCAGCGCCAGATTCTTGATCGCGGACAGCTGTCGGATTTGCGCTCGATTTAGATCCGTTTTCGCCACGCGTCCGTCCGCCACGGCATCGATGAGCAGAGCGGCGGAGGCGGGGCGCGCAATCAAGGTGTCGATCGCGGCTGACCGTTCCGCCCGGCTGAATTGCGCGTAACGTCCTATAAGGGCCGGCGCGACCGCGGGATCATCTGCCGATGCAAGCGCACGAATCGCCTGCTCCGCGATTTCCCGTTGCGAAATCAGCTGGATCAACTGCTCTGACCACCACACCGGTTTCGCCGCGGAAAGCGAGCGCAAGGCCTGCCGCCGCCAGGCCACCGGTGCGCGACTGTCGGCCGCTACCTCGCGCAGCCGCTGCAGCGCCGGTTTGTCGCCAAGTCGCGCGCCAAGCTGCAACGCGGCGCGTTCCGCGCGCTGTTCCGTGGATTGGTAATGCGTGCGCAACGGTGCCAGCAGCTCAGCCGCCACCGTGGAATTTCGTCCCAGCCCGGCCTCCGCACCGATCATCAGGTCGGCCGCGATCGCCGGCGCAGGCGCGGCGGCAATAGCTCGCAGAATTTCGCGGCAAGCTCGCAAGGAATGTCGAATGCTGCTGACACCTACGCGCCGATCGCCCTCGGCACGGCAAACAAAGCGAACCCGAAACCGGCAAGAGAGAGCGCGCGGCCACAATACCGCCAAAACACGCGTTTCATCCAAGGGTTGTTTTCGGGGTCAGGTATTTGGAGCCTTAATCGATGGGGCAGCTCCATGCTGGGAAACGCAGAGCGATTCATCGAGATCCGGAATCGGAATAAGTGCGCCGTACTTACCGGAAGATCGATCAAGATTGCAATCGCAAACTCAGCCGACTCGCGGCGCCGCCGGCCATGGATACCTCCGAAACACCCCCCAAAAAAGCTTTTGTTCCCGTCGTCCGATCGTGATCGATCAAAGGTTTGACTTATGACTCTCCTTGTCCAGAAAGCGGCGATGCGACCCTCACCCCTTGGTGCGCATCCCGTCCTCGGGATCACCACATTTTGCCTGCTCGTGTTGGCCGTACCCGCTGCGCCCGCCGTCCGCACCGCCCCCGACGCCAACGCGCCGTTGCAAGCGGAACTCAAGATCGGAGACGCTGCCCCGGATTTCAAACTACCGGGCATTGACGGGAAGGATCACACGCTCGCGACCCACGCCGCGGCGCGCGTGCTCATGATCGCCTTCCTTTCGAATCATTGTCCTGACTCCAACGCCACGACCCCGCGCCTGATCCAGTTCGCGAAGGAGTATGCCAAAAAGGGCGTACAGATCGTGGCCATCAATCCGAACAACCCCGACGCCGTGAGCGTCGACGAACTCGGTTACACGTCGTATAGCGACGGGTTCGAGGAGATGAAACGCTACTCGAGCGATCTCGGTTTTGTTTTCCCCTATCTATACGACGGTCATACGCAGAAGACGGCGGCGGCATACGGGTGCCTCTGTACACCTCACGTTTTCGTTTTCGATGCGCAGAGAAAACTCCGCTACAAGGGCGAATTCGACGACTCGAATTATGCCGATCCCGCCTCGGTAAAGCGGATCGCAGCCAAAGACGCGATTGACGACCTGCTCGCGGGTCGGCTCGTCGCCCTCGCTGAAACTAAGCCGCACGGATGCTCGACCAAGTGGCTCGCGAAATCAGCCAACATCGCGAAGAAAACCAACCAGTGGGATTCGACCCCGGTCGAGCTCGCGAGCATCGATCAAGCTGGAGTCAAGGATCTCATGGCGCGAACTGATGGCCGCATGCGGCTTTATAACGTTTGGGCCACTTGGTGCGGACCGTGTGTCGAAGAGTTTCCTGGTCTCGTAAAGATCCAACGCCGGTTCAGTCAGCGCCATTTCGATCTCGTGACAGTCAGTGTCGACGATCCGAAACATGCCGCCGCAGCGAAGAGGTTCCTGGAGAAACAGGGTATCGGACTCCCGGCCAAAATGCAGGCGGCCGCAAAGAAGGCTGGCCGCCACACGAACGCCTTCCTGTACCAAGGCCCGATGACGGAGCTGCTCAGTACTGTCGATCCCGAGTGGCCAGGCGGCATCCCTCACACGGTGCTAATTTCAGGCGAGGGCAAAGTTTTGTGGCGACACAATGGCGCCGTTAACGAAGAACAGGTGCGGGAAAAAATCCTCGAGCACCTCGGGCGGACGTTTATTCCCGGCGTAGATCGTTAGTTCCAAGCTCCATGTCTCTTTGACGTTTCGCCCGCCTAAACTGTTCGCACTTGTTGAGCGTCGTTAACCCGGTCTTTCCCAACGCATGAGTTTGTCCCCCCTCTCCGTAACGGACATTGGCAGGCGCGATTTCATCCGCCGCGGGTCGGCCCTCGCAACCCTTGCGCTTGCGGCTCCTCACGTCGCCCTTAGCAGCGCTTCTGTGCGGCCGCGGAACATTGTCACTGGCCGCCGGCTGCGGATTGCGCAGATCGGGATCGGTAACAAAGGTTACGTCGATGTAATGGCCTGCGCGGCACTGGGGGAGCAGATCGTCGCCGTGTGCGACGTGGACGCCGCGCGCGTCGGCCGCGCCGGGTTCAATGCATTTCAGGTGCTGCTGGGTGCAGCGCGTTACCGCGATTACCGGCAGATGCTCACCGAGATGGACGATCGCATTGATGCCGTCGTGATCTCCACCCCAGATCACACGCATTTTCCCGTGGCGATGATGGCGTTGGAGCGCGGGAAGCACGTTTATGTGCAGAAGCCGCTTACACACACCATCGGCGAGGCCCGGCTGCTGAAAGCAGCCGCGGCGAAGGCCGGGGTGGTCACGCAGATGGGCAATCAGGGCCACGCTTTCGAAGGCGCTCGCCTGGTCAAGGAATGGATCGATGCAGGTCTGATCGGTATGGTGCGCGAAGTTCTGACGTGGACTGATCGCCCGACGTGGCCGGCGGAGGCCTTCCTCCCCGTCCCGCATGCTGTGCCGCCGACACTTGATTGGAACCGGTGGATCGGCACCGGCCCATACCGCGAGTATTCGCCGGCAATCGCGCCTTGGAACTGGCGCGTGTGGTGGGATTATGGTTCCGGCGGGCTCGGCGACTTGGGCTGCCATCTAATGGATGCGCCGTTCTGGACCTTGAACCTCCGCGGGCCGATGAAGGTCTCGGCTCGGAGCGAAGGCTGCACGGAGGCAAATGTGCCAAAATCCTCCGTCGTCACCTATGAGTTTCCTGCGCGCGGTGGGCTGCCCCCGGTGACATATACATGGCACGACGGCGGCATGTTGCCGCCGAAACCCGAGGAGCTGGGCGACCAGCCCATGCCGAAGACGGCAACGCTCTATCGTGGCGACAAAGGAGCGCTGCTTTCCGAGGGGGATTACAACCAAACGGTGCGGTTGCTGCCGGAATCGCGGATGAAGGCCTTTGTGGAACGTCCGCCGAAGGTGATTCCGCGGGCTCCGGGAAACGACCCGTATCGGGAATGGATTATGGCCTGCAAAGGGGGCCCGCTACCCGGTTCCAACATCGTGGACCATGCTGCCGACCTGACAGAGATCGTGCTCGTCGGCAACCTCGCGATCCGGCTCGGCCAAACGATCCAGTGGGATCCCGTGGCCATGGCGTGCGTGGGCGTTCCCCGAGCCAACTCCTATATTCACGCCAAATACCGGCATTTCTGACGGCCCGCCTTTCGTATATGAACCCCGTGAACCGATTCTTTTTCATGGCCGCTTGCATCGCCAGCGTCGCATTTGCCACGGCGGAGCTGCCGCCGGGCTTCACGCGCAACGTAGCTGACGTGTGGGTGGGAGGCCGCGGCTTGGATGCGCCGCGCTGGCCCGCGCCGAAACCTCTCTTGCAGTCCGATCTTAGCAACGCCGAATTTCCCGCGGGAGCATGGAAGTGGGAAGGCGATGTACTTGTAGGCTATGGGGTCGAGCCGTGGGCGGGCGGCACGGGCAATCTCTGGACGCGCGAGAGCTACGGGAATTTCTCGCTGAGTCTCGAGTTTCGCGCCACCGACGCGGCGAACGGAGGCGTCTTCATTCGGGTCGGCGATATCGCCAAGTGGGTCAGCACCTCCACTGAAATCCAGATTCTCCAAGGCACCGCCGAGAACCGCCGGACTCTCACCGGCGCAATTTACGATCTCGCGGCGTCGCGCGTGAAAAATCCGGTTGAGTCGAATCGCTGGCACACGTTGGTCATCCAGGCCGGCGGACCACGGATCAGCGTGTTCCTGAATGCGGAGCTGATCAACGATGTGTCGCTCGACGACTGGAAGAAGGCGGGGGAAAATCCCGACGGCTCGCGCAACAAGACCAAGGCGGCGCCGAAAGAACGCCCGCGCTCCGGCAAGATCGGCCTGCAGTATCACGGCAAGCGGATCGAGTACCGAAACATCCTTATAGAGGAGCTGCCGGATTAATTGGGTAGTAAAAGACCATGTTTTATTGGAGGAGATTTGTGGGCTTTTTTGCGGCGGTGACGACGTCCGCCGCTGCGGCGTCCGTGGAATTCAATCGCGATGTGCGACCGATCCTCTCCGAAAACTGCTTTTATTGCCATGGCCAGGACGCCGCCCGTCGCGAAGCGAAGCTGCGACTCGACCAGCGTGAGAATGCGGTGAAATCGCGCGACGGCATCGCGGCGATCGTACCCGGGGTTCCCGACGACAGCGAACTGATCCGGAGGATCGAGGCAAAGGCCCCCGGCGAAGTCATGCCACCTCCGGAATCGCACCGTACGCTGAGTGCGGCGCAGATCGAAACCTTGCGGCGCTGGATCGCGGAGGGCGCCGAATACCAGGGCCACTGGGCGTTTCAGATTCCGATGCGGGAGCCGGCGCCGACGCTGCATACCGAGGGCCCGGCAGGCGAAATTGATCACTTCATTCGTGCCCGGATCGAGCGGGAAGGGCTAAGGGTCGCCGAGCCGGCCGAGCCTGGCGTCTGGCTTCGGCGGGTGAGCTTAGACTTGGCGGGGCTACCGCCTACGGTTGCAGAATTAAACCGATTCGACGTCGAAGTGCGGGCGCGGGGCGAGAAGGCCTACGAGGAAACCGTGGACCGGCTACTCGCCTCCGCGCATTTCGGCGAACGCATGGCGATGGAGTGGCTCGACGCGGCGCGCTATGCGGACACGCACGGTTTCAACAACGATTCGGCGCGCAGCATGTGGCGCTGGCGTGATTGGGCGATCCAGGCCTTCAACCGCAACCTCCCCTACGACCGGTTCATCATCGAGCAGCTCGCCGGAGATCTGCTGCCGTCGCCGACGGTGGAGCAGCGGATCGCAACCGGTTTCGGCCGGAATCACGTGATCAACAGCGAGGGCGGCATTATCGATGAGGAATACCGCGTTGAGTACGTCGCCGATCGGGTGAAGACGCTCAGCACCGTCTGGCTCGGGCTCACGATGGAGTGCGCACGATGTCACGACCACAAGTTCGACCCGGTCACCCAAAAGGACTACTACCGGCTTTTCGCATTCTTCAACACCATGCATGAGGTGGGAGAGGACGGACGCGTGGCGAATGCGGCGCCCATCATGGCGGCTCCGACCGCCGCGCAGCAGGCGGAACTCACCGCGCAGGTACAACGGCTGGGCCGGTTGGATGAACGACTCGCATCGAGCACGGCTCGTTGGGAATGGAATGCTGCCATCCAAGCTCAAATGGAAACCCTCGCGAAGGCCGCGCGCGCGAGCGGATTCGACAAGGACGGCGTGAAGTTTCTCGAGGGCGAAGCAGCATCGGTCGCCGAGCCGGCTCCGACAGCTGCCCGTTCGGACGTCGGCGAAGCGGAGGAGGTGGAAGCGCCGATTGAATCCTCGGCGGAGCGCAACCACGCGCGCAAGGTTGCGGCGAGCAGGATGGATTTCAGCGGAAAGGAGGGCATCACCGTTGCATTCTGGCTGCGGACCTCGGTCGAAAATCCGCCCGACGTCGCGCTGTTCTCGTCGAGCGACTACTCCGGATCCAAGGCGGCTGGGGGGTATGGTCGTGGGCGCGAACTTCGTCTGGTAGAGGGCGAACTGGAACTCAGGCTGAGTGCGCGCTTTCCGGCGTATGCCTTGGTCGTGCGAACGGCCGGCGCTGGTATCCGGGCGGAGGAGTGGCGGCATGTGGCGCTCACCTACGCGGGCGGGCGCAAGGCCTCGGCCGTGCGCATCTTTATCGACGGTGCAGAAGTGCCGTTTTTGGTGCGCCACGACGGCCTTTCCGCTGAGCCCGCCAAGCGCGACTATCTGATCGGCACGGACAATTCCGCGGACGCTCCGCGCCTGGCTGGTTCTTTCGAAGAAGCGCGAACGTATCCACGCGTGCTGGGCGCCGAGGTTGTGCAGGCTTTGTTCCGGGCGAAGGCTCTGCCGGATGCGATTGCCGCGATGACCGAGGGCCGGGCAAGCGCGCGCCACCGGGAGTGGCTGTCTGCCGCATGGCTGTCAATTGATGCACTGTCGCGCGGAACTGCCGCGGACCGGGATGCACTTTGGGTCGAGTATCTGATGCTGCAGCGCAGTCTCCCCAGCACGATGGTGATGGAGGAGATGCCAGTGCCCCGCGGCACGTTCGTGCTCGACCGTGGCCTTTACGATGCACCGGGCGAAGCGGTGGAGCCAGGCGTGCCCGCGATCGTCGGGGTCCCGTGGCCGGCGGGAGCGCCGCGCAATCGGCTCGGCCTTGCGCAATGGCTCACCGACCCTCGTCACCCGCTGACAGGCCGTGTCGTGGTGAATCGTTTCTGGGCGCAATTTTTCGGCACGGGGTTGGTGAAGACACTCGAAGATTTCGGATCGCAGTCAGAGTGGCCGAGCCATCCAGAACTGCTGGACTGGCTTGCCCGTGATTTCGTCGACAGTGGCTGGAATGTGAAGGCGTTGGTGCGAAAAATCGTGCTCTCTGCCACCTACCGGCAGAGTTCGACCGTCACCCCGGAGGGGCTGGAACGAGATCCCGAGAATCGGCTGCTGACCCGCAGCCCCCGGCTGCGCCTGCCCGCGGAGTTGATCCGCGATCAGGCACTGGCTGTCTCCGGGCTCCTTACGCCCCGGGTGGGCGGGCCTAGCGTGTATCCGTATCAACCCGACAAGCTCTACGAGGCCGTGGTGGTGGGAGTGGCCTATCCGGGCACGAGTTGGGGCAAGAGCGCCGATTCCGACCTGTATCGACGCAGCATGTACACGTTCTGGAAACGGACGTTGCCGCATCCGGTCATGACGACCTTCGATGCCCCGGATCGCGAGTTCTGCACGGTGCGTCGATCGCGCACCAACACGCCGCTTCAGGCATTGGTGCTCTGGAACGAGCCTGGGCTCGTGGAGGCGGCGCGCCACCTCGGCGCACGGATCGTGCGCGAGGCACCCGGTGACGATTCGCAGCGGGTAGCTTGGGGCTTCCAAGCGGCCACGGGCCGGCGCCCGGAGCCGGCCGAGACGGCGGTGCTCTTGCGCCTGTGGAATCAATTCCGCGCTGAGTTTGCCGGGAAGCCCGCTCCGCTTCTCAGAGTGGGCGCGTCAGCGGTTGATGAAAGCATCCCGCCCGCGGAACTCGCGGCAGCGACCGCAGTGGCCAGCGCGATTCTGAGTCTCGACGAAACGATCACCAAGAACTGATGCCGACGCAACGAACCGCATGAGCTGCCAACGGTTTGAGCCCATTCAATCCCGTCGCGATTTTCTCGGCCGCACCGGCCTGGGTTTCGGCGCCGCCGCGTTGGCCCACCTGTTTCGCGGGGAGGCGTTGGCGGCTGCCTCGGCCGGTGCGGGATTGCCAGCCGCACGATCTTCCGTTGATGGGCTGCATTTCCCTGCGAAGGCAAAGCGCGTCATCTGCCTTTTCCAGTCGGGTGGTCCGTCGCACCTGGACCTCTTTGATCCGAAGCCTGTATTGAGTGAGCGGTTCAACGAGGATTTGCCCGATTCGGTCCGTCGCGGACAGCGGATCACCGGCATGGTCGCCGGCCAGAAGCGTCTGGTGTTGCAGCCGAGCAAGTTTGCCTTTCAGCGCGGTGGCAAGTGCGGGATGGAGATCAGCGACCTGCTGCCGCACACGCGCGCCATCGCGGATGATCTCTGCCTGGTCCGGTCGATGCACACGGAGGCGATCAATCATGATCCGGCGATCACTTTTTTCCAAAGCGGGAGCCAGTTGGCGGGCAGGCCGAGCATGGGCGCCTGGATTGATTATGGGTTGGGCCGCCTGAACGAAAACCTGCCTTCATTTGTCGTGCTGGTTTCAGTGAATGCGAAGCGAGCCGGACAGGGATTGCTCTCGCGCTTGTGGGGCAGCGGCTTCCTGCCGAGCGCCCACCAGGGGGTGCAGTTCCGCAGCGCCGGCGAGCCGGTGCTCTACCTGAACGACGCGCCGGGGATCACCCGCCAGCAGCGACGAACGCTGCTGGATGGAATCGTGGAGCTGAACCGCCTGCAACTTGCCCGGTCGGGTGACCCGGAAATCGAGACACGGATCAGCCAGTTCGAGATGGCGTATCGGATGCAAGCCAGCGTCCCCGAACTAATGGAATTGGGAGGCGAACCGGCGCACGTGTTGGAAAGCTACGGACCCGAGGTGAATACACCCGGCTCCTACGCCCGCAATTGCATGCTGGCACGCCGACTGGCGGAGCGTGGGGTGCGTTTCATCCAGCTATATCATCGAGACTGGGACCACCACGGAGGATTGCACGAGCAGCTGCCGCATATTGCACGCGACGTAGACCAGCCGACCGCGGCGCTCGTGAGCGATTTGAAGCAGCGCGGTCTGCTGGAGGACACGCTGGTGATCTGGGGCGGCGAATTCGGCCGGACGCCGTATGCGCAAGGCGAAGCCAATCGGCAGAAGTACGGTCGCGACCATCATGGCCGGGCGTTTTCCCTCTGGCTCGCGGGCGCGGGCGTAAAGGGAGGCCTCACCTACGGCGCGACAGATGAATTCGGCTTCAACATCATTGAAAAGCCCGTGCATATTCACGACCTGCAAGCGACGATTCTGAACCGCCTCGGCATCGATCATGAGCGTCTCACGTATCGCTTCCAAGGCCGGCAGTTCCGGCTCACCGACGTGCATGGCGCTGTCGTGAGAGACATACTTACCTGATGATCGCTCGTCCGGCCGGCCCGGGTCACGCCACACTATCGATCAGAAAAATTGATACCCACATGAGTAACTCCAAACGCTCGTCGCTCAGCCGCCGTGACTTCACGAAAACTGCATTCGCCGGTGTCATCGCTTCGCAGCTAGTGGGACGCTTACCCGCTGCTGCCGCGACACCGACCGCTCGTCGATTGCGCATTGCTTGTGTTGGAGCGGCGGGTAAGGGCTGGGACGACATGATGGGTGTAAGCGAGGAGGGAGCGCGTCACGATATCGTCGCGATCTGCGATATCGACCACCGCGCCGGTGGGGAGCAGCCGGGGAACCTGAAGCCGGTGCAACTCGCGCGGCCACTGGGGATCGCCGCAGCGGCGCGGCAATTCCCGGGCGCAAAAGTCTACCAGGATTTCCGCCGGATGCTTGAACAGAGCGACATCGATGCGGTGACAGTTTCGACGCCGGACCACATGCATGCGACGGTTGCGTTATCCGCGATGGCGCTGGGCAAGCATGTGTTCGTCCAGAAGCCGCTCACGCAAACCGTCCATGAAGCGCGCGTGATGGCAGATGTGGCGCGCCGCACCGGCCTGGTGACCCAGATGGGCAATCAAAACCATTCCGGCGCGGGATATCGGTGCGCGGTGCAGGTGATTCAATCGGGCGTCCTCGGTCGGATACGGCAGGCGTATTCGTGGGTCAGTGCGCGGCCAGTTTGGCCGACCGATGTCGGTGAGCCGCGTTCCCAAGACCCCGTGCCTCCGGGCTTGAACTGGGACCTTTGGATCGGCGTCGCGAAACCGCGGCCGTACCGGCATCACGCCTACCACAATTTCAACTGGCGCGCTTGGAAGGAATTCGGCACCGGCATGCTCGGCGACCTCGGCTGCCACGTAATGGATTCCGTCGTGTGGAGCCTCGATCTGCGAGCACCGCGGACGGTTCGCGCCACGGTGAGCGACCAGCATCCGGAGCTTTTTCCAGAGTCGAGCGTCGTGACTTATGAGTTTCCGGCGACGAAATACGCGGTCGAAGGATTTCGTTATACCTGGTGCGATGGAAGAATGCCAACGGTCGACCCTGCCTTGGTTCCCCCTGACCTGAAGCTGCCCGGCAGCGCGTCGTTTCTCATTGGGGAAAAGGGCAGCATGATCGTCTCTCCCGGCGCGGCTCCCCGGTTGTATCCGTCGGCGGACTTTCGCGACTATAGCGTGACGGTGTTGAAGGCCATGTTCGCTGGATTCGCCGCGGAAAAGCGTGATCACTACCGGATGTGGACGGATGCAATCCTCACGGGCAAGCCGGCGAATTCACCTTTTGAGTACGCCGGTCATCTGACCGAGATCGTGATGCTCGGCACGATAGCACAGCGGGTGCCTGAACGTCTGCTGCGGTGGAATGCGGCGGCGCTGGCATTCGACGACCCAGCGGCTACCGCATTGGTCCGGCGTTCGTATCGGAAAGGGTGGGAGATCGAGTCGCTGGCTTGAGCGTTCGGGTGCGCGGATCCCGGCAGCCGAGCCGTTACCAAATCTCCTTGCAGGATTGGTGGCGTGAGAGTCGCGTACGAGAACACTATTCTCGATCACTTGTTCGAGCAGGCTCTCGCCCAAAAGCCTTGCGCGACTGCCCTCTACTCGAAACTCCGGATGGGGGTTCCTTCTCAGTTCTCCTTTTCCCTGGTGCGGGCGACGAGCGATTTGTAGTCGGCCGAAAGATTGACCTGAGTCGTGGTGATGAACTGGCGCTGCAGTTCCTTCAGGTTTATCATCCTGTCGCGATGCGTGGGGGAGCCGAAGAGATTGCGCTGCTCGAGCGAATCCTCCTGCAGATCGTAGAGGTATTCCCTGCCGGCGTAGTTGAACCACTTGTACCGTGGATCGCGCACCATGGAGGTGAGTGATGACTGATGGGCAATTTCGCCGAAGGCGGCGGATTGAAAGGCGGACGCGTCGCCGCGAACGACCGGCATCAGGGAGCGGGAGAAGTGGCGTTTACTCGGCTTGCCGCCCACGGCGTCGACCACCGTGGCGTGAACGTCGTTCAGGTGAACAAGCGCGTTGGTCTTTGTCCCGGCGTTGGTCTGGCCGGGACAACGGACGAGCAGCGGCACGCGCCCGGATTCTTCCCAGAACACGCTTTTGCCGAAGCGACCCTGCGCCCCCATCATGTCGCCGTGATCACTGGTGAAAACCACGAGCGTGTTTTCCCATGTGCCTCGCGCCTTCACCGCGGCGATGATCCGACCGACGCAATCGTCGATCATCGTCATTTTTCCCAGATAGCTCGCCCGACATGCGCGCAGATCGTCGAGCGAGTAGTCGTGTCCGTCGTACTTCATCCTGCGGACGTTGGCCGCGAGATGAATCCGCTGGGCGTTATAGCGCGCGAGGTAGCGTCCCATGGCATCCGGCGGGGTGTGGAGACCGGGGAAACTTGTGACGATGAAGTAGGGGGTGTCCTTTGGCTGGCGGCGCAGGAATTCGAGGCGGCGGTCGGCGGCGAACCAGTCGTTGTGATCCTCGGGGTTTACGACGCTCGGCCGCGGCCGAAATTGTCCAGTCGTCAGACGGTCAAGCATGTCGGCGCAGTATTCGTCGTGCTTGCCGATTTTCTTCAGATGCTGTTGATAGGGCCCGTCGCGATTGCGGGTGCTGAACGGTGTCGCCAAATCGTCGGGATGATCGATGCCGAGCCCCTTGAGATAACTCTCGAGCGAGTCAAAATCGCGTCGGTACCGATGGCTGGCCCACCATTGAAGTTTGCCCACTTGCGACGTGGTGTAGCCCTGACGGCGGACGTCCGCGAAAAGCGGCATCATGTCGGGCGGAAGGTAGAAGTCGGTCGAGTTGCCCCAGAGTCCAGTGTTGTGCGGAAATAATCCGGTGATCAGCGCCGTCCGCGCGGGCATGCAAACCGGACAATTGGAATAGCAGGCTGCGAAGTTTCAGACTCTGTTTCGCGAGCGCGTCCAGATTTGGCGTGTGGACGTCGGAGTCGCGTTCGTAGCCGAGATTGCAGGGATTCCACTGATCGGTCATCAGCACGAGGACATCGTAGTCTGCGGTTGGAAGGTGTGCTGCTGGGAGTGGAATTTGATTGTGCAATAGACGGCTGCGTTCCCAAAGGTGCGAGTAAGCCTCCAGCACTCGATAAGCGGAAATTTCGGCGGGTGAGAGTCAGGGGAGTATTAGACGCGCCTAAGGGCGAGAAGCGCGGAGACTCGCCCAAGTTTGCAGCGACGTCTGATGAGGCAGGGCAGGGGTGTCAAGACGCTGATCGATCGACTTGAGCGTTGTAC
>Ga0163151_10002361_pt1 | contig 29418 bp, 31 predicted proteins | sample OliLakLV19MP5IB2_FD_145596 | JGI IMG/M metagenome (GOLD analysis project Ga0163151, IMG submission 145596) | Freshwater microbial mat bacterial communities from Lake Vanda, McMurdo Dry Valleys, Antarctica - Oligotrophic Lake LV.19.MP5.IB-2 | ecosystem: Environmental > Aquatic > Freshwater >...
TGGCGGCGCTGGGATCGGGGTGGGTGGTGATGACGATCCGGCAGAAGTATGGCTTTGGACCGGTTCCGGAGCCATCAGCACCGACGACAGGTCGAAGGAGGAGTGGGGAGCATCAGCAGGTGGAGGTGCCGGTGTAGCAGCATCGCTCTACTACTATATGAGATTGCCGTGCGCCAGCGTCGGTGGATCGGTCTTGAGTGTCATGGCAGAGCCCCTTTAGGAGTACTATTCGGCGCGTTCCACCTGATCGCAACTCCGAGAATCCCCAATGGGGCTCTCCGATCGACTGGCAGGCTTCAGGAATAGCCGAAAACCCCCAAAGGGGCTCTGGCAAAAAGGTGCTATCTGAGGCGGAGAGGGGAACTCGGGCAGGTGGTGACCGTGCGGCGCACAGTCGCGCTCCACCGTTCCCTCCACCCCCTCCCTCCGGTACAATTCCCCCCATGCCGCGCCATTCCTACGACGATCTCCGCCGGGCCCTGAAGCGGAGTGACTTTGCCCCCGTCTACTACCTCTGCGGCACCGAGGACATCCTCAAGGATGAGGCGATCCACGAGATCCTCGACGTGGCCCTCGAACCGCCGGATCGGGATTTCAACCTGGATCAGTGTGGCGCCGCCGGCATGGACGCCGAGACGCTGCACAGCCTGGTCAACACCCTGCCGATGCTCGCCGCCCGCCGGGTCGTGGTCATCCGCGACATCGAAGTGTGGAAGAAGAAGCCCGCCATCCGCGACGTTCTCCTCCGCTATCTCGCCAATCCCGCCAGCGACACGCTGCTGATCCTGGTCGAGGGGCCGCCCGGTGAGGACAAGTTGAAGAGCTGGGAACCGGATGCGGAGATTGCGGCACGCGGCTACACCGTCAATCTTGAACCGCTCCCGGCGGAACGCGTGATTCGCTGGACCACATGGCACGCGGGCAAGATGGGACTCACCTTCGGTGAGGGGGCGGCGGAGCACCTGGCCAAGTGCGCGCTGAATCAGCTGGGGGCCATTCGCTCGGAACTCGAGAAGCTCTCCGGTCTGGAGCAGACCGGGCCGATCAGCCTCGAGCGCGTCGGCGAGATCGTCGGGGTCCGCCACGGCGAGACGCTGGACGACTGGGTCGAGGCGGTGCTGCTGGACCGGACGGCACACGCCATCTCGCTGATCGACCGGCTGCTCGAGCAGAGCGGCATGACCGGTGTAAAGCTGACGACGGCGCTTGGCTCCGCCCTGATCGGTGTGCAGCTGGCCCGCGCCAAGTACGACCGCGGCCGGCAGGGCGGGAGTCTCGAGTCGGATGTGATGAACAGCCTCCGCGCCGCCCGGCCATTCGGGATCGGCGACTGGAAAGTGGCCACGAAATTGTGGAGCCGGGCAGCGGCGCGCTGGCCCGCGGCCCGGTTGCGGGTCGCGATCCGGGCCATGGTGCAGGCGGACATGGCGCTCAAGGGCACCCGCATCACGGATGACAGCGGCACGATGACCGACCTGGTGTTGCGGCTCGGCGATTCCGCGGCGCACCCCGAAGGACCAGCGCAGGATCCTCCCGCCGCGCGACGGTCTCATCCCCACGCCTCGATTTCCTGATGATTTTCCAGAGAATCCCCATGCCACGCTCTGCTCGCACGGTCGTCCTCGGGATGCTGCTCGCCCTCGCCTCCCCCCTCACCGCCCAGACCGATGCCCGGCTGGTGGACGCCCTCCGCATGGCGCAGGAGGGCTCCACCGATTCCGCCCGGGCCCGCGTGGAGCAACTGCTGCAGGCGACGCCGCCGACTGACACGCTTTATCCCCAGGTGCTCTACACGGCGGGGCTGGTCTCCCGCAACGTCGAAGAGATGCGGCGCAACTTCTCCCGGGTTTCGGTCGAGTACACCAATTCGGCTTGGGCCGACGATGCCCTCATGCGCCTCGGGCTGCTGGACTATGCCTCGGGCAATGTGGCCGGTGCGCTGCGGCAGTTCGAACGGGTGCGCAACGACTATCCCGACTCGCCACTCCTGGCGAGCACCTCCGAATGGGCCGCCCGCGCGCTCTTCGATCAGAAGAAACCGGGCGAGGCCTGTGCCTGGCTGGTGCTGGGCCGCGAAACCGCCGGCGACGACATCGAACTGGGCAACCGGCTCGCCTTCCTGAGCGGGCGCTGCATTCCCGCCCCGGCAGTCGACACGACGCCCACAGCAAAGCCGCCCGAACCGGCCGCGAGGACCGGCTTCGGGGTGCAGATCGGCGCGGTCAACACCGACGCCGCCGCGCAGACCCTCGTCGCCAATCTGACGGCCGCCGGCTTCACCGGGTATGTGGTGCAGGAAAAAAATCTCTTCAAGATCCGGGCGGGGCCGTGGCCCGACCGGGCGCAGGCGCAGCAGGCGCTCGCAAAAGTGAAGCAGAAGCTGGGTGGCGCGCCGTTCATCGTGAAGGAGCCGTGAGCAGCAAGGCCGACGCGGCCGGCTCGCCGCTCATGCAGCAGTACCGCGAGATCAAGTCCCGCCACCGGGACGCGATCCTCTTCTTCCGCATGGGCGATTTCTACGAGATGTTCTTCGAGGACGCCCAGCTTGGCGCCCGCGTCCTCGGTATCACGCTCACTTCCCGCGGCGACGGTGTCCCGCTGGCCGGCGTCCCGGTAAAGGCCGCCGCCGACTACCTCCGCCAGCTCATTGCCGCCGGGCACCGCGTCGCCATCTGCGAGCAGGTGGAGGATCCCCGGCTGGCCCGCGGCATCGTGAAGCGGGAAGTGGTCGAGACCCTGACACCCGGCGCCGTGCTGGACGAGTCGTTCCTCACCGGGGCCAGGAACAACTTCCTGGTGGCAGTGTTCAGCGGCTCTCCGGGTGGGGGCGGAGCTCCAGCTCCGCCGATAGGAGCCGCAGGCCTCGCCGCCATTGACCTCTCCACCGGCGAATTTCTGCTCGAGACCGTCGACGGCGCTGAGCTGGCCGAGGCGGTCGATCGCCTCGGGCCAGCCGAGCTGGTGCACCCGGCAGACCAGACGATCCGCCTCGGGGAAGGCGTCCTCGCCACGCCGCGCGAACGGTGGGAGTTCGATGCCGAGCTGGCCCGCACCGAGCTGGCCCGCCGTTTCCAGCTCGCCAGCATCGACGGCCTCGGCCTCGGCCCGGAGGATGCCGCCGCCATCGGCGCCGCCGGGGCACTGCTGCGCTACATCGGCGAGCTGCAGCCCAGCGGATTGCCGCACCTGCGCCGGCCGGTGGTGCGACGGTCGGTCAGGCATCTCTGGATCGATGAGATGACCCGGCGCAACCTGGAGCTGGTCGAGCCGCTGCGTGCCGGCGCGCGCGGCACCACGCTGCTGGAGTCACTGGACCTGACGCTGACGCCGATGGGTGCCCGCCTGCTCCGACAGTGGGTGCTCTCGCCGCTGCGCGAGCCGGCCGACATCACCAAGCGACTCGACGCGGTGCAGGTACTGGTGCAGGACAACCGGGGCCGGGCCCGGCTCCGCGAGGCGCTCGATGGTGTGCGCGACATGGAGCGGCTGGCGGGTCGCGCGGCGGCGGGACGGGCGACCCCGCGGGAACTGGGCGCGCTCAGGGATTCGCTGCAGCGACTGCCCGACGTCCTCGAGGCGCTCACCGGCCTCGCGGCGCGGGACCAGAGCACCGCGCTCGGCCAGGTGGTGGAGGAATTCGACCTGCTGCAGGATCTCGCCGAAGCGCTGGTCGCGGCGCTGACGGAGCGCCCGCCCGCGGTGCTGGCCGATGGCGAAGTGATCCGCGCCGGCTTCGATGCCGAGCTCGATGAACTGCGCGATCTGCGCGACGGCGGCAAGCAGTACATCGCCGCGCTGCAGCAGCAGGAGCGGGAACGCACCGGGATCACGTCGCTCAAGGTCGGCTACAACAAGGTGTTCGGCTATTTCCTCGAGATCACCAACGCGCACGCCGACAAGGTCCCGGCCGACTACGAACGGCGCCAGACGCTCACCGGCGCCGAGCGGTACGTCACCCCGGAGCTCAAGAGCTATGAGGCCAAGGTGCTGGGCGCGGAGGAGAAGATCGGGGTGCGGGAGGCGCAGCTCTTCGGCGAGTTGCGGGACCTGGTCTGCGTGGCCACGACCCGGGTACAGCTCACGGCGCGGGCGCTGGCACGGCTGGATGTCTGGGGCGCGCTCGCCGAGGTGGCGGTGCTGCACGGATACGTGCGGCCGGCGGTACACGAGGGCCTGACGCTCACGATCCGGCAGGGGCGCCACCCGGTCATCGAGCGGCTGATGCCGCGCGAGTCCTTCATCCCCAACGACGTCGTCTTCGATCCGGCGGAACGGGTGCTGCTCGTCACCGGCCCCAACATGGCGGGCAAGAGCACCATCCTGCGGCAGATCGGGCTGATTGTCGTGCTGGCGCAGCTGGGCAGCTATGTGCCTGCCGCCGCCGCGGAAGTCGGCGTGGTCGACCGGCTGTTCACCCGCGTGGGGGCGAGCGACAATCTCTCCCGCGGCCAGTCGACCTTCATGGTCGAGATGAGCGAGACCAGCGCCATTCTCCACAATGCGACGGCCCGGAGCCTGGTGCTGCTGGACGAGATCGGCCGCGGCACCTCGACCTACGACGGCGTCGCGATCGCCTGGTCGGTGACGGAGCACCTGCACGACCGGGTGGGGTGCCGCACCATGTTCGCGACCCACTACCACGAGCTGATGCAACTGCCGGAACAGCTCGCCCATGCCCGCAACTACAATGTCGCGGTGCGGGAAGCGGGCGATCAGGTGATCTTCCTCCACCGGCTCGAGCCGGGCGGGACTGATCGCTCCTACGGCATTCACGTGGCGCAGCTGGCCGGGCTGCCGGCCAGCGTGGTGCGCCGGGCGCGAGAGGTGCTGAAGACGCTCGAGGGCGAGCATCGGGTGGCGCCGGGACCGGGGCCGATGGAGGAGGATCCGGGGCAACTCGCCCTGTTCGGCGGCGCCGCCGTGCCGCACCCGGTAATGGATGAACTGCGCGCGCTCGACCTCGACACGCTGACACCGCTGGAGGCGCTGAATCGCCTCGCCGATCTGAAGCGTCGCTCCACCGAGTAGTCACCCCCGGATCTCGCCCATGCCCTTCGTGAATCAGTTCATCGACAGCATCAACGGCCCGACGCTCATCGCGGCGATGTTGCTGGTGTTCGCGGTGATCATCGTGATCCGGATCGGCAAGGCGCTGTTGCTGGCCGGCATCTTCGGCGCGCTGGCGGGCGGCGCCTCGCTGGGTCAGGGCCTCGCGCCGGCTGAGGCCGCCACCCATGCGGCGATCGGCTTTGGCGTGGCGGCCGCGACGCTGTTCCTGATCCGGTTCACCAGGAGCCTTGTCCTCTGGCCGCTGATCACCGCGCTCGGAGTGGGTGCACTGCTGGTCTTCGGCGTCGGCCAGTGAGCCAGGCGTATGGAGAACGGGGAACAGGGAAGGGGGCGAGCCTCGAGCGGCTCGCCGGGCGCGGCCGATCCGGAATGACCATCCCGTTCCCCCGTCCCCGTTCCCTCTTCCCCGTCCTGCTGTGTTGCCTCGCCTGCAGCCGCTCCAACCCCGACACCGTGCGCCTGCCGGAAGAAGCCTCGGCCAAGCGGGGCGACGATGCCCCGGTCATGATCAATCCCGAGTCGCCGGTCGAGTACCCGCCCGCGCTCTATGCCCGGGGCATCGAGGGCAACGTCCTGCTGCGGCTCCACGTCGATTCGGCGGGGAGCATCTACCCCGACTCGACCGTGCTGGCGGAATCGTCCGGCTATCCCGCACTCGACACCGCCGCACTCGAGGCGGTCCAGCGGTTCCGCTTTGCACCGGCGTTGCGCGGTGGCACACCGGTGGCGGCGACTTTTCTCCAGCCGGTCCGGTTTCACCATTCACAGGCCGGCGGCACGACGCCGTGAGGTTGCGCGATTAAGATTCTCGTCTGGCTTCCCCACATGGTCTGTCCCCCGGTCAAGGCCTGACACCGTGACGCTCACGCCCCCGCACACCAAAGCCTACGACTCCGTCCTCGCCACCATCGGCTGGACGCCGCTCATCCGGCTGCAGCGCATCGGCGCCGGGATCCGCACCCCGATCTACGGCAAGGCTGAATACGCCAACCCGGGTGGATCGGTGAAGGACCGGATCGGACTCAAGATCATCGAGGACGCCGAGCAGCGGGGGGAGCTGAAGCCGGGCGGGGTGGTCGTCGAGGGCACCAGCGGGAACACCGGCGTCGGCCTCGCGATCGCCGCCGCGCTCAAGGGCTATCGCTGCATCTTCACGATGCCCGACAAGATGTCGCAGGAAAAGGTGCGCCTGCTCAAGGCCTACGGGGCCGAGGTTGTCATCACCCCGACCGCGGTCCCGCCGGACCATCCCGACAACTATGTCAACAAGGCCAAGCAGATCGTCCGCGACACGCCGGGCGCCATCCTCGCCAACCAGTTCTACAACCAGGTGAATCCGCAGGCCCACTACGAGACCACCGGCCCCGAGATCTGGACCCAGACCGAAGGCCGGGTGACGCACTTCGTCGCGGGAGCGGGGACCGGCGGCACGGTGAGCGGCACCGGCAAGTTCCTGAAGGAGAAGAACCCCAGGGTGAAGATCATCGCCGGCGAACCGCAGGGCTCGCTGTATGCCCAGTACGCCAAGTCCAAGACGATGGGCGAGAGCTATCCCTACAAGGTGGAGGGGATCGGCGGCGACAAGATTCCCAGCACCATCTGGTTCGACGTGCTCGATGATTTCCGCCAGGTCTCCGACCGAGATTCGCTCGCGATGGCCCGGCGGCTGGCCCGCGAGGAGGGGATCCTGGTCGGCGGGTCGGCGGGGCTCAACGTCGCCCTCGCCCTGGAGATCGCCCGGGAGCTGGACGATCCCAGTGCCTGCGTCGTCACTGTCCTGTGCGACACCGGTGAGCGCTACCTCTCGAAGGTCTTCAACGACGAGTGGATGCAGGAAAACCAGATGCTCGACATCCCCCGCGTCACCGTCGACCAGTTGCTGCGCCGGCGGCCGGCCAACTCGCCGGCACTGGTCAGCGTGGCGCCCGCGGCGGCGGTACGCCAGGCGCTCAACCTGATGAGCACCTGGGGAGTCAGCCAGATTCCGGTGCTGGAAGCGGGACAGTGTGTCGGCGGCCTGATCGAGAGCAGTCTGATGACCAAGGCGCTGGCCCAGCCGTCGCTCCTCGACCGGCCGGTGCGGGAGCTGATGGACCCGCCCTTCGTGGTCGTCGATGCCCTCACCCCGACCGAACGCCTCGGCCCGCTGCTCACCCGCGAGAGCCCGGCCGCGCTGGTGCAGAAAGACGGCACCCTGATCGGCATCGTGAGCCGGTATGACATATTGCAGCAGATGATTGGGACGAGGTGAGCAGGTGGCAGTTCGCAGCGGGCAGGTGGCAGCACCTGCCACCGACTGCCTCCTCCCTGCCACCTGCTCCCTGCCACCTGCTCCCTGCCACCTGCCACCTCCCACCTGCCACCTATTTTGCGCATAACGGTCCTCACCGGCGGCGCCTCCGCCGAACGCGATGTCGCCCTCGCCTCCGCCCGCCAGGTTGTTCCGGCGCTGCGGCTCGCGGGGCATCGGGTTGTTGTGGTCGACACCGTCACCGGATTCGTCCCCGAATCACGCGAGGCGGACCACCTGCTGGGCGCAGTCGGCACGACACCACCCAGCGTCGCGGAGCTGCAGGCGCGCGAGCGCAGTTTCCTGCTCACCTCGCTCGGTGCCCTGCCGGAAGTGCGGCAGGCGGATGTCGTCTTCCTGGCGCTGCACGGTGGTCGCGGGGAAGACGGTACCATCCAGACGATTCTCGACACCCTCGATGTCGTCTACACCGGCAGCGGTTCGCTCGGCAGCGCGCTCGCGATGGACAAGGATGTGTCGAAACGGCTGTTTCTCCAGGCCGGTGTCCCCACCGCCAGATGGCGGATGACACCCGTCACCGCAGGCGAAGCGGGCCACGCCTTAGGTTGGCCGGTGGTGGTGAAGCCGTCAAAGCAGGGTTCCACCGTCGGCCTCACCGTGGTGAAGCGCGCCGAGGATTTCGACCGCGCGGTCTGGTTCGCCGGCGAATTCGATGATGAGGTCATGGTCGAAGCGTTCATTCCGGGACGGGAATTGACCGTCGGCGTGCTGGACGATGCCGTGCTTCCGGTCGGTGAGATCATCCCGAAACACGAGATCTTCGACTACGAGTGCAAGTACACGCCGGGGATGTCGGAGGAGATCTTTCCGGCACAGCTGCCGGCCGCGATTGCCGCCGAAACCGGACGCCTGGGACTGCTCGCCCACCGCTGTCTCAAGCTGGGCGGGTACTCCCGGGTTGATTTTCGCTTGACTCCGGAGGGGCAACTCTACTGTTTAGAGGCGAATACACTTCCGGGAATGACCGCAACCAGCCTTCTTCCGCAGGCTGCGAAGGCGGCAGGCATCGAGTTTGCTGCGCTGTGTGACCGGATCTGCCGCACGGCCCGCCGTCGAGGGGTCGCGGAACCTGGGAGAAGCCCTGAGGGTTCAAGTAGTTAGGTCTCCATGCCCAACACCAGCCCGTCGTTTCCCCGCCTGACGCCTTCGGTCGCCCGCCTGATCGCGGTGACCGCGGTCGTGCAACTGTTGCTGGAAACGGTGTTTACCTCACCGGGCATCCGCTCCAGCCTGGCCATGGATCCGGGGGGATTCATCTCCCAGCCGTGGGGGGTGCTGACCTATCTCTTCGTCCACGACGGCATTCTCCACCTCGCCACCAACATGCTGGGCCTGTACCTCTTCGGCACTGCGGTCGAGTCCCGGATGGGGTCAAAGGCGTTTCTCACCTACTACCTCTACTGTGGTGTCGGAGCCGCACTCGCGTCGATCGCCCTCGCTTTCGTGGCTGGCGCACATCCCGTCATCGGCGCCTCCGGTGCGGTCCTCGGCGTCGCCGTCGCCTTTGCGATCTACTGGCCCGACGCCGAGATCCTCGTCTTTCCGGTACCGTTCCCGATCAGGGCGCGGACGCTGGTGATCGGGCTGGCCGTGATGGATCTCGTCGCGGCGCGCTGGTTCCCGGGCAGTACCGCCCATGAGGCTCATCTGGGCGGTATGCTCGCGGGCTGGCTCTATTTCAAGTTGAACTCACTCACCCAGCGGCGCCCGCTTCCACCATCGCGCCAGCAACCGGAGCAAGTCGTCATGGTCCAACAGCCCAGCTCCCGGGACGCCGAGCCCCACGCGGCGCTTCCTTCCCGCCAGGTCAGCCCGCGGGCCGGCACCGATCCCGTCACCACCGAACTGGACCGGGTGCTCGACAAGATCAGCGCCACCGGGATCGAGAGCCTGACGGCGGAAGAGCGTCGCTTCCTGGATGAGGTGAGCAAGCGGAAGCAGCGGGAGATGAATTAGCGGTCAGCCAATGGTCGTTGGCGGGGTAATCGGTGGCAGGTGGCAGGTGGCAGCCAGCTGCCCAATCGATCGAACGACACAATGGGATTCCGCGTGATTTCAGTCACACGCTTGCGTGAGCGCCACATGGTGTGTACTGCCACCTGCTCCCTGCCACCTGCCACCTACTTGCGTCTCTCAGCGAACGACCGATATTCCCGCACGTGCTGATCAACCTCGTCCCCGAATTCCTCGCCGTCCTCCAGGCCCCCGATCGCGAAGCGGCATTCGAGCAGTACCTCAATGCCCATCGCGCTGTGCTCTCCGCCTACTGGCACAACTACGTGCTGGATCTGGAGAGCCCGCAGGCGCGTGCCGTCATCTCGCACGCACTCAATGCCGAGCGTACCGACCTGACCGAGCTGCTCGGCTCGACCGATGTCGAGGGGATCATCGAGGACGCGATCGCCCAGTCGGAGGACCTGCTGCAGGTCGACCGGCCGACCGATGTGTACCTGATGGTCGGCATGGGCGCGGCGAACGCCGGCGAGCTGGTGGTGGGCGGCCGCGGCGTCGCGTTCATCTGCATCGAGCATTTCACCGGCCGGGCCAATCCCGAGACCTACGGCATGGGATTGCCGCCGGAGCTGATGCCGCTCTGGGTAGCCCATGAGCTCGCGCACACGGTGCGCTATACCTCTCCGACGAGTCAGAGCGAGTTGCGCCGTCTGGTGGCGGACCAGGGCGGCAACTACGATTATTGGGTCACCGGCAGCCGGGCGACGCTGCGGGAGCTGCTGGTGAATGAGGGACTCGCGGTGCATGCGGCGGAGGCGGTCGCACCCGGTCTCGATGCCGCCAACTACTTCGGCTATCCGCGGCGGCAGTACCGGCGGCTCCGGGAGCTCGAGTCATTCTTCCGGCGCGTCGTGGAGCCGGAACTGGATGGGCGCGGGATCGGCCTGCGTCTGCGGTACCTGAGTGGCGGCATGTCGCCGTCGGCGCGGCTGGTCAGCGGTCGGGTACTGCCGGAGCGCTCCGGCTACTATCTGGGCCACCGGATGACCGAGGCACTGGTGCAGGAGCGCGGCATCGCGGCGGCGCTTCGGGCACCGGCGCAGGATTTCCAGATCGCCGAAGACCATTCCCGCGGTGTGCAGACCGCCTGAGGACGATACCCCCGATGGATCCCACCCCACCGATCACCGTCTTCTTCAAGAAGAAGGGCACCATCACCATCGAGGGCACGGTCATCGTGCTCGACGAGGACGGCAACGTCATGACCCAGCCCGAGACCAAGCGACCGGGGATGATCAAGCTGTGCGGGTGCGGGCGCTCGGAGACCAAGCCGTTTTGCGACGGGAGCCACAAGAAGTAGAGTAGCGGCGGGGTGCGCCTCCTCGCGCCCGCTCCCTACCGCCTGCCGTTGGCTGCCTGCCACTGCACTCCGAGTCCAAGCACCTCAATCCAGTGGGCCAGGTAGTCTGCGTCCAGCTCCTCTCCACGGGTCCGGAGCAGGCCGGCAACATCCTCGATCTGGCGCTCCGACCCTCCCAGCTTCGCCCATTCGAGCTTGGCAAGAACCACGTCCTCGGCGGTTGCGACGAACAGGGACAGTCCATCCAGCTCCGCCTTGGTGCGCCGTTCGAACTCGGTCCGGCTGAAGAGCCGTGTCTTTCGGCAGATGAAGTCGATCTTCCAGCCGGTCGCCAGGTCAATCACATTGAACTGCGACTCGCCCGCCAACGCCTCGAGGGCGGCCGCCTCATCCGCGTAGTACTCCTCGTCGGGAAGCCGGGCGATGAGAGTGTGAAGCTGTTGTCTGGATGGCGCGATGACGAAGTCGATGTCCTGGGTTGCGCGCGGGACGCCGTGAAAGGAGCTCGCGAAGGATCCAGTGAGCATGTAGGGAATGCCGCACTCATCGAGGAGCGTCACCACGCGACGGAAGAGGTCCGGCGCGGTCATGCGAGCGATGGCGGCAGCGTGGCGGCAGGAAGGGTATGGCGCAGGAGCTCGCGGTCTACCGCGTGCTCGGTCCAATCAGGATGTGCGGCGCGGAGTCTGCCGCGGAGGAGCGCTCGTGCCGTCATGCTCATCTCGACGGCCAAATCGAGGCGCGCAATCGGAGAAAGGCGCCGGAGGATCTGCGTCTGGACGACGGCGGCCTCCTCCGTCGTGTCGGTCAGCGCCCGCGCACGGACCGGGCTACCAGTCGGCGGCATCGGTCCGCTCGCAGTCAGCTTCGATCGCGGCGGCCATCGCGTTCAGTTCGTCCACCGGGATGCTGCCGACCGACTGCAGGAGTGCGGGAGGCTCCACCGCGCGTTCAAGAGTCCGTACATAGGCCAGCGCCCGCTGCTGCTCGGCGGGCGGCAAGCGGCGGAGTCGTGCAACGAGGTCATCAGGTCGTGATGGGGTCATGGCGCGCCTCCGTCGTGAACCGGATTCGGCCGCACTACCGTGGACAGGCTGGGCGCGTCGAAATGGCAACGGACAGCGGCGCGCACCGCCTCCCGCAGGGAGGGCAGGTCATCCGCTTCGGTGACGATGGAGGCACCGAGCGCGCGCGCGGTATATCCGCCCTCCGGGGACTCCTCGACCAGAAAGACCAGCTCGCTCACGAGTCGCTCGCATTCAGGGATGGATTGAAACCTATCATTCGCGACGGGGGCTGCCAACCGGGAGTGGGCAATCACGCTCTTGCCACAATCCGGTGCGCGCAACGGCCGCCGGCGTCTCGGCTGGACCGAACTCGGTTAGCCCAGCGATGACGGCAGCGTGGCGGCAGGAAGGGTAGGGCGAAGGTGCGCAATTGGCGAGAGCCGTCGGAGGACATCGGCGTGGGTCTCGGCCGCCTCGGGGAGGGTATCGGAGCCGTTGCACGGAAGGGTCACCAGGGCCTCGTCAAGCGGAATGCTTCCCGGGGAACAGACGTGGAACGCAAGGTACCCTTCCAGCGCAGTTGCTGCCAATCAGCTGGTTCGGGTGAAGCGGACGCACGGTTCTCCACACGGAAGGGCGCCATCACCAGCGAGGGCACCATCATCGTGCTCGATGAGGATGGCCAAGTCATGACGCAGCCGGAGACCAAGCCGTTTTGCGACGGGAGCCACAAGAAGTAGGGGGCCGCGTGTGGGGGCCGCATACATGCGGCCCTACCATGCGGCCCCCGTGGTGTTTTCGGATGATCGCTTTCGGCGGGCTACAACCCGCCGCAAGTCCCGCCAGTCTCCGTCGCCTGTCAGGGAACAGCTCGAACCGGAATCTCCTGCCACGATGGGCTGAGTCCTTCGATCAGCACGTCCGGATCGATGTCCGCCCCATTCGGCCAGACGACCGTACCCAACTCCTGGTCGACCCGGAGTTGGCGAAACATCGCTTCCGAATCCCGTATTTCCTGGAAGACCGGGCCATGCAGGTAGGGCGCGAGGTCCACGGTTCGTTTCTCACCGGTCGTCAGGTGGAGGACGACAGCCGTTCCCGCTGCAAATTCAACGGCGACGATTCGGATGCGGCCGGGCATACGTGACCTCTCGGCTAAGTGAGCGGGGCGATCGGGACGAGGGGCCGGCCGTCGTGAGCGCGTTCCCAATCCGCCAGCAGTTCGGCGCGGTGAAGCACCGACCATTCCAGGACCAGCGCCAAAGCGCGCTTGGGCAGGTCGCCTCAGAGCAGGGCGAGCGTGTTGATGGCGATGGCCGATTCATGCTCACCGTACTGCGCATGAAAGTGCGGTGGAGAGTGATCGTTGAAGTACATCACGATGGTCACGCCAAAGAACTGACTGATCCGTGGCATCGGACGCCTGCGGTAACCACCGCTGGTTCGTGACAGGCCGTCTCCCCGCTGACCTCTGAAAATAGCATGGCCTCCACCCGAAGGCATCACATCGAGACTTGCCTCGATCTTCTTGGTGGCAGCGTGGCGGAAGAGAGTGTGTGGCGCAGGAGCTCACGCTCCATCGCGTGTTCGGTCCATTCCGGATGTCCGGCGCGCGCCGGCGCAGGATTTCCAGATCGCCGAAGACCATTCCCGCGGTGTGCAGACCGTCTGAGGGCACCGCCCCGATGGATCCCACCCGTCCGATCACCGTCATCTACAAAAAGAAGGGCACCATCACCATCGAGGGCACCGTCGTCGTGCTCGATGAGGATGGCCGGGTCCTGACCCAGCCCGAGACCAAGCGCCCGGGGATGATCAAGCTGTGCGGGTGCGGTCGCTCGGAGACCAAGCCCTTTTGCGACGGGAGTCACAAGAAATAGGGGCCGCGTGTAGGGGCCGCGTGTAGGGGCCGCGTGTAGGGGCCGCGTGTAGGGGCCGCGTGTAGGGGCCGCGTGTAGGGGCCGCGTGTAGGGGCCGCGTGTAGGGGCCGCATGCATGCGGCCCCTACACGCGGCCCCTCGCACGCGCCCTACCCCATCCTCCCCACTACCTCCTTCACGCACGTCGCCGCCACCCGCGCGGTCAGGTCTCGAAGATCATTCACCGGGTTCAGCTCAACCACATCAGCCGCGACGAGCATACCGCGGGGAATCGTTTGGATGAGGGTGAGCAGTTCGCGTACACTCAGCCCCCCCGGCTCCGAGTGCGAGATGCCGGGGGCAAAGGCGGCGTCGAGCGCGTCGATATCCATCGAGAGGTAGAGCGGACCCGTCACAGAAGCCACCGCGGCCCGCATCGCCTCGAACCCCGCCCGCATCGGCACGACCTCGACCTTGAAGCGATCGGCCTGGCGCTGCTGGTGCGGGTTCATCGCGCGAATACCGACCTGCACCAGGCGCCGCGCCAGCCCCTCCTCCATGATCCGCGCAAAGGGACAGGCGTGGCTGGTGCGGCTGCCATCGAGCGCGTCGTAGAGATCGGGGTGGGCGTCGAAGTGGAGGATCGTGAGCTGCGGGTGCTTCGGCGCCACCGCGCGCACCAGCGGCCAGGTCACCGAATGGTCGCCACCGAGGAAGATGGGCATCGCTCCCGTCGCCAGCACCCGCTCCGCGCCGGCGGTGATCGCCTCGAGCGGGAACGGGCCATCGTTGTCGAGCGGGAGGTCGCCGGCGTCCTGCAACAGCGGCCGCACATCAACCCCATCCTCGTTGCAGCCGTTAGTGGATTCGGAATGGAGCGCCGCCCGGATCGCCGGCGGGGCCAGGGCGGGCCCGCGCTGAAACGAAGAGCTGGCGTCCCATGGGAGGCCGAGGAGGGAGATGGTCACTGGAAGAGTTCTGCGACCGCACTGGCAGTCGAAGCTTGGCTCTGATCCGTCCCTCCCGCGAACAGGATTCGACCATCCGAGAGCCGCTGGACCATTGGGAAGTTCCGACTGCCTCCCAGTTGACCGGCCAGAGGAGCGAATAGCCCGGTTTGGGGATCAAATATTTCGGCGAACGGGACGAGCCCCGCATCACCAATCCCGCCCGCAACGAGGACGCGGCCATCGGGAAGGAGCGCTAGGGTGGCAGCCCGGCGAGGATACGCCATCGCCCCGACCAGGCTCCAGGTGCCGGACGTCGGATCGTACACTTCGGCTGTCGCCAGATGCGTGTCGTTTGCGGGATCAACCCCGCCCACGGCCAGTGCGCGCCCATCCGCAAGCAATGCGTAATTCGCATCGAACCTGTTGATGTTCATGGAGCCGGTGCTGGAAAACTGCCCGGTGACAGGATCAAAGATCTCCGCAGTGGGTGTCACACCAAGCCCGCCCACATTCCCGCCCACCACCAGTACGCGGTCATCCTGCAAGTGGAGGATGCCGGCGCCGAGCCGTGCCAACTGGAGCGTATCCACAACGGTGAACGTATTGCTCGCCGGCACGAAGATTTCAGCAACATCCGCCCGTCCACGCGTGAAGGTCAGGACGCGGTCGTCATTGAGGTGGACCATGGCCGCAATGTTCGGTTCGTTGGTGAGCGGTCCGGGTGAAAATTGGCCGGTCGCGGGATCATAGAGGTCGGTCAACGAATCGAATGCAAATCCCCCGACGAGCACTCGCCCATCCGCCAGAGTCACCGCAGATCCGCCCGAGTACTCGGAGTGCAGTGAACCCGTTGGGGTGAACTGTCCGGTCACCGGCTCATACAATTCAGCCGTGGCGGTCGTACCCGAGTGGCTGTAGTCGAGACCGCCCGCGATCAGAACCCGGCGATCCTGCAGTTCGGCGATCGCAGCACCCGCACGGGCATGAGCGAGCGAGCCCGTTGGCGTGAATGCCCCAGCCGCCGGGGTCACTGCCGTTATGGTCACGGTATCGGTGAGCGAGGAATCCGCCGGTGTCGTAATCGTTGCGGTAAAGAGCACGGGACCGGGTGCGGGGAAGATCGCGGTCGTGATCGGATTCGTGGTGACGACACCGATCCCTGGCTGAATCGAGGCGACGACACCCGGGTCATTGTTCCACCCCAATTGAAGCGTGCTGCGTCCTCCCACCGGTACCTGTGTGGCGAGAGACCGAAACAACCCGATCGCTGGCGGATTGACCGGTGTCACTCCGACCTGTGCCGTCCGGGAAATATTCAACGGCCCGGTGACGGTCAGCGTGAACGTCGTGGTGGTGTAGGGGGTCGTGAATGGAACCGCCGGAACGATCGCAGCGCTGGTGATTGCACCGATGCCCTGGTCCACCCTCCCCGTACCCCCCGAAAAGACCGCTGTCAGGGTGACGCTCTCGCCATCCGTCACGGTATCGCGGCTGGCCTGGAAGCTGGTGATGACCGGAGCTGGCACGACCGTGACGGTACGGGACGCGGCAATCGCGGAGTCAGCAAGATTCCGGGCGGTACATCCAATCTGAATCTGCGCCCCTCCACCAGCAGTCACCAAAATGCTCCTGGTTCCCTGGCCATTCGTGAGCGTGCCCCCCGTGACAGTCCAGACGTACCGCACCCCACCGGCAGAGGGAACACTCGCGGCAATACCGACCTGTCCAGTGCCGACGCTATCCGCGACTGTGATCGTGACATCCGGCACCCCGGCCACCACCACCCGGGAGGTGTCGGTGCTGGTCGCCTTCGCGGCACTCGTGGCGACAATCCGGTAACTCCCCGCGGCGTTGCCGGCCGTGAAGAGACCACCGGCATTGATCGATCCCGCCGTCGGCCCTTCAACCACTTTCCATGTGACACCGGAATCCGTGGCGCCCGTGACGCTCGCGGTGAAGCTGGCCGTCGTCCCGACGGTGATGGTGTCCGCCACCGGGAGGAGCGTCACCACCACTGGCGGAGGCGTTGGCCCTGTCCCCCCGTCGTTGCTGCCGCCACCGCACGCCAAGAGCAGGCCGATCAGCCCACCGGCCACCAGAGTCGCCCGAATGCTTGTCATACTGCGCAACTCCAGCGAGATGTGGGATTGCCCAACGGCATTCGCCCAACCGCCTAACCGCCCAACCGCCACTCCCTCGCGCCGACTCGCAGCTGCGCTGCTCCTAAGGCGCTTCGGTCGCCGCCCAACAGCCTACCCCAGCACAATCGCGTCGCCCACAGCAACCCGCCCAACCCCGTAGTGCACCACATTCTGCCCGAACATCACCTTCCCCTCCTGCCGCCGGAAGGTCGCGAGCGTCCGCAGCGGCTCATCACCCATGCGGCGGCCGGTCGCCTGATCGGTCGTGGTCACGACGCAGCGGGCACAGGGCTTCACCACCTGCATCGGTATACCGCCGATCGTCAGTCGCCGCCAGCCGTCCTCTGCAAATGGAGCACTGCCGCTCACCACGAGGTTGGGCCGGAAGCGGTTCATCGGCAGCGGCGCCGCGAGGCGACTGTTGAGATCGGCGAGCGAGGCCTCGCCGGCGATCAGGAAGGGGAACCCGTCGGCAAAACCGGTGCGGCCCCCCTCCGGCGCCCAGCTCCGGTCGACCTCGCGCACCACACTGTCGGGGATATAGGCCAGCATCGCCTCCTGCCCCACAACATTCGAGAACCAGTCGTCCGCCGCCGAATCCGGGGCGACGGCACGCACCGTGTCCTCCCACACCCGTGTCACCACGGGGCGGCCCCCCATCGGGGTGAGTGCTAGTCGAATCTCCGGCAGGTCGGGAGCCGCGAGCACCAGGTGCGGCCCTTCGATCCGCACCCGCACCGTCGCCAGCGCGGCGCACTCCCGCTGGGTGATGAACTCACCCTTGGGCGTGACGACCATGAAGCGCCGGTCGTACCGCAGCCCGAAGACATCGACCCCGCTCTCCGTGAGCGAAATGCCGCCGCAGGACTTGATGGGGTAGATGTGGAGGGAGGAGAGATGCATTGGCGTCAGAGGAGAGTGGTGTAAGGGTGAGAAGTGAGAAGTAAGGCGGAAAGGCAGTTCCTCCTCACTTCTCACTCCTCACTTTCCAACGCAGAAACTGGCGAACAGCCTGTCCAAGACTTCCTCTATATCCACGCTCCCCACCAGCGTGTCCAGCGCCCGCACCGCCTCCTGCACCTCATGCGCGGCGAGGACGGCGTCGCCCCCGGGGGCGAAGTGGGGGATCGCGTCGCGAAGCGCGGCATCAGCCCCCGCGAGCGCCTCACGATGCCGGGCGCGGGTGAGCGCGGGCCCAAGGTCGGCGAGCGCGACACCAGTGGAGAAAAGCCGGCGGGCGATCTCCTGACGCAGCCGGTCGAGGCCCTGGCCTGTGACGACGGAGACGGCGAGCCTGTCGGCAGGCGGGGGGTGGAGGTCCGCTTTGGTCGCGATCGACAAGATGGCGGTAGGCGGTAGGCCCTGGGCGAAGGCGGTTCCGCCCACCGCCCACCGCCCATCGCCCTCTTCACATACGATCACCAGATCCGCCGCCGCCATGTACCGCCGGCTGACCTCCTGGCCCATCTGGTCCAGCCGATCGGTGCTCGCCCCGATGCCCGCCGTATCCACCAGCCGCACCGGCCAGCCGCAAAAATCCACCATCGCTTCGATCGCGTCACGGGTGGTACCCGGCAGCTCCGTCACCAGCGCCCGCTCCCGGCCCAGCAGCGCGTTGAAGAGCGAGGACTTGCCGGCATTGTGCGGACCGGCGAGGACGACGAGCGCCCCGCTCCGCACCCGCTCCGCCAGCGGCGCGGTCGCGAGCAGCGCGGTCACCTGCGCCGCGACCTTGACCCGCTCCGCCTCCAGCCGAGCCTGCGGGAGCGGACCGTCATCCTCGTCGGGGAAGTCCACCTCGTAGGCCAGCAGCGCCAGCAGGTTGATCAGCGATTCCCTGAGCTCCGCGATCCGGCGCGAGAGTCCTCCCTCGAGCTGATCGACGGCGATCCGCGCCTGAGCCGGGGCTTCGGCGTCGACCAGATCGGCCAGCGCCTCCGCCTGCAGCAGATCCAGCTTGCCATTCATCAGCGCGCGTCGGGTGAATTCCCCGGGATGCGCCGGCCGCGCTCCCGCCGCCTCAAGTGCCGCGAGGAGCTGCACCGGGACGACCAGCCCACCGTGGCTGTGCAGCTCCACCATGTCCTCGCCGGTCTCGCTCCGCGGTCCCGGAAAGACGAGATAGAGCCCGCGATCGAGCACCGCGCCGTTCAGGGAGCGGAAGGTGGCGAGGCGCGCATCCCGGGGAGGATCGCGGCGAAAGGAGGGAATGACCCGGGCCGCAATGTCGAACGCCCCCTGACCGCTCAGCCGTATCACAGCGACGGCGGAACGACCGGGGGGCGTGGCGAGGGCGACGATGGGGTCGGTGAGCACGGAAGGTGGCAGGTGACAGGGCGCAGGTGGCAGTCCGCAGGCTGTTGTGCCACCTGCCACCTGCCACCTATTTCTTTTTCGGATTCCCCTTCGTACTCACCACCACCGCCGGCACCGGCTGCATCTTCATCCGCTCCTTGGCCAGCCACCACTGCTGCGGCACGCTGACCACGTTCTGGATGAAGTAGTAGAGGTTAAGCCCCGAGGCAAAAGTCAGGAACATCACCGTCATCATGACCGGCAGAAAGTAGAGCATCATCTTCGACTGCGGGTTGGACGGCATCCCCTTCATGCCGACCTTGGTGACCGCGAACATCGACGCCCCCATCAGCACCGGAATAATGTACAGCGGATCCTTGAGCGAGAGGTCCGGCAGCCAGAGGAAGGCCTGGCCCCGCAGCTCGATCGAGTTGGCCAGCACGAAGAACAGCGCCAGCATCACCGGCCACGGCAGCAGGAGCGGCCAGCAGCCGCTGAAGGGATTCACCCCTTCCCGCTTGTACAGCCCCATCACCTCCTGCTGCAGCTTGCTGGGATCGTCCTTGTGCTTGTCCTGCAGCTTCTGCATCTCCGGCTGCAGTGCCTGCATCTTCATGCTGGCCCGCATGCCGCGCTGATTGAGCGGCCAGAGAATGACCCGGATCAGGATACCGAAGATGATCAGCACCACGCCGTAGGCGAGGTTCAGGTGGGTGTGCATCCACACCAGCAGGGTCCGCGCCCCGACCGCCACCGGGCGGATCATGGTGCGGAAGCCGGGCCAGCCGTACGGATTGATGTCGTAGAAGTCGTGCCCGATGGCGTGCAGCCGGGGATACTCCATGGGACCGATATACAGCCGGTAGTTGAACGCGCCCGACGCCGGCACCGGCAGCGCAAACGTGGCCGCCACCGCCTTGACCGTCGCCTGATCGGGCCGGGCGCGGAGCATCACCCCGCTCACCGGTGTGTTGCTGGAATCCACTGACAGCAGCGCCGCCACAAAATATTTCGCCTTCACCGCGGCCCACTCGAACGGCCCTTCCAGCGTCCGCACCTCACCCGCCTCGAGCTTGCTGAAGCGGATCAGCGACGACTCGTCGGTCTTGGTCACGACGCCGAAGTCGTAGTGATTGGCGTTCGAGTCGGCCTCGGTCTGCCTCAAGCCCTGCCCCATGTCCACCAGCAGATGGCCGCCGACCGGACCAAGCCCCGTGATCCGCCCGGTCACACCGATCGTGTAGTCGTCGGGGAGGAACCGGTACGTCAGCGCGATCGTGACATCGCCCTGGCGCGCGGTGAGCTCGAGGGAGTCCACCTGCTGCACCATCAGCTCCCGGGCGCCCTCCCGACCGGTGAGGTGCCGCTCCACCGGAACGAAATCCCAGTTGGCCAGCGAGAGCGTGTCGTTGCCGACGCTGACGGCGAGGCGGTGCAGTCGTCCGCCATCGGGGATCAGCTGGGCCAGCTGGCCCCGCGCCTGCGGACTCAGGTCCTTGTAGTTGAGAATCGTCGCCTTGGTGATCGCGCCGCCCCGGGTGGAGAGCTCGTAGCGGTAGAGCGTGGAGGCGACGGTGATCACCTCCTCGGGCTGCGCGGTCGGGGTCGCACCCGAGCCCGGAGCGGCCGCGCGGAGTGAACCACTGGCCTCGAGCGGGACGCTCGCGGTCGGCGCCGGCGAGGGGATCACGGTCCGGGTGCTGTCCGCCCGTCCGTCCGTTTTCGGCTTCAGCAGAATGGTGGGCACCAGTGCGATGAGCATCATCAGCACAACGGCCCAGAGTACGCGTCGATCCATGTCGAGTGTTGTCGAGTGGTCTTAGGGAACCGGGTCGTAGCCGCCCGGATGCCAGGGATGGCAGCGCGCCAGCCTGCGGGCGCCCAGCCAGATTCCGCGAAGCGCTCCGTACTGCTGCAGCGCCTCCAGGGTGTACTGCGAGCAGCTCGGCGCGAACCGGCAGCTCGGCGGAAGCCCTGGTGAGAGGAACTTCTGGTAGAATCGGACCAGGAGGATGAGCGCCCAGGTCAACGGCACCTGGATCCACCCCCATGGGGAACGGGGAATGGGGAACGGGGAACGGGTGGCATCGGCGAACGGGGTCGTCGGGCCGGGCGCGGGTTCAGTCATGCACTCCCCGTTCCCGCTTCGAAGATCCCCTGGGCCAGGCCAGAAAGTTCGGCTTGGAGCTGAGCGAAGGTCGCCCCATACGCTTCCTTGCGGATGCGGATGAGCAGGTCGCAGTGCCCCTGCAGGGTCCGGATGTCCCGTCGCCAGATCTCACTCAACCGTCGCCGCAAACGATTACGGGCCACCGCGTTGGACTGGAACTTCGGAACAATCAGTCCCATCCGTGGGTGACCCGCCATGTTGTCGATCCAGATGCACTCGAGAACCCGCGACCGTCGGCGCCGCCCCTTGGTCAGGCAGCGGAGACGATCCGCGTTGCCCGCCAGCCGGTGCGACGGCAGCAGTCGCTCCCCCGTCAGCTGCTCCCGTGCTTGGAGCCCAGCGACACGGTCAGCTGCTTGCGACCCTTCTTGCGACGGCGCGACAATGTCGCCCGACCCCAGCGGTCGGACATCCGCTCCCGGAAGCCATGCTTGGACGAGCGGCGCTTGTTGCGCGGACGATAGGACGGATTCATCAGTCAATTCCCTCAAAATGAGCCCGCAAAAGTACCCGGAACCCCCCGCCTCGGTCAAGGTTGACTTTTCCACATCCGGGACCTACAATCGGCTGCCCTTGCAAACGCCTCACCCCTCCCTGAGCAGAATGCAGCAGCAGTCAGCGAAAGACCTCTGGAAGCGGATCCTCGACGAGGCCACCCGTCAGCTTCCAGACAAGGTTGTCCGTGCCTGGCTCGAACCGACCGAAGCGGTCGCGCTGGAAGACGATCGCCTGATCGTCGCCGCGCCGGATGAGTTTGCCGCCAAGTGGAACGAGACCAATCACGCCACCCTCCTCTCCCGCCTGGCGGAAGGGGTGCTCGGGCGTCCCATCAATATCACGTTCCGGGTGCAGGAAGACCGGCAGCGGCGTCCGCAGATGGATTTCTTCGTCACGCCGCCGGTGCCGGTCGCCATGGCGACGCAGAATCCGAGCGCGCAGCCGCTCAACGACCGCTACAGCTTCGAGTCGTTCGTGATCGGCAAGTCGAACCAGCTCGCGGCGGCGGCGGCCAGCGCCTCCGTGGAAGCGCCCGGCAAGACCTACAACCCGCTGTTCATCTACGGCGCCACCGGACTGGGCAAGACCCACCTGATGCAGGCGATCGCCCATGCGATGCTGCGGCGCCACCCCGAGACCCGGGTGCTGTACGTGAGCGCCGAGCAGTTCATCAACGAGGTGATCGAGGGGATCAGCCGGCGCACGATGCCCGATCTGCGCAAGCGCTACCGCCACGATATCGACCTCTTCCTGGTGGACGACGTGCACTTCCTGGAAGGCAAGGAGGCCACCCAGGAGGAGTTCTTCCATACCTTTAACGCGCTGTACGAGGGCGGCAAGCAGATCGTACTGACCTCGGACCGTCCGCCCAAGGAAATTCCCGGGCTGGAGGCGCGGCTGATCAGCCGGTTCGAGTGGGGCATGGTGGCCGACATCGGCCAGCCGGACCTGGAGCACCGGATCGCGATCTTGCGCAAGAAGCAGGAGCAGGACCACCTCGAGATGACGATTCCGGACGACGTGCTGCAGTTTATCGCCGAGCACGTGCGTTCGAATGTGCGCGAGCTGGAGGGCTGCATCATCAAGTTGCTGCTCTATGCCTCGCTCAAGCACCGCGAGGTGTCGATCGAGCTGGCCCGCGAAGCCCTGGCCGACAAGATCCGTCCGGGCGAGGATTCCGCCTCCAGCCCCAAGACCATGCCGAGCATCGACCGGATCCAGGATGTCGTGGCGCGGCGGTGGGGGGTGACCTCGGAGCAGCTCCGCTCCAAGGCCCGGATCAAGACGCTCGTCGTGCCGCGCCAGATCGCCATGTACCTCGCCCGCGACCTCCTGCAAATGCAGCTGATCGAGATCGGGCAGGCGTTCGGCGGGCGGGACCACTCGACCGTGATTCACAGCGTGGACAAGGTCCAGCGGCAGATGTCGCGCGACCGCACCTTCCGTGATCGCATCGAAAGCGCGCGCTCGGAACTGGTTGCACAATAGTTCTCCACGGCGCATGTGGGTGATGTGCACTGGGCGTACAACTGGTCGGGTTCCACACAGAGCTTCCCCCCGCTCCACAGCGGGTCCACAGACGCGAACGGCGCAACTGGCCGTGGCGAACGAGGTTGGCGAGATGGTCCACATATCCAGAGAGCCTACTACTGCTACTAGGTTACATATAACAGGTATTAGTAGCTCTTTCTTGCATCCCCGAGGCACCGGATGAAGTTGACGATCACGCGGGAGCAATTCCAGGAAGGCCTGCAGGCGGTTGCCGCGGCTATTCCCAGCAAGACCACGCTCCCGGTCCTCTCGAATGTGCTGCTCGAGGCCACCAGTGATGGTCTCCGGCTGTCGGGTACCGACCTCGACATCGCCGTGAGTACCATGGTGCCGGCGTCGATCGACCAGGAAGGCGCCATCACCCTCCCGGCCAAGAAGCTCTCCGATCTGGTGCGCGAGATGCCGACGGCATCCATCCGCCTCACCAGCTCGGGCGAGCAGCGGGCGACGATCGAGTGCGGCCGGGCCAAGTTCAAGCTCCTCGGCCTCTCGCGCGACGAGTTTCCCGCATTCCCCGCCGTGAAGTTCGACGGAGCGTGGCAGTCCAGGGCCGGCGATGTCCAGAAGCTGGTGTCGCACGTCGCCTTTGCGGCGAGCACCGAGGAGAGCCGTCCGATTCTCAATGGTGTCCTGTGGGAGCTGCGCCCCGAGCGGATGCGGATGGTCGCGACCAATGGACATCGTCTTGCCCGGATGGATGTGCCTGTCACCGCCGGCATCGGCAAGGGACAGGCCGACCTGATCATTCCACCCAAGGCACTGGATCAGATCCGGCGGTTGTTTAACGAAACCGACGAGCTCGAGATCGCCAAGAGCGACAACCATCTCGGATTCCGCTCGGCGACGACCCAGGTCTACACCCGGCTGATCGAAGGCCCATACCCGAACTACGAGCAGGTCATCCCGCGCGAGAACGACAAGACGATGACGGCCGACAGGGCGACGCTCGCGGCGTCACTCCGGCGCATGAGCATCGTGGCCAGCGATCAGACCCACCGGATCCGCATGGGACTGACCAACGGCACCTGCAAGCTCTCGGTCCAGACCCCGGACCTGGGAGAAGCGCAGGAGGAGTTCGCCGTCAGCTACGAGGGCGATCAGCTCGACATCGGTTTCAACGCGGCGTATCTGCTCGAAATCATGAAGTACATGCCGACCGATGAAGTCCGGATGACGTTCAAGGGTCCGGAGCGGGCGGCGACCTGCGAGCCGGTGGGCTGGAACGATCCGGCGGCGTACCTGACGCTGGTCATGCCGTTGCGTCTGGTGGACTGAAATTGCCCGGGTAGGGCGGACCCATGGGTCCGCCCCTACCGGGCTCCGCATGTTGTACGATGGGCGGACCCATGGGTCCGCCCTACCCGACCCCGTGATCCATGCCCAATCCCCGCCGCAAACCGATCCACGTCATCGGCGTTCCCATGGACCTCGGCTCCGGGCGCCGCGGCGTGGACATGGGCCCGTCGGCCATCCGCATCGCCGGGCTGCAGCCGCGGCTGCGGGAGCTGGGCTACCGGGTCATCGATGACGGCGATCTTGAAATCGGCAACATGGAGGCGCTCAGGGTCGGGAAGCTCCGGGCCCGGTACCTCACCGAAATCACCCGGGCCAACCGGATTTTGGCGGCCAAGGTGGAGGCGGTGCTCCGCCGCCGGCATTTCCCGCTCGTGCTGGGCGGCGATCATTCGATCGCCGTCGGCACCGTGTCGGGCATCGCCGCGTATGGCCGGCCGATGGGCCGGAAAGTCGGCCTGCTCTGGGTCGACGCGCACAGCGACATCAACACCCCGAAGACGTCCCCCTCCGGCAACATTCACGGCATGCCCCTCGCCGCCCTGCTCGGCCTCGGCCCCGCCGAGTTAGGCACCATCGGGGGCCGCTTCCGGAAGGTGGAGCCGGGCCATGTCGCGCTGGTCGGCATCCGCAGCGTCGATGAGGGCGAACGCACTCACCTCCGGAACCTCGGCGTTCACGTCTATACCATGGTCGACATCGATCGCCACGGCATCCACCAGGTGATGGGCGAGGCGCTGGCGAATGTCACCGAGGGCACCGACCTGGTGCACGTGAGCTTCGATCTCGACTCGGTGGATCCGGGCATTGCGCCTGGTGTTGGCACGCCGGTGAAGGGCGGCCTTGATTATCGTGAGGCGCAGTTCATCATGGAGTTCCTGCACGACTCCGGGGCCATGGCCTCCCTCGAGCTGGTCGAGGTCAACCCGATTCTCGATGATCGCAACCGCTCGGCGGAATTCGCCGTGGAGCTGATCGAGTCGGCGTTCGGGAAGCGGATACTGTAGCTGCCACTAGCCGTTGGCCACTGGTGAACTGCTGCCACCAGACAGCTGGCCGCGTCTACCGCCCATCGCCGTTCTGTTCCCGTATGGAGCTCCCGCCGTGATCGCACTCCGCCCCGTCACCCTCGAACGCTACGGTATCCGGCTCGAGCCGCTGGTGTCGGAGCATCATGACGGACTTGTCGTCGCGGCGATGGATGGCCGGTTGTGGGAGCTCTGGTTTACCTCGGTGCCCCCGGCCAGCCAGACGGCGGAGTACATCGCGGCGGCGCTTGCGGGACAGGGAGCCGGTCACATGCTGCCCTGGGCGGTGCGGGAGCTGGCCACCGGCGCGATCATCGGTTCTACGCGGTATCACGACATCGTGACCACGGCCGACCGGGTGGAGATCGGCTACACCTGGTACGCCGCCAGCCGGCAGCGGAGTCATGTCAACACCGCCTGCAAGCTCGCGCTCCTCGAGCATGCCTTCGACAACGTCGGCTGCAAGGTGGTTGGCTTCAAGACCGACAACTTCAACTTCCGCTCCCAGCGGGCGATCGAGGCGCTGGGCGCCAGGAAGGACGGCGTGATCCGCCATCATCATGCCCGCCCCGACGGCACCGTGCGCGACACCGTTGTCTACAGCATCCTCGCCACCGAATGGCCCGACGTGCGGCGGCATCTCGAGGGAAGGTTCATTCGGCATGCGTCGAGTGCCGGTGAGTAGGCACTGGGGCCAGCTGGCGGCCATTCCAACCGCCCAACCGCCCAACCGCCTAATCGCCCAATCGCCTAACCGCCTAACCGCCCTCTCCCATGCCCGACCTCCTCGCCCAGTTCGGCCCGATCGACATCTATCTCTTTGACCAGCTCCTGCGCGGGCGCATCACGCCGGGGATGCGTGTGCTTGACGCCGGTTCGGGCGGCGGCCGGAACCTCGTCTACCTGCTCCAGGCCGGGTATGAGGTCTTCGCCGCGGACGCAGACGCCGAGGGGATCGCGGCCGTGGGCGACATGGCACAGGCCTTGGCACCGCACCTGCCCGCGGCCAACTTTCGCACCGAGCCGGTTGAGGCGATGTCGTTCGCGGCCGGATCCGTCGATGTCGTGCTCAGCGTTGCCGTGCTGCACTTTTCCCGGGATGATCGGCATTTCGACGCCATGCTCCAGCGGATGTGGCGGGTCCTGACCCCGGGCGGGCTGCTCTTCTGCCGGCTCGCCTCGTCGATCGGGATTGAGGATCAGGTGACGTTCCTCGAGGGTCGGTGGCACCTCCTGCCCGATGGTTCCGAGCGCTTCCTGGTGGACGAAGCGATGCTGCTGGACCGGACCCAGCATCTCGGTGCTGAGCTCCTCGATCCGATCAAGACCACGATCGTGCAGGGAAGGCGTTCCATGACCACATGGGTAGTCCGAAAGCCCGCCTGATCCGGGCGCCTGACCATGCCGCCATCACCCGCCCCTCGCAGCTTCAAGACCGCCGCCACCTTCCGCACCTGGCTGGCCAAGCATCACGCCTCGAAGACGGAGCTCTGGCTCCGGCTCTTCAAGAAGCATGCGGCCGCGCGGGGCATGACCTACCCGCAGGCGCTGGAGGAGGCGCTCTGTTACGGCTGGATCGACGGAGTCGTTGCTGCGCTGGACGACGTCAGCTATGCCCAGCGCTTCACGCCGCGAAAGCCGAGGAGCATCTGGAGCAACGTGAATGTCGCCAAGGTGGAAGCGCTGATCGTGGCTGGCCGGATGACGCCGCCTGGGATGGCCGCCTATGCCGCGCGCGATCCGGCGCGGACCGGGATCTACTCGTTCGAGAAGGAGGCCGCGGCACTCACCCCGGCGTACCAGAAACAGTTCCGTGCCGCGAAAGCTGCCTGGGCCTGGTTCGAATCACAGCCGCCGGGATACAAGCGGCTGATGACGTATCGGGTGATGCGCGCAAAGCGTGAGGAGACCCGGCTCCGGCGGCTCGAGCAGTTGATCGCCGCATCCGCGAAGCGCATCAGGCTGTGAGGCAGCTCCCACGCGAGATCCCCTGCTCACGGTTCCTGATCCACTCGGCCCGTGGTCAGGAAGCGGGCGAGGATACCCGTTGCCCAGGCGTCGCGCATGATCACATGATGGCCCAGCCCTTGCAACCTGCGGCACCTCGAGTCCACGCGCCGGCGCTAGGACCCGGAAGCGCGCCGCCCGACTGCCCCAGCCATGGACCAGCAGCGCCGTCGGTCCCTCGTCTGGAAGGCGGCGCGCAGGGCGAGCAGCTGCATGTGCTTCCGCAGACTCGCCACCTCAGAACGTGCTGTCGACGACGACTGATTCGGCGGGCGCGGTCTCGATGGCTGGCGGCGCCGAGTCGGTTGCCTCAGGGGGAAGCGGCGCACTCGGCGTGCTGTCCGCATCCTGCGTCTCCTCCTCCGTCCTTGGCACTTCGACCACCTCGCCCCGCATCCGCCGCAGGATGAGGTTCTGCCGCCAGCGCATCCGGCCGGGACGGAGACCAGGATTCGAGCGAAGGGGGAATGGCAGTGAACCCGCCAGCGCCGCCGCCTGTTCCCGCGTCAGGCTGCGGGCGCTGCGGTGGAAGTACTGCTGGCTGGCCGCCTCGACCCCCCAGATGCCGTCGCCCAGCTCGACCACATTGAGGTAGAGCTCCATGATCCGGGGTTTGCCTAACGCAAATTCGAGGCGCCAGGTGATCACCGCCTCCTTGACCTTGCGGAGCGGATTCCTGGAGGCGGAGAGATAGAGGTTCTTGGCGAGCTGCTGCGAGATGGTGCTGGCACCGCGAAGCTTGGCGCGCTTCTCCCAGGCGTGGGGCAGCACCGCAAGCAGCTCCTGCCGGTCACGGGCGGAGCGGAGGTCGAGTGCCGCTCGACGATACCCCAGCGCCCGGGCCAGCGAGAGGTAGTCGAAACCGCCGTGGGTGAGGAAGAGGTTGTCCTCCCCGATGATCACCGCCTGCTGCATCACGCCGGCGATGGAGTCGAGCGGTACGGGGCGGTACCGGATGGCTGCTGCGGTCGCCCGTCCGCCCTTCTGCCCGTCCGTCCTTCTGCCCGTCGGATCGTCCGACCGCATCGCCATGAATGCGGTTCTGGCCGGCCAATGGGTGCGATACCAGCTGGGTGGGGGCCAGACGGCGAAGAGCCAGAGGACAAAGGCGCCAGCGAGACCGCCGACGACAAGGAGCGCCCGCCGCATCGATCAGCGGAGCAGCGTCATCACGAGGAGGGAAGACTCCCGGGCGGTCACCTGCTGTCCGATAGCCGGGAGGACGACCGTGACGTCAGTGACGCGCCGGCCCTCCGCCCGCAGCACTCGTGCGTCCGGACCCAGCACGTAGCTCAGGCTGTCGACGCCCGAGCCGGTGACGGTGATTGGCTGCCCGAACTGGGTGCCCTGCCCCGACGCGGTCCGGTTGCGGATTACCTCGATGAACAGCGCGCCCGCGGGCGACGGCAGCGCCTCGGCCCGTCCCGTGACCAGGGCTTGTTCGATCGCTTCGAATGCGCTGACCCGGACCGGCCCGACCGTCGAGTCAGTCCATGAGGCATCCGGGACGGCTCCCGTCAGCGGAAGCGATGGGAACAGCAGCGCGAGTTGGTCCCGCACCTGGTCGCCCACCAGTGAGCGGGAGCCGCTGGTGAAGTTCTGCGCCCGTCCGTTCGGTAGCCGGAGTGCCGTCCACCGCACCCCCCGGGCGCTGTCGAGCGCAGCGGACGGCAGTCCCTGCACGCTGTCGGCCCGAACCGAATCGACCTGTGCGGTGAGGCGCGTCCCCGAGTCGGCCGCGATCCAGGTGAGCGTCACGTACGCCGTCCGCCCCAGCACCGTCGTCTCCGATTCCCCGCTCGGCATCAGCGCCACCACCGAGTCACGGCGCAGCAGCGCGTAGCGCTGGAGGCCGGCACCACTCAGCGGGTAGCGGATAGGACTGGTGCGGGCCGGTTCCATGGGGACCGGATCCATGGTGGGGC
>Ga0163151_10002364_pt1 | contig 29413 bp, 23 predicted proteins | sample OliLakLV19MP5IB2_FD_145596 | JGI IMG/M metagenome (GOLD analysis project Ga0163151, IMG submission 145596) | Freshwater microbial mat bacterial communities from Lake Vanda, McMurdo Dry Valleys, Antarctica - Oligotrophic Lake LV.19.MP5.IB-2 | ecosystem: Environmental > Aquatic > Freshwater >...
GGTTAAAGTTATTCCATTAGGCATTACAATCCTCACAATACCATCTGTTTTATTTATATAACATCTATTGTTGATTGGAACCTTTATATTCTTAATATTATTTTTATATCCAAAAACTGCTAATTCCTTATATACTTTGGAATTGAAAGTTATGCTATCTTTGGCAATTTGGCTACCAATTAAGTCTGAATCTTCTCTATATATATATTTATCAAATAATATTTCCACCCAGCTCCAATTTGAAGTTAAAGTCGATGTTGATAATTCCTGTTTTACAATTATCCCATCTAAGCCAAAAGCATTCCTGAAAAAGAAAGCACGACCCTCCTTTACATAATTATCTTCTGCACAATCGCCACCGGGGTTATTAGTTAAATAAATAGTATATGGCTGAATTCCTTGCCCATAAAAAGTTAGGGTATCGTTTTGTGGCTCTCTATAAAACACCAGGGTTTCATCTCCGGTATAAGGTATTCTTGCTTTATCGGAATCTGTTAAATAAACATAAACATCTTTTATTTCCTCGCATTTTTTACAGGAATTAAAGAATAAATTCATGGTAATAAAGTAAAATAAAATGCTTTTTGTTGGCAATTTTTTTAAAGTCATTTTATTAGCGTGATTTTTTTTTATTTAATTGGAAATAGATTGTTTAAAATAGATTAAAAAAAAATGTGAAAATAAAGCAAAAATAATGCAAGGCTTAACACATTTGGCTTGTAGGCTGGTTTGTGCAAATGCGACACGCAATGGCGTTTCACCCTTACGTTCCCAAAGCTTGCCCCGCCATAGCTTGCCCCGCCAGAGCGGGGGAACCGCACCCCGCACAGGCAGGATTTTCAACTTGATTCCGCACGTGCGAGACATACGAATCTTCTAGTTTCATCACGAATATATTTAAACATCATGGATTTACCAATTGCCAGTGAGGGAAAAGTGATGGATTTGTTTTGAATTTCGCTCTTAGCCAATGTAAAGGTTTTATTTTGTATAGTCCCTTTTCACATTTCACCCATTTTAATAGGCATACATTTATTTGGTGGCATAGTTGCCTTAAATGTCCTGTGGAAAATTTGAGGTATTGCAAAATACGCCATTGTGGGTACCTTGGAAACAACAAACGCAAGAAGAAAGTGAATGCAATATTGGCTAAGATGTAATTGCCGCAGCATCCTGTTTTATTGAAGGTTTCGGCATCGCTACGGCTCATGGAACAAATGGGAATAAAAAAAACTGCCCTAAATAATTTAGGGGCAGTTTTTTTTAATAATGGTTAATGAATTACCAGATGTATTGCTTTTTATTCATTAGCAGGGCTTCGCCAACGATGGTGTCTGCGCCGGTGGCTACATCTACCACTTTGGTTTCGTATAGTACCCTATTTTTTTCAGGAAATACTTCTTTTACGGTAATTACAGCTTGGTAAGGTGTATCAACAAACATGGGCTTTAAAAAGGTATTGTTTTGCTTCATGTAAATATGGCCATCTGCAAAATATAATACCCCAAATATCTTGGTAAAAACACTGGCGCTAAAATGGCCATGAATGATGTTTTTGCCAAACATACTGGCCTTACCTACTTCGGGGTCTATATGAAGCGGGTTGGTATCGCCACTAATTTTTGCGTAAAGGTCTACTTGTTCCTGTGTAAAAGTAATGTCGTGGGTAAATACATCCCCAACTTTTGGTGCTGTCATTTTGGTTAATTTTAAAAAACAATAATACCTTTTTATTCCAAATTCTAAAACGTCAAAAATCACTTTTTAAAAGTATTTTTAGTGGCACATTTCAAAAAGCAGAATTCTAAAACGTCAAAAATCACTTTTTAAAAGTATTTTTAGTGGCACATTTCAAAAAGCAGAATTCCAAAACGTCAAAAATCACCTCATGAGGTAAATTTTTCCGGTACCGTTTACAAAGAAGCTACTCTCCTCCTTCGATTTGGTGGCGGTATGCTCAATTTCACTGCCTCCAATGCGCGTGTACACCTGATACAAATAAATGCCATTGGCCAACTTATCGCCATATTGATCGGTTCCATCCCAAGCAAATTCACTTACATTGTTGCCAATATGGATTGATCCAAACTCCTCCTTGCTCACTTCTCTTATTACTTTGCCATTGATGGTCATGATGCGAACCAATAATTGGTCTGGCACCTTTGAGCCGGTAAGGGTAAAAACAAAACGCATTTGGGTGGTAAATGGATTGGGATACGGATAAAAATGGGTGATGGTGCTTTTGTTTACAACCGTAAACTCGAGCTCAAATTCTTTGCCCCCCGCAAGGTTTCCGCTGGCATCTCTAGCCTGCACTTTTAGTGCATAAACCCCATCTTTTAATTGGGTGGGTTGAAACAACAATTGCGCCTCATTTTTATCGTTGGCCGGAATAAATTGAACCTGAGGGTTATTTAAAAACACCCGCTCAAAATCGAACTGTCCAGGCATTTTTAAATACAATTCGAAGGTCTGTGTATCCTTTTGCAACAAATAGGTATTTTTATCGGTAGAGCTTATTCTAATGATGGGATTTGGCGAAACAATATCGCGGTTAAAGATACGAACCCCATCAAAAGTAACTTCCAAAAACGGGTTGCTGTTATCGCTTAAAACATTAAAATTCTGTTTATAAAAATTGTTTAAATAGCTCAGTTCAAACACCTTCTTATCTGAATTAACGGTAACCTGAAGCACATTGTTTCTTTGCAAATTGGTAGTAGAAATTTTCGCAATCATTAGTTCGCCAGAGCCCGCTGGAATAGGCGGCAGCATAATTTTTTGCGAATAAGGCACGTTTCTACTTTCATCTACCACCTCTATTAATGCCAAGGTAGAATCCATTAAATGCGCACTCAAATTTTGAATGGGCAATTTTAATACCAGGCTATCACCTCGGTTTATAACCGCACTTAAAAAGCTATAAGAAGGATTGATATCCACGCTTAATTCTGGCACCCCATCAAAGGAAACTTGCCAAAAATTTATTTGATGTGGCGTGCGATAAAAGCTGTCGACAAAGTTTAATTGAAGCTTTAAAAATGGGTACTTAGTTGCAGCAATTGAAGTTAAATCAAAGGCATTAGCGGTAATGTTGCTATACATTAAAGTATCCAGCCCTAGCCTATTTACGCCCCAAATATTGAGCCACCAGCGCCCTTTAGGCAACGCATCTTCATCGCGCAACGACAAACTTAGTTTGTGGTATTTTTGAGCGGGCCCAATTGGTTCGGACAGAAAATTACCATTATACCATTTTAAGATTATTTCTCTTCTGATGCGCAAATAAATTTCATCTTGAGGATCGCTTGGCAGGGGCGGTAAATTGGGCGCATACTGCAAATCATTGTTAATTATGGTATCCTCAACGGCGGCACCTAGCGACTCACCTTTTAAACCAATAATGGCCCATGCGGTGTTGGGACTTTTAACTTGGGCAACCATGGCTGAACCAATTTTTGCAAACAGGGTTTTGGTGCTTGCATCCCAATTGGGAACATTGGCACTGTACCTAGAAAACATGGCCACATAATACCCTGTAGGCACAGAATCTATTAGCCTTGCCAACTCCTGCTCGCCACTAAGCGTATTGGTATTAAAGCTATAATACCGCACACTTTGCTTGCCTTTATTGGCTTGCACGTAAGCACAATTAAAAGGATAATTTGGCAACTCGTATGGAAAGTCGACTTGAAATGGTTCAAACACCAAAACCACGGTTCCTTGCGAAATACATTGGCCTACTTGCGCATTTAACAAATAAGGCGTTATAACCCCCATGCGACCATGGTCCCAACGCCTATTTTCCATTCCCAATACAAGGGCATTATCGCTAAATTCGATGGCTTTGGCACTGTCGTTAAATTGCGTAAAAGTCTTGCTGCTGGCATTTCTAACCTGCTCGTATCGCTGCTGGTGCCAGGCTTCTGGACCATTACCTATATAAGTAAAACTCCTTGTAACCCACACGCCGCCTTCATTCTCGGGCAAATCTAATTTGGCCCGCCAATAATAAACCAAAGAGTCGGGCGCCTTCACAGAAACGGCCCATTTGGCCAAATGAGTAGAAATGATGGTGTTACTTTTTTGATAAAACGGACTGGCAGGAGAAAAATTTATACTGGTATCTAGCTCAAAAATATAAGCCGCTTGAGTGGCAAAAATATTGTTGTTCTGAACCAAAAGTGTGGCGGTATCTTTGTTTACCACCGCATAATTTTGAGGGTAAACAGCCTGAATGCCACTACCCGGTAAATAATACTTTAAACTGGCCTCATTGTTGTTAAAATTTAGCTCATCAACCAGCTTGGCAGCATTCACATTTACCACAAACGTATTTTCGCCAATTTCGCTTTTATTTAAGGGCTTAATCCACACATAAAACGTATCGGTATTATAAGGACCCGTAATTTTCAAAGAAGCATTATCAATGATGCCACCGCTAGGCAAAATGCGCTTAACTGCAATAGAAAGGCTATCATTTTGCGCCTTGCCATAATTATGCAAAATAATGCCAATGCCCAACGAATCATTCTGCACCGTTACATTTCCAGGCGTGACAAATAAATCAGATTCCGCAATTTTATAATCTGGCTTAGCGGGCGCGTATAAATGAACTGCAGGATCGCCTTGCAACAACAATTGCAAGGCGTGCGACCGCGAAAAAGCATCATTGCTAAGCGCAGAAATTTCCAATGCCTTTTTCAATTGCGTGCCTACTGGCAAACCATAATTTGTATTGGCAAATTGGTTATAAAACAGACTCATTTGATATTCCAGTTGGTTGGTAAAAGTTAAATTGGTATGCGCCAACCAACCAATAGCACCCTTGCCATTTGCACAGATATAATCCTTGCCATAAACCAATCCCGTTCCAAGCGGATCAACATCATTGGCATTGCCAATATTGCACCCATTAAAATAATAAAAGCTTGGCTTATCATTTTTAACCAAATCATTGATACCCCCAAAATCCATGTCGAGCACCGTTAAAGACCCATGCCCATAAAAAGTCATCATGCCAATTCCTTTGTTTAAATGGCCCACCAAAACATCCTTTAAGCCCCCATCGGTTGGCGAAGACGTTTTCTTAAAATAAGGATAGGTTAAACTCCCCACAGGTGGCAGTTTGGTGAGGTTAGCCAAAGATTGCAATTGCAACCTAAAACCCTCTTGTTGCCCAGGATCTGAACCACCACTTAAGTGCAAATATTCCTTGCGCCAAGGCAGAATAGAATCAAAATTTGTCTCTAAAAACTTGAGTTTATCTAAATAATTTTTGGCCTCCAATTCATTGCTAGCTGGAATGCGCCCAGTGGCAATCGCAGGCGCACCACTAGGTACAGAAAAATCATTGGTAAACATATTGTCAGACGAAGGCACACCAATGGCCGGCACTAAATTAAGCGCATTGGTTTCGGGGTTTAACTTAAGCAAATTATTTTGATAACCCCTTCCTAATAGCAGCAAAAACTGAGGCGCTGCGTTTTGTTTGTCGTACAAATGCATGCAATACCTTCTAATGGCCAAAGGATGATACTGCCCATAGGTATAATAATCGGCCAGTTCATCTACATAAACTAAATGCGTTTTATACCTGCCACTTCTATACGCCGCATAATCTTCGGCAGCCGTTTTTAAACCCTTATTCGATACAATTAAAAACTCATAATTTAAGGCCAAATTAGGCAAAGAAAATACGGTCTGAACCAATGCCAATGGACTCAAAAATTGGCTGCTATCTCGCAAGCAAAATTGCTTTAACCCCGTAGTGTTTGGCGATAAAAATTGCACGGTTCCCGCATTCAAATTTCCTACCACACGCCGCCTGTTGTTAAGGTCGAATAAGATGGCTTTATTGCCCGGATAAGCAGAAAATTGAAGCAAAGTTTTGGTTCCGGTTTGAACCGACATAAGCTGAAAAGACTCGCTTAAATTTGGAAGCACCGGCAGCTTATCATAACTTAATTGAATATAAGAAACGCCAATAAAATCGCTGCCCACAGAAATATCGTTAATTATCTCAAACCTAAAAGTGGTGAATTCTCCCAGCAAAGCATTGCTCATGCTTCTTACAAACTTTTGCTCACCATAACCCCTAAAGGTGGTATCCACTAATAATGTTGCGTTGCTACCATTGGGCAAAATATAAATCCTCACATGGTGGTTGGGCAAACCGCCATTGGGCACAAAGAAATCGGATGCGCCAATGATTTTTATTTCTACCTGGGCTTGCTGAGCGGGCGCGGCAGAGGGCGTTTGAAAGTTAAAGTTTCGTGTTTGACCCTGACCAATTAAAGCACTCATCATGCCTTCAGCATCGCCATATTCCGACAGGTAATATTTTTGATCTGCCGGAATAAAGCTGCCATAATAGTAGTCCTCTTGCGGCACCAAAATCTGCTTCACGTTATACCTTGGTTCAGCCAGATAATTGTTATAATCATTGTCGGCAAAATTTTGAAATCGAAGAGGCACGGCAGATGAAGTATCTGGCAAAACGGTTAAAAAATAAACAGCCGTATCAGAAAAAATGCTGCGAAAAGATTGCGCTTGCTCGGCACTGGTTCTAAACATAGCCGCATCGAGCGAACCATCATTGGGCTCCCCATAAAATTCGATAAAATCGCCCACATCGAGGCTGCCGTCTACATCTCCTGCCACATAAATGGGCTGTTCTAAGCCATTTTTAAACAACTGAATTTTGCGTGCATTCTTGCCAAACCATGCTGGCAAATTACTTGCTTGAATGCGGTATAAACCTTTTTCTACGGCCTTAAATTTATAATAAGGTTGATACGGTTTGATCCACTCAAAGCCATAAGTTTTTTGTGCCTTAACCCCAGTGGCGTTAAGCACAAAAAACGAGGCTAATAATACAATATGTAAGAGTGGTCTTTTAAAAATCATCCTTTTAATTGGGCGAAATATTGATAAAAATATGGAATGGTTTCTATGCCTTTATAATAATTAACCAAACCATAATGTTCGTTTGGCGAGTGCAGGGCATCGCTGTCTAATCCAAATCCCATTAGCACAGATTTAAGTTGGAGTTCGCGTTCAAACAAAGCTACAATTGGAATGCTGCCTCCACCACGGGTAGGAATGGGTTTCTTGCCATACGTTTTCGTCATGGCCTTTTCTGCAGCTAAGTAAGCAGGCGAATCAATTGGTGTTACAACAGGCTCGCCCCCATGATGCGGTTTCACTGCTACCTTCACTCCTTTTGGCGCAATAGATTCAAAATGTTTTTGGAACAAATTGGTAATTTCGTTCGAAGTTTGGTTGGGAACTAAACGCATGCTTATTTTAGCAAACGCTTTAGCAGGCAAAACTGTTTTGGCCCCTTCGCCAATATAGCCACCCCAAATGCCATTGCAATCTAAGGTTGGCCTAATGCCAGTGCGCTCTAATACATTATACCCTTTTTCTCCCCAAATATCCTCTATGGCCAAGTCTTTTTTGTAGGCTTCTAAATCGAAAGGAGCCTTGTTTAATTCGGCTCTTTCTGCTGCCGATAATTCAACCACTTTATCATAAAATCCGGGAATGGTTATGTGGTTATTTTCATCGTGCATGCTGGCAATCATTTTGGCCAGAATGTTAATGGGGTTTGCTACTGCACCGCCATAAACACCGCTGTGTAAATCGCGGTTCGAACCCGTTACTTCTACTTCAATATAGCTTAATCCCCTTAAGCCACAATCTATGCTAGGCGTATCGTTGGCAATAATGGAAGTATCAGAAATAAGCACCACATCTGCCTTTAAACGCTCCTTGTTGGCTATGCAAAATGGTCCTAAATTGCTTGAACCTACCTCCTCTTCGCCCTCAATCATAAACTTAATGTTGCAAGGCAAATTCTTGTTGGCCATCATCATTTCAAAAGCCTTCACATGCATGTAAACCTGACCTTTATCATCGCATGCACCGCGGGCAAAAATGGCACCCTCTGGGTGAACCGAAGTCTTGCGAATATTTGGTTCAAACGGAGGAGTATCCCATAATTCTAAAGGAACGGCAGGTTGTACATCGTAATGACCATAAACCAAAACGGTAGGCAGCTTGGCATCAATAATTTTCTCTCCATAAACAATGGGATTGCCGGCAGTTTCGCATAGTTCAACCTTATCGGCACCCGCCAATATCAATTTGTCTTTGATATAATTAGCGGCGGCAATAATATCGCCCTTGTAGGCAATATCTGCGCTAATAGATGGAATGCGCAATAATTCAAAAAGCTCGTCTAAAAATCTTTGTTTGTTGTTGTTTAAGTATGTTGTATCCGTCATGATCCTAAATATTTTTTATAATCAAAAGTACATAATTTAAGGAAATTGCCTGTCCACTTTTTTATTTCTCCAAAAACTGGTGTGCATAAAAAACAGACATTCAAGCAATCAATCCTCAAAAATAAATCTACATTTGAATTACTATGTTCAACCGCAATTCTTCCGAAACGAAAAAAATACCTTTTGTGGTATACCTAGTTTATTTTATTTTACTAGCACCCATTTCAGTTATTCTTGTTCTGAACCAATTAATTGCGCCGTTTGCCCCATCCATAAGTTTTGTTGACCTCGACAAACTTTAATTAAGCCATTATTGCCCAGCGCAATTTTGCAGAGCGTGCGCGGGGATTGTGAAAAATCTCCTCCTTGGTAGGTCTAATGGGATCGGGGGCAATTTCTTTGTACACACCTGCCCTATATAAAGCTTGGAAGGCCTTTTTTACCCGCCTATCTTCACCCGAATGAAAAGATAAAATGGCCACACGGGCATTGGGTGCCAGCACATAAGGTAATTTTTCTAAAAAAGAATTTAAGACCCCAAACTCATCATTTACCTCTATGCGCAAAGCCTGAAAACAGCGCGTACAAGCCTTCTTAACGGTTTCTATTCTTTCGTTTTTAGGAATAAACTCAAGGGCATTTTTAATAATTTCTCTTAAAGCACCCGTGGTTTCTATTGTTTCACCCCTTTCCATCGCATTGTTAATTGCCACGGCAATGGGTTCGGCATAGACCTCGTCTGAATTAACTACCAAGATTTGGTATAGCTCTTCTAGGCTTAGGGTTTTAAGCAAAGCCGCAGCAGATTGGCCACTTTTGGGGTTTAGCCTAAGGTCGAGCGGACCATCAATTTTCAAAGAAAATCCCCTTTCTGGGTTATCAATTTGCATAGAAGAAACGCCTAAATCGGCCAGTACAAAATTGAGTGGACCAGATTCTTCTGCAAGCAAATCTATTTGCGAAAAGTTCATTTTGCGAATAGACAAAATCTCCTCTCCAAAACCCAAATTAGCCAGCCTATCCTTGGTTCTTGGCAATTCAAAAGGATCCACATCGGTTGCAAATAAATGCCCTTCGCCCTGCAAACAATTCAGCATTTCGAGCGAATGTCCGCCATAACCCAAGGTGGCATCTAGCCCTGTTTGTCCGGGTGCAATTTGAAGGAAATCTATGATTTCATTTACACAAATAGAGCGGTGCATGCCAGCGGGCGTTTTGCCCTTTAGCATCACTTTTTCTATGTCCTCTGCGTAGCGCTCGGGTTGCAGTTCTTTATACTTTTCCTTAAAAGTTTTGGGGTGCGTACCCTTATATCTTACACGCCTTTGCGGTTTAGATTCATCACTATCCATGCTCCAAAAATTTACGAATTCGATATTACCTTAATTTACTTAATTTTCTACACAACTTCTCATATAAAAAGCTGTAATTATATGCAGTCAATGATTTAGCCCTATTTTCTAAACAACTTCTCATATAAAAAGCACCAATGGTATGCATCCAATTATTTAACCCTATTTTCTTTTCTTTCGGTCTGAACCAATTTTGCGACCCAAAAAGAAATTAAATCCGGTTATTGAGATTTTTTACCCCACTATGTTTAAAATAGGACCATAATTTAAAACTCAACAGAAATTTAAATCTGGTTATTGGGATTTTTTTAACTCAACAATAAAAATAAATCTGGTTATTGGGATTTTTTTTAAGCTCATCAAAAAAATTAAATCTGGTTATTGGGATTTTGTTTTAAGCTCAACAAAAAAATTAAATCTGGTTATTGGGATTTTGTTTTAAGCTCAACAAGCAATTAAATCCAATAATCAGGATTTCTTTTTTAGCTCAAAATTAAATCTGGTTTCCTGCACTTAGTTTTAAGCTCATCAAAAAAAATAAATCTGGTTATTGGGATTTTGTTTTAAGCTCATTAAAAAATAAATCTGGTTTCCTGCACTTAGTTTTGAGCTCATCAAAAAAATCAAATCTGGTTATTGGGATTTTGTTTAACTCATCAAAAAATTAAATCTGGTTTTCTGTAATTGGCTTTAAACCCAGTTAGTTTGGCAAAACTAGGCGTTAAGTAATGTTTCGATATCAAATTTGGTCATCTGCATAAAAGCATACATTACTTTTGGGGCCTTCTCTGGATCAGCCATTAATTTGCCTAAAACCTTAGGCACCACTTGCCATGAAACCCCAAATTTATCGTCGAACCAACCGCATTTGTTATGCCTGCCACCCTCACCTAATTTCTCCTAATAATGATCAATTTCGGCTTGTGTATCGCATTCAATAACGTAAGAACTTGCTGGGGAAAACTTGTATTCTGGTTAGCCATTTAGACACATTAATTTTGCCCCATTTAACTCAATCACGAGTACAAAAGGGTTTTCGGAAAGGATTTTACTTTCTTTAAATAGGCCACAATAAAAATTGGCGGCTTCTTTTGCCTTGCCCTCAAACCAAAGACAAGAATAAACGGGGAGACTCATATTAATTTGTTTTTATTCAATAATAGTTAAATTCATACACAAGGGGGGCGCCTTATGATAATCCATTTTGACTCAATAATACTTAAATTCATGTATAAACGGGGTGCCACGTCATAGACTATTTTGATTTAATATTACTTAAAATCAAGCATAATTGGTTCAAACCGAAATGTTGAAATCTTGGGGAGGCTTAATTTCATTTTAGGCTTATCTTCGTAGGGTGGATTATTTAGAGACATTAAACCCGTCGCAAAGGGCGGCAGTGGAGCAAATAGATGGACCAGTAATGATTATTGCTGGGGCTGGTTCTGGGAAAACGCGCGTGCTTACCTACCGCATTGTGCACATGTTGCGCCATGATGTAGACCCATTTCAAATTTTATCACTCACTTTTACCAACAAGGCTGCCAAGGAAATGAGGCACCGCATTTATGAAGCTGTGGGCACCGAGGCAAGAAACCTTTGGATGGGCACTTTCCACGGTATTTTTTCCAGGATATTGCGTTCTGAAAGTGATAGAATTGGCTACCCAAGAAACTTTACCATTTACGATTCTGACGATAGTAAGAGCCTTATTAAAACCATTTTGGGCGAGATGAAATTAGACGATAAATTGTATAAGCCGTCTAATATGTTGAGCAGAATTTCTGCGGCCAAAAACGTGCTTATTAATGCCGAGGAATACATGGGCAATAGCGAGTATTTTGAAAATGACAATAGCAGTGGGAGGCCAAAATTTGGGCATTTGTTTAAGGCTTATCAAGACAGGTGTTTTAGGGCTGGGGCAATGGATTTTGATGATTTGTTGGTGAATACGCACAAGCTTTTTGCCAATCATTTGGATGTTTTGCATAAGTACCAGCATCAGTTTAGGTATATTATGGTGGATGAGTTTCAAGACACCAACCATGCGCAGTACATGATTATTAAAAAGTTGGCTGCGGTGAATGAAAACATAGCGGTGGTAGGCGATGATGCGCAGAGTATTTATGCTTTTAGGGGAGCCAATATTAAAAACATTTTGGGCTTTCAAAAAGATTTTCCCGATGTAAAAACTTTTAAATTAGAGCAAAACTATAGGAGTACGCAAACCATTGTGAATGCGGCCAGCAGCATTATTGAAAAGAACAAAGATCAAATTAAGAAACGCGTTTGGACAGACAATGAATTGGGTGAGCGCATACGGGTTTTAAAAGCTTTAACGGATAACGAAGAAGGCAAAATGGTGGCATCGGCTATCTTTCAAGATAAGATGAATAGTAGGGCCATGAACAAAGATTTTGCCATTTTATACCGAACCAATGCGCAAAGCAGGTCTATGGAAGAAGCGCTGCGCAAGCTCAATATTCCGTATAAAATTTATGGAGGTTTATCTTTTTACCAACGCAAGGAAGTAAAGGATTTATTGGGTTATTATAGAATTGTGCTGAACCCTAATGATGAGGAAGCGCTTAAGCGTGTAATTAATTACCCAACACGCGGCATTGGCAAAACCAGCATGGAAAAATTGGCTGTGGTGGCCGATCAACATAAGGTGAGCCTATGGCAAGTGATGGAACAAGTGAATCAAATTGGCTTTAAAAATATGGGTCCGGTTGAAGAATTTGTGACCATGATTAAGAGCTTTAGGGTAATGTTAGATAAGAATGCATATGAAGTGGCCATGCACATTGCCAAGCAGAGTGGCGTTTTAAAATCTTTGTATGAAGATAAAACGGTGGAGGGCATAGCGCGCTATGAGAATACCGAGGCCTTGTTAAACGGTATAAAGGAATTTAGTATTGAAGAAACAGCCGACGATGATGGGGTATTAAAATCGAGAACCTTGGCAGATTTTATGGCCGATGTGGCTTTGCTTACCAACGACGATAAAGACAAGGACCAAGACCAAGATCATGTAAGTCTTATGACCATTCACTCTGCCAAAGGCTTGGAGTATAAATACGTTCATGTGGTGGGTTTGGAAGAGAATCTTTTTCCCAGTCAGCTTTCATTAAACAGTCGCCAAGAATTAGAAGAAGAAAGACGCTTATTTTACGTGGCATTAACTAGGGCCATGAAAAAGCTAACGATAAGTTTTGCCAGCAGCAGGTTTAAGTTTGGCAACATTACCAATTCTGAACCCAGCAGGTTTTTATCTGAGCTAGACCCACAGTTTCTTCACTTTGAGAACATGTTTAGTGCGAAGGGGCAATTTAAAGAAACAGGAGGATCTAGCACTGGACATGGCACCATGAGTGGCATATCTAAAAAGGCCTTAACAATTAATAGGCCGCAGCCTAGAACAGTGGTTCAACAAGCGCCGCAAGGCGACCCCAATTTTGAACCAGACGATACCAGCAATTTGCAAAGTGGCATGAAGGTAGAACATCAGCGCTTTGGCATGGGTACGGTTACACAAATGGAAGGAAATGGAGACAATAGAAAAGCCACCATCGATTTTGAAGGATTAGGCAAAAAGGTCTTGGTACTTAAGTTTGCTAAATTGAAAATAAAATAAGTATTTGTGTGGGTAATAAAATTAAAAAATGAAGCTAATTAGCTACTTAAAATTGCCACTCACGGCTGTGAGACTTTGGTTTGAGGCCAATGAGACTTCCTTTTCTAGCCCAGACAAATGGCATATTTTTAAGGTACTTTTGCGGCTTAGGTTTAAAGAAATTGGGGAGAAAAAAAACACCATAATCAGCGAGCAGATTTTTGGTTTTCAAATTCATGCGTATGATTATACCACCCTACTGTTTTTGTTTAGGGAGATATTTTTAACGAAGGATTATTATTTTACCAGCGAGAGTGCCACACCAAGAATCATTGATTGTGGCGCCAATATTGGGTTTTCCTTGTTCTTTCACAAGTATTTTCACCCCAATGCAGAAGTAGTAGCCTTTGAACCCAACCCTAGTGCTTTTGAGCTTTTGGCACTTAATGTAAAAAGCAACGGTTTGAACCAAGTAAGCTTGATACAAAAAGCGGTTTCAGAAAATGAAGATCCTATTTTTTTCTATGTTAATGAGGATAAAGGATCACTACTTTCTTCGGTTCGCAACGACCGAGGAGGAAACACCCAAATAAAAATTGAGACTTGTTTGCTCAGCAGTTATTTGGATAGGCCCGTTGATCTCTTAAAAATTGATGTGGAAGGTGCAGAATGGCTTATTTTAAACGACCTTAAGGCCAACACGCAAAAGCTTTCGCAAGTTAAGCAGGTAATATTAGAATACCACCACAGAATTAATGGGGAGGAATCGAGGTTATGTTCGTTTTTGAGTTATTTTGAAGAATGCGGCTTCAATTATAATATTCGCACCAATTACCAAAACCAGGGAGATTTTCAGGATTTGGTGATTAATTTTTATAGGGGTATTTAGATATAAGTTTTTAGTTTTCTTAGTTTTTTGTTCTGAGTACTCTTAGTCTTTAGTCTTTAGTCTTTAGTCTTTAGTTTTTAGTCTTTAGTTTTTAGTTTTTAGTCTTTAGTTTTTAGTCTTTAGTTTTTAGTTTTTAGTCTTTAGTTTTTAGTTTTTAGTTTTTTGTTTTTAGTCTTTAGTTTTTAGTTTTTAGTCTTTAGTTTTTAGTCTTTAGTCTTTAGTTTTTAGTTCTAAGTTTTTAGTCTTTAGTTTTTAGTTTTTAGTTCTAAGTTCTAAGTTTATAGTTTGAGTAGCGGATAATTTTTGGTCCATAGAACATGGTTCATTGTTCATAGCTGTTTGTGGTTTTTAGTACTTATGTCTATTGCGAAATATTCTGTTAAAGGTTAAAGTATTCTGTTAAGTGAATTCGAGGTCTGTAAAAAAGTAGTGGAGCCAGAAGCCACACTATTTTTGCTTCAGGCAAATTAAATTTTAAAAGAAGTTTAGCCAATAACCCCAAAGTACAAAAGCACCGAAAAGGCCCATGGACCATTGTCTATGGACCATCGACCAAAATCATTGTACAAAAACCAATGCCTCAAACAAAAAACTCATACTTCATACTTCACACTTCAAATCTCATACTTCATACTTCAAATCTCATCATTCTTCGCCAAAAAAAGCAGGCTTTGATGAATTTTTAACACTTGAGGAATCAATAATTCCGAATTGTTGTGAATAATAAATTGGGCATGATTAGCCTTTTCCTCCTGAGGCATTTGATTACGCATGCGCGCAAGAATTGCGGCCTCATCTACCTTGTCTCTATCCATGCTGCGCTGCAATCTCACCCCCTCATCGGCCAAAACCACAATTAGCTGATCGAGTTTTTTGTTGGAGCCACTTTCGATTAATAGCGCTGCTTCTTTTAATACATAAGGCGCATTTTGGTTCAGCACCCAATGGTCGAAATCAAGAAAAAGGGCTGGGTGAACCAAGGCATTTAATTGCTTTAATAATGCTGGATTATTAAAGACCTTTTGCGAAATCTCGCCCCTATTTAAATCGCCATTGGGGAAGTAGGAATTGGTACCCAGGAGTTGGGTAATATCGCTTACTAATTTTTTATTTTCCACCATCACGCCTTTGGCGCGTGAATCGGCATCGTAAACAGGCACGCCCAATTGTGCAAAGATGCGCACAAGAGTAGACTTGCCGCTTCCTATATTTCCTGTGATGCCTACTTTTAGCATAATTCATAAAGGGTTGCGAGAGGCATTTAGAAAAATAAAGATTTATCTATACATGCACATCGCAACCCATTACTAAAGTTATTATTTAGCTTCCTTGGCTGGTTGGTTCAGGGCTTGAGAAGCCTCCATTGAAACAGCAGTGCGGTCTATGCGCAATTTAGTTCCTTCGCTTTCAATTAAGAAAGTATGTTCGGTTGCTTCCAAAATTTTGGCATGAACGCCTCCAATGGTAATAATTTTGTCGCCTTTGCCAATTGCTTCGCGAAATTTCTTCTGGTTTTTATTTTTCTTGATTTGAGGATAAATCATAAAGAAATAAAACACGACAAAAATAAGGATTAAAGGCAAAAATTGCATAATTGGATTTCCGGTTTGTCCGGCCGCAGGCGGCGCCATTAATAGAATTTGATTTAACATAGTTTTTGGTTTATTATAATTGTTAATTGAGGTTATATTGTTTGGTTTTTATTCTATCATTTACTTAATCGTGTTAAAATTAAGTGGGTTACTTAGTTTATTTTTTTCTACTATCGTCTACTTAATCGTGTTAAAATTAAGTGGGTTACTTAGTTTATTTTTTTCTACTATCGTCTACTTAATCGTGTTAAAATTAAGTGGGTTACTTAGTTTAGTTTTTTCTACTAGCGTCTACTTAATCGTGTTAAAATTAAGTGGGTTATTTAGTTTAGTTTTTTCTATTATCGTCTACTTAATTGTATTAAAATTAAGTGGGTTACTTAGTTTATTTTTTTTTACTATCGTCTACTTAATCGTGTTAAAATTAAGTGGGTTACTTAGTTTAGTTTTTTCTACTATCGTCTACTTAATTGTATTAAAATTAAGTGGGTTACTTAGTTTATTTTTTTCTACTATCGTCTACTTAATCGTGGTAAAATTAAGTGGGTTACTTAGTTTAGTTTTATTCTACTATCGTCTACTTAATCGTGTTAAAATTAAGTGGGTTATTTAGTTTAGTTTTTTTAGCTATCCATTACTTAATTTTATTAAAATAAATGAATGGCAAAGTTTAACTTATTTTGTTTTAACCTCTCCCCTAATTACCAAGTAAATTTGAGTGGGAATGGTATTGGAGGTGATGGTTACATTTTTATCGAAGGCACCTACTTTGCCACTGCTGTTAAACTGCACTTCAATAGCAGATTCTGTGCCTGGCGTAATAGGTTCTTTGGGATATTTGGGAACTGTGCAACCACAACTTGCACTTGCATTGCTGATAATTAAATCGGCGTTACCCGTGTTTTTGAACTTAAATTTATAGGTTACAACTTCGCCATCTACTAAGGTTCCAAAATTATGGATATTTTCATCAAAAGTCATGATGGGCGCCTTATCAGATAAGCTTGCGGTGGTATCATTAGCACTAATTGGATTGCTCACTAAATCGCCCGAAGCTTTGTTTGGATCAGACCCACAAGAAACCAAGAAAAACAATGTTGTGGCAATAAATATTTTATTCATAGTTTTAAATAATTTAGTCTACTAAACCCCTACCTAATTTTTTAATTAGGTTGTCCTTTTTCAAATCTAATTGCACTTTATCGAGCACCCCATTAATAAATCCATGGCTATTGGGGGTGCTGTATAATTTTGCCAATTCTAAGTATTCGTTAATGGAAACTTTAACCGGAATAAAAGGGAAATACATCACCTCACACAAGGCCATTTTCATCAAAATTAAATCCACCAAGGCAATTCTATCCTGATCCCAATTTTTGGTTTTGGCAGCGATTAAAGTCATCAAATTTTGATCGTGTTGCACACACAAATCGAATAAATCTTTTAAGAATTTGATATCCTCTTCCTCGTCTTTGTGTTTTTCTGGCAGCACCTTATTGGAGTTTTCTTTGATAAACTGAAGGTTCTTTTGAAGGGTTTTTAAAACCAACACCTGATCGTCTTCCCAATTGGCATAACGGTCTTCCACAAAAGATTCAAACAATTCGAACTCGGCAATAAGCCACTCAAGCAGGTTACCCAATAAAGCTTTATCGGTATCTAAGGTATGGGTAGTTATTTTTTCATAATCGAGCATCATGGGATGGTTTTTCAACTCATTCCATATTTGCCTAAACAAATCGGTGTGGTTATTCCATTGTACCTTGCTTAATTTGAGGGCTTCGGCAAAGGCCACATTTTTTTCTAGAATGAGAATAGCACGGTTATTGAGCAGCATTTGATACTTGGCTTTCATCAATTCAGATGGAATGTATTTGCCCTTTTCTGTTTCAAATTCATGAACCAAAAACTGTCTAAATTCTTGACCAAACGACAAAAGAAACAAGTACAATTCGTAGGTCTTTTCTAGACCAGAAAGCAATCGTCTTCTGTAAGCGGTTGGATCGGCCTTTTCCTCTCTTGAGAAACTATATAAGGCTTGAAAGGCTTTGATGCGCAAAAATCTTCGGTTCAGCATATATTTATATTTGCCTCATTAAACAGCACACGGCTTCTTAGAAAACAATAGAAAAAGAACGTTTGCTACCTAATGAGGCAGGGAAATTTTATTAATAAGTAGAATTTACTTTAGAGATATCGGCAATTCTTTTTTCAGCTAAATTCATGGCTGCTTTTTGCGTGTAAATTTTCTCTGTAGCAGAAATTTTAAGAATCTCGGCAGTTACATCAAAAATATGCTCAGCTTTTCTGTAGGCAGTTTCTCTGTTATAACCAATATGCTCTTGGTACACGTTAATTAAGCCACCCGCATTAATCAAGAAATCTGGTGCATACACAATGCCTTTGTTCATTAAAGCCGGACCATGAATGGTTTCGTCTGCTAATTGATTGTTGGCAGCACCAGCAATTACGGCACATTTTAACATGGCAATATGCGCATCATTTAAAATAGCACCCAAGGCACAAGGAGCAAAAACATCTACATCTAAACCATAGATTTCTTCGCCGTTTACCACGGTAGCACCTAAAGTAGAAGCATAATGTTTCAACATTTCGTCGTTGATATCAGAAATATATAAAGAAGCACCTTCTTTGTGCAAGAAATCGAGCAAATGACCGCCTACTTTTCCAACACCTTGCACGGCTATTTTTTTACCACTTAAGCTGTCTGAACCAAACACATGTTTTGCACTTGCTTTCATACCCATATAAACACCGTAAGCAGTAACAGGACTAGGATCTCCGCCGCCGCCCATGCTTTCTGGTAAACCCACCACATGATCTGTTTCCATGTGAACATATTCCATATCCTTTGTGGTGGTATTTACATCTTCGGCAGTGATGTATTTTCCATTTAAGTTCTCAACAAAACGACCAAATTTGCGCATTAAGGCCTCGGTCTTAATTTTGGAAGCGTCGCCAATAATTACAGCTTTAGCACCACCTAAATTTAATCCAGAAATTGCCGCTTTATATGTCATACCGCGCGATAAACGCATTACGTCATTAATTGCTTCAGCTTCATTTTGGTAATTCCAAACGCGGGTACCACCTAATCCAGGTCCAAGCACTGTATTATGGATAGCAATTATTGCTTTTAATCCAGTTGCATTGTCGTTGCAAAATACGATCTGCTCGTGATCGTAGGTAGACAGTTGGGTAAAAATTTCTTGATCTGACATAACAAAAAGGGTTGTTTTAAAGTTTTTTTGTGGGGGCAAAAGTAGCTTTATTTTTTGTTTTTCAAGTCCAAAAAAAACACCCCTTAATTTTGTCGGCAATTTTGCCTTAATTTGCAGTGTTGAAAGCACTTCGCCACTTAAATAAATATTTCTACCGTTACCGGGTACGCCTCTTGTTAGGAATACTGTTTGTGGCGGCCTCCAATTTATTTGCTATTTTTCCGGCGCAATTGGTTCGTGAGGCAATAGATCTTATTAAATCTAACCTGAACCAAATTGCGACTGCCAACAAGGTTGAAAAAGAAAATTTAAGCGCGGCTTTGGCTCAGTCGGTGTTATATTTTACTGCCTTGGTAATCTTATTTGCCATTATAAGGGGGATTTTCATGTACCTCATGCGACAAACCATAATAGTAATGAGCAGGCATGTAGAATACGACTTAAAGAATGAAATTTTTGCCCATTACCAGTCCTTGGATCAGACCTTTTACCGCCGCAACCGCATTGGAGATTTAATGGCCCGAATAAGCGAAGACGTAAGCCGTGTGCGCATGTTTGCTGGTCCGGCTATTATGTATTCCATTAATTTGGTGGTAACAATTGTGTTGGTTTTGGGCGTTATGTTTTCTGTAAATGTGCGCTTAACTTGGCTGGTAATTCTACCTTTGCCAATTTTATCCTTTGCCATTTTTAAGATAAACAACCTTATAAATCACCGGAGCGACGCCATACAATCGCAACTCTCTGCGTTGACATCCTTTGTACAAGAGGCATTTTCTGGCATTAGGGTAATAAAGGCATTTGCGGCCGAAAATGCGAGTGCCACTAGTTTCGAAAAGGAGACCTCAATTTACCGAGGAAAGCAAATGGATTTGGCCAGGGTAGACGCATTTTTCTTTCCATTAATGGTCTTTTTAACAGGCTTAAGTTCCATTATTACCATCTATGTAGGAGGCTTGGAAGTAATAGCAGGCAGGGCCAGTTTGGGCAATATTGCCGAGTTTGTTTTGTACGTTAATATATTGGTTTGGCCCGTAACCAGTTTAGGGTATACCAGCAGTTTAATTCAGCGCGCGGCAGCCTCACAGGCCCGTATTAATGAATTTTTAGAGACCAAGAGCGAGATGCATTTTCCTAAGCAATTGAGTGTTGATTTTAACGAAGGTATTTCTTTTAAAGACCTAAGTTATACCTACCCAGGAAAAATTTTGCCGGCCATAGACCAAATAAGTTTTAGCATTCCAAAAGGCAGCACCATGGCCATTTTAGGCACTACTGGTTCGGGCAAAACCACCCTCATACAATTGTTGTTAAGGCTGTTTGATCCAAGTAAAGGCAGCATAGAAATTGATGGTAAAAACCTTAAGGAACTTGACTTAAATTTATGGAAATCTAAAATTGGTTACGTGCCACAAGACGTATTTTTGTTTAGCGATTCTATTCAAAACAACATTGCTTTTGGCAGCAGTCCTGCGAACCAAATGAGCCATTTGGACATTGAAAATGCGGCCAGGCAAGCCTGTTTGCACCAGAACATTATGGAGTTTCCAGAAGCCTACCAAACACGCGTTGGGGAGCGAGGAATAACACTTTCTGGCGGACAAAAACAGCGGGTAGCCATAGCGCGGGCTTTGATTAAAAATCCGGAGTTATTGTTGCTCGATGATTGCCTGAGTGCATTGGATACGCAAACCGAATCGCAGATATTGGACAACCTACAATCTTATAAAATAAACAAAACTACCCTTATTGTAAGTCACCGCGTATCTTCTGTAAGAGCTGCCGACCGAATTTTGGTACTCTATGAAGGAAAAATTATTGAGCAAGGAAGTCACACAGAATTAATGAATATAAACGGCTCATATTGTGAAACATACAACAAGCAAATGACAGAACAGTAGCTTTTAGTCAGGTTGGTTTGAACCAATATTTTAAGCATGTGGAAAAAATGTTTTGAAATGAGATGCTGAACCTATATTTTGCCGACGCTTACAATAAAAAATGCATGGAAGAATTCAACAAAAACGATGGCCAGGAAATATTCTCGAAAAAAATCCGGGCGGGAAAGAGGACTTATTTCTTTGATGTAAAATCAACCAGAGGGAAAGATTACTTTATTACCATTACAGAAAGCAAGAAAAACTTTGAGGATGGAAATTATGTGAAGCATAAAATCTTCTTGTATAAGGAAGATTTTAACAAATTTTTAGAAGCATTGAGTGAGACGGTAAATCACGTAAAAACAGATTTAATGCCAGATTATGATTTCAATGAATTTAGGCACGAAGCTATTGAAAACATGGATTCTAAAGAAATGCAATCCAATTAAGGTTTGCATTCTCAAAAATTAGCCTACATTTGTAAAAACAATATAAAACTATAAACAATAACAAATGAAAAAACTATTTAAATCAATGTTCGTATTAGCAGCTGTTTCAGCTTCTATGTTAGTTAGTTCTTGTGGGGATGACACAAAAGATCCAGTTAAGGAATATGCAGCACCTACATTAACTGTAAACGATGGTGTTACAAACATGAATGGTTCATTAACTCTTGACACTGTTTTTATTAAGAATGTAGTATCAGCAGATACAGACAGAAAAATCAAGAAATTAACTATTTCCCGTGCTATTGTTGGTCAGAGTACCAATACCATTTACGATAAAGTATACGATGCTAAAGATGTAGTTTATACTCACAAGGATGTTATTGCTGGAACCATCAATATCGACGAAAACGATATTATTACTTATACAATCAATGCTACAGACGATAAAGATAAAGTTACAACTAAGTCTTTCACAGTAACCATTAAGAGTGTTGCAACATCTACTCAAGTATTATTAGGAGCGCCAGAAAACACAACCAACTTATACCGTTTCTTTGGAACTTCAGACAACTACAGAAAATATACTGCTGGTCCAAATGGTGTTGATGCTGCTCGCAACAATTCATCTAAAATTGATTTTATTTTCTTCTTTAGCCCTGCTGGTTCAGTGGGAAATGCAATTTATTCTCCAGATTATAATTTTGGTGCAGGTATCGGTTGGGATTCAGAGATCTCTAATTGGGCAACAAAAAACAAAACTCTTTATAAGTTATCTGATTTAAGTTCTTCAGAATTTGATGCTTTACAAGGAAGCTCTTTTATGACAGAAATTTCTGCCGTTGATTTCAGTGTTGGAACTTTAGACAGAATTGCTAATCTTCAAACAGGTAAAGTGTTAGCTTACATCAAAGCAGATGGCAAAAGAGGATTTATCCTAGTTGTTAGTCAGGCAGCTGGTAGCACAGGAACAATCGTATTAGTAGCTAAATCTGAATTGTAATTTATTTGTAATTTATTATAATATTTTTAAAAGGCCGTTTCAAGTGAAGCGGCCTTTTTTTATTTTTACAGCATGAAGAAGATAGCCATATTTACATCTGGAGGAGACGCTCCCGGAATGAATGCCTGTGTTAGGGCAGCCGTTAGAACGGCAATTGCAAGAGACGTTGAAGTAATTGGCGTGATGCAAGGTTATAAAGGAATGATTGAAGGTGGCGAAAACTTTATGCCGCTTAACTCAAGATCCGTTGGTAATATTATCCAAAGAGGAGGCACCATTTTAAAATCGAGCAGAAGTAAGGCCTTTATGACCATTGAAGGTAGAAAAACTGCCCATGAAAACCTGATGGAGCATGGCATAGAAGGCATCATTTGCATAGGCGGAAACGGCACTTTTACGGGTGCAGAAAAATTCTACAATGAATTTGGCATCCCATCTATTGGCGCACCTGGCACTATAGACAATGACCTATTTGGCACCGATTTAACCATTGGGTTCGATACAGCCATTAATACGGCAGTAGAGGCCATAGATAAAATTAGAGACACAGCTGATAGCCATGGTAGGGTATTTTTTGTAGAAGTAATGGGCAGAGACACAGGCTTTATAGCTTTGGCAGCAACCATAGCGGGTGGAGCAGAAAGTGTGATGCTACCAGAGGTAAAAGAAGATCACCACAAACTCATTGATTTTTTCAGAACCCGCAGTCAGAATAAAAAATCGTTCTCTATTGTGGTGGTAGCAGAAGGCAATTTTGAGGGAGGAGCATTTGCCATTTCGAACATGTTGAATAAGGAAATACCGGGATTTGAATCGCGGGTAGTTATTTTGGGTCACATACAACGTGGGGGCTCTCCTACTGCTTACGACAGGGTTCTTGCTTCTAAGTTGGGATATGGTGCAGTAAATGCGCTATTGGATGGCGAAAAAAACAAGATGGTTGGGTTAATGAATAATAAGATTGTTCTTACTCCATTTATTGATGCCATTACGCAGATTAAGCCGCTTAATGCTGATTTGCTAAAATTGGTGGATATTTTGAATAATTAATTAGGGGTTGCGTTGTGCATTATGGGTGCACCGAAGCTATAGCACCAAAAAGGTAGGTAACAGAAAAAAACATACGCGAAAAGAATATTTCGTGATAGGCAATAGCGCTAAAAAAAAATTGCAATTAAACTCAAAACAGCTAAAAGTTAACGGCAAACAGCCTATAACCAAAACCTACAAAGCCGCTTTGCCATTGGCAATTTTGCCAGTTTTCTCAGCAACAGCTAACTTTAACCGCTTCCACTTTATAAGCAAAAAATCCTTTCTGCTATATTTTTCCTGAAGCGTTAATTTCTCCTTGTAAGCCTCAATTTTATTTAGATGAGATTTGCTGCTATCGTGCACCCTATAACTTGCCACATCCCTATTTAAGAAAATGGTAGATTGCTTAGAGGACAAAGATAAAATTAAGTCAAAATCAAACGCATAATTGTAATGGGTGTCCACAAAAAAATCGCGCACAATATAGTGCCTATTAAAAAAACAGGCCGGTTGATACATATTAGGTACCATTCCATCCTTTACCAATTCATCAAATTTTATTGGATTCCCCTGCCCTTCAGTTAAAATTTTCCCATCGGTATCAATGGTTTTGCATCTGCCATAATAAATAGAATACTCTTGGTTTACTTCGTAACCATTTATTATTCCCTCAACGGCATTTGGCATCAATAAATCGTCGGCATTTATATAGGCAATTAAATCGCCCTTTGCATAAGGAAATCCTATGTTTAAAGCATCTGCTTGTCCGCCATCTGGCTTGCTTTGCCAATACGTTAAACGATTGGCATATTTTTCAATGATTTCTTTAGATCCATCGGTAGAGCCGCCATCAATAATAATATATTCAATATTGGTATAGGTCTGAGCCAAAACCGATTTGATAGTTTCCTCTAACCATTTGGCCTGATTAAAAGATGGGGTAATAATAGAAACTAAAGGTGAACTCATTTCACTGCAAATATACTATAGTAAACCCATATCTGTCAAATCTTCTATCTTTTTATATTTTGCGTTTAAACTAGGGTGCCAATGGTGAAGCAAATTTCTTTCTCTCGTTCTTATTACGCAATGTCCATGGGCGTGGCACCGCAACCAAAATTCCTCATCCTCGCCGCCCCAGGTAACAAAAGATTCATCCAATTTTCCTAACTCCACAAAAGCCCTTCGCTTGGCCGCCAATATACCCTTACCGCCCCAAATCATCCATTCGCCATTTCCTTTTGCGTAAAGAGCGGGTTTGTTTTTATACAGGTAAAATACAATTGGAAACCAAAAGCTGTTAAACCGCGTGTAGCCGCTTACGGTCTGAACCAACTCCTTAGGCAATGAAAAGTCGGCATCGCATAAGAACAAGGTTGAATGGGTACTCTGAGCTACCGCCTGGTTAAAAGCATAAGAGCGCGCAAAGGGACTTGGTTCAGACCGAAACACAATTTTACCTTTGAACTGAGCCTGTATTTTTTGCAACAATATAGGCTCGTCGGTGCTGCCACAATCGAAGATAGATAGTTCTATGAGGTGCTGATTTTGGCAAAGAAAAAGGCTTGGCATAAAATGTTCCAAAAAAACTGAGCTGCGGTTGTACAATCCCACGCAAATGCTTATGGTTGTAGGCTCTGCCTTAAAGGGAGTTTGCTCAATAAGCCAATAAAAGAGTCCTACAAAATCGCGCCAAAGTGTAGTTATACCCAATTTTCTTTGCGGCGATTTTAGGAGCCACCACGGCAAAAATTTTATAAAATTGGGCAAGTATGATTTCATGTTTGAACTTAGTTATTTGGCAAAAATTTATTACAATTTAGAAAAGATAATTCTATGGTATAACTTAGTTAAATTGAATGCTTTTAATGGGCTGCACATTGCTCACAATTCTTACTGGCAAGAACAAAATGATGAGACAAATTAGAAAGCTAAAGCCATTAATGGCAATAATATCGGCACTTACCAACTCAATGGGAACGCTGCTGAGGTAATATGATTTTTGATCTAGTTTAACCCAAGCAAAATTCTTTTGAAGCAAGGCAAGTCCAATGCCAAGAAAATTTCCAAGCAACAAACCCTTTAAAATAATTTGCGCTGCCATCCAAAGAAACACCTGATAAATTTGCTTATCGAGCGCACCCATTGCCTTCATTAAACCAATCATTTGGGTACGTTCTAAAATTAAAATAAGCAATGCCGTAACCATGTTAATTGCGGCCACGGCAGCCATGAGCAACAAAATAATAATAACGTTTAAGTCGAGCAGATTAAGCCATTCGAACAAGGCAGGATACATTTCTGTGATGGTGCTAAGGCCCATGTTAAAAGGGGTTAAAGCAGCCAATTCCTGGCGCGTATCTTCCAAGTTTTTAAATTGGTTCAGCCCAATTTCGTAGCCACTAATTTCTTGTTCACGCCAATTATTAAGTTTTTGCACCTGCTTAATATCCACAAAAGAATAGAGCTGATCGAGCTCGCCCATGCCTGTATCAAAAATACCGCAGATTTTTAATTTACGCACCCTAGGCGGACTCTGAATAAAATACACATAAACAAAATCGTTGAGTTTAAAATTTAGTCGATTGGCGGTAATTGCCGAAATCAAAATTTCCTGTGAGGAGCTGGTATCATTGAGGTTTGGAAGCGCCCCTTCCTTTAAATGTTGCTGAATAAACTGCCAGTTATAATGTTGATTTACCCCTTTTAGCACAATGCCCTCAAAGGCATTATCTGTTTTAATAATTCCGGCTTTGGTGGCATAAATTTGAATAAACTTTACCCCTTGTTGTTGTTTGCCCAATTGTTCTAGGAGGGTATCTCTTTCTATGGGCAGACTCTCGAAACTGTTGTTTAAATCGAGGTGACTAATTTGAATAGGCGCGTTAAAGCCCACCAATTTATTGCGCACCTCGCTTTGGTAACCCTTTACAATGGCGGCTGCCAAAATCATCACCATTACACTAACGCATACAGCGGTGACTGCAAGGTTGATAATCAACTTTGAAAATCCGGCCTTCTTTCCATTACTTTGGAGCGGCTTATTGGCCATTAAACGTTTTGCAATGAAGAAGCTAACTTTCATTTTATCGCTCAAATATAAACACTCCATTTGTGTTTTGTTATTTTTACTTACTCAAAGTTTAAGTTTTGGTCAAATTACTGGCGCAGCGCAGTATGAGTTGTACCTTCCCTTGCTAAAAGGCAAGAAAGTTGGACTGGTGGTAAACCAAACCTCTATGGTTGGCAAGGAGCATTTGGTAGATTTTCTACAAAAAAGGCAAGTCAAAATAAAAGCCATATTTGCGCCAGAGCATGGATTTAGAGGCGACCATTCGGCCGGAGAAAAGGTGAAATCGACCATAGACAAGACCACAAAATTGCCTGTTTATTCATTATATGGCAGCTATAAAAAGCCCAACGAGGCCCAATTAAAAGAGCTAGATGTGGTAATTTTTGACATACAAGATGTGGGTGCCCGCTTTTATACCTATATCTCCACGCTTCATTATGTGATGGAAGCATGTGCAGAGCAACATAAATTATTAATTATTTTGGATAGGCCCAACCCCAATGGATATTATGTAGATGGAATGGTGTTGGATACTGCGTTTAGATCCTTTGTTGGCATGCATCCAGTGCCGGTAGTACATGGCTGTACCATTGGCGAATATGCCCAAATGATTAATGGCGAAGGCTGGTTAAAAGGCAAGATTAAATGTGAAATTAAAGTGATAAAAGTAAAAGACTATCACCACCAAAGTGTGTATGTTTTACCTGTAAAACCATCGCCCAATTTGCCCAATATGAGCAGCATTTATTTATACCCAAGTTTGTGTTTTTTTGAAGGCACGCTTATCAGTGTTGGAAGAGGCACGCAGCATCCTTTTGAGTTGGTAGGCAGGCCCTACAGTAAAATTGGTTCAGACACCTTTACTCCTAGAAATTTGCCCGGCATAGCAGAACATCCGCCCTTTGAAGACAAGCTTTGTAAAGGATTTGACCTACGCACTTATGGCAGTGATATTGCGCCCTTTCAGAAAAAAATTAACTTATATTGGCTTATAGAAATGTACAAAAACGATCTGAACCAAGCGCAGTTTTTCAACAACTTTTTTGATAAATTGGCAGGAACTGATAAGTTAAGAAATCAAATTATTGTTGGAATGAGCGAAGAAGACATTAGAAAAACTTGGCAAGAAGACCTCAAAAAATACAAAAAAATGCGGAATCGTTATTTGTTGTATAGCGACGTTCAAAAGCCGTAAGGCAAAACCATTGTCGCGAATCATAATGTAACCTAACGGGTGAGTTGAAAGGCAAACTGGAAGGGCTAATTGGAAGGGCTAATTGGAAGGGCTAATTGAAAGGGCTAATTGAAAGGGCTAACTAGAAGGGCTAATTGAAAGGGCTAACTGGAAGGGCTAATTGAAAGGGCTAACTGGAAGGGCTAACTGGAAGGGCTAATTGAAAGGGCTAATTGGAAGGGCAAACTGGAAGGGCTAACTAGAAGGGCTAATTGAAAGGGCTAACTGGAAGGGCTAACTGGAAGGGCTAATTGAAAGGGCTAATTGAAAGGGCTAACTAGAAGGGCTAATTGAAAGGGCTAACTAGAAGGGCTAATTGAAAGGGCTAACTGGAAGGGCTAATAATTATGGTAACATTCTTTTGGTTATAAAGGCGGAAACGCACATTAAAATAAAAAAATGAGAAGGATAATTTCTTTATATAAAAAATGCAAAAAATCTGATAGTAGTTTTATTTTGGTATTAATTCGTTTGCTGACTACCAGGTTATTTTATGGAAAAACGATGCTTATTCATCAGCATGCTGAGATTAAAGGACTAAAAAATATTGAGGTAAAAGGAGTACTTGAAATAGGCATTGGTTATGTTGGATTTGCTCATCGGTTGGATAAAACATATTTAAATATAAATGGGAAATTAAAGATTAATGGAAATTATTCCATTGAAAGAGGTTGTAGGTTAGATATTGGAGAAAATGCGGTTGTTACCATTGGCAAAGGAGGGTATATAAATTGCAATACAAATTTGATCATCATGCATAAATTGGTCATTGGCGACAATTGTTCTATTTCATGGAATTGTCAGTTTCTTGACGAAGACTTTCATGAAGTATCTTATTTAGGCAAACAAACAAATGACCCTTCCATCATCATTGGCAATCATGTTTGGATTGGATGTGGCGTAAAAATCTACAAAGGCACTGTTATCCCTAATGGATGTGTGATAGCATCGGACTCCATTGTAAAAGGGATTTTTCATGTTGAAAACGCCCTTATTGGTGGAAGTCCGGCACGGGTGATTAAAGAAAATGTTGATTGGAAATAACCTAAGATGCAGGAAATAATTTGCAGGAAACCAAAACGTTGGCGGTCAGACTAAAAGACGACAGAGTGATAAAAGAAGTGACAAAAATGGACTAATAAAAATAAGCATAAGCATAAAAATATGGAGACCAGAAACCATAATAAAACGGGGCGAATCTGAAAAGCCAAACGAGAAAGACAAATAAAAAAATGAAGAAATTAATTTTAATGACCATTATTCTTACCAGCTCATTATTGATAAATGCTCAAACACAAACGACTGGCTTCGTGACTTGTTTTAGTAAAGCAAATAAGAAATCCATTATCAACAAAATGGACAACTTTATTACTCGTGTGAGTGAAGAGACAGGCTGCTCGAAAGACAAACTTACATACACAATTGACGAGTATTATACAGTTTTTTACTCTAAACAATGCAGACACTTACCTAAACGAATAACCTTTGACGCTTGCGGAGAGAAAAGAACATATAAGCATAATGGACTTAGTGGTGCAGTCTTATATTGGCTATTAGGAAGTTGGTCTTTTGAAAAAAAATAGAACACCAATTATGGCTGACACAGAAGCCCGAACCGCTAACAGCACCTAAAAAAAATTGGCGATTCAGTGGTTAAATTGAATATTTCGGTACCAACTGTACCACCATTTCGGTTTGAACTGTACCAGTGATTTCAGTTTGAACTGTACCAGTGATTCCGGTTTGAACTGTACCACTATTTT
>Ga0163151_10002367_pt1 | contig 29383 bp, 27 predicted proteins | sample OliLakLV19MP5IB2_FD_145596 | JGI IMG/M metagenome (GOLD analysis project Ga0163151, IMG submission 145596) | Freshwater microbial mat bacterial communities from Lake Vanda, McMurdo Dry Valleys, Antarctica - Oligotrophic Lake LV.19.MP5.IB-2 | ecosystem: Environmental > Aquatic > Freshwater >...
GTCAGATAATCCGTAGTAGGCAGGTGCAACAGGTTTTGTTGGTGTCGTAGCTGGTTTTTCGGGTGTCGGTTCTGGAGTGACGGGTTCTGAAACAACCGGCTCTTCGACAACTGGTTCATCGACGATGACTAGGTCGTTGGTTCCGTCTTCAAGAATGAAAAGATTAGAGACATATGCGCCAGCACCCGCGAGGCCTGAAATGGCACTCGGGACAAAACGGGCTGCATATACCGCAATAGCCATACCGAGTATGGCAATAACGATAAAGCCAATGATGGCGACACTCTCTCGAGTGATCTTTTTCTTTTCGTCGGCACCTCCGTAGAGGGCTGGTCCGTGGTCGTTTGACATGAAATGTATTTAATCATACAGAATACCTTTGTCAAGTACCCCCACCATGCGCTAGGATACGCATATGATTTCGGCGCTCTATCGTACACTCGCACGCATCCTTACACGGAAATGGCATTTTCTGGGTGCATTTCTTCTGTCGTTCTTTATTTCGCTCTCCGCACTCGTGGTTCTAGGCATTGCACCGTCCTGGCTCATAGTGACCTCCGCACCCGCACCCTTTGTACCGGCAACAACGACACCTGCGTTTTCACACCAAGATATTGACCCACTGTTTGAGAGCGGAAAGGGGGAAGCACCAGTCGGCATTGAAATACCGGTAATTGGCGTGAAGGCGAATGTGAGCAACCCAACTTCAACCAATGTCGATACACTCGACGCGGCTCTGTTGAAGGGTGCCGTACGATATCCAACGTCTGCCAAGCTTGGCGAGAACGGTAACATCATTATTTTCGGTCACTCAAGTTATCTTCCGGTAGTGCATAACCAGGCGTTCAAGGCATTTAATGAAGTAGCAAAGCTTACGGCAGGGGAGCCAATCCTCGTCTACGCCGACGGTCGTCGCTACACGTATGCGGTTGAGAGCGTTGAAGCTGCGAACATAGAAAACAGCGCCATTCCACTCACGGTGGAGGGAGCAAAACTAACGCTCGTCACCTGTAACTCCTTTGGCGACAAAACCGACCGCTTTATTGTGACGGCCGTTCTGGTCTCAGTCGCATCTGCAGAGGCACCTCAGGCGTCACAGTAGGCCGTACATACGAGCTCCTAGGGTACTTGACAAAATTGTGTAATAGGTATATATTTTAATAGTCCAATATCAACCGCCAGTACAAGGAGGCTTCACCGCCATGGCAACGATTAAAGGACTTTTCGCTCTTTCCGCCCTCATCGCTCTCGGCGCCTGCGCCACTTCCAAGCAGGATTTGGACCGCGCCTACTCGAAAGGCATCAACGACGGTCGCTCTATGGCTGGTGGGCAAATGACGCCGGGTTACCCTGGTGCTCAGATGTCCTCCGGCTACGCTCAGGGAGGTCCGATGGTGCAGCCTATGAACGGCCCGCGCCTCTGGCCTGCCGGCATGAGGATTACCCACGGTAATTGCTCTGGAGTGGATCTCCACTTCGAGCCATCGCTGAAAGGTAATCCTCAAGAGTTCGCCATCGTCGATTCCGTGAGAAAGTATCTCTGCAGTCCGACTGCTACGGCATCTGGGCAGGTCGCAGGATTCACGTTCACAGCAACGCCGAACGGACGATAGGGAAGGGAAAGAACGAGAACACCATGATCCCGGTCGCACGCAAGTGCCACCGGGATCAACTTTTATACAAAGCTTGACAAATACAGTTTTCGGTATATTATACTCTAGTTGTTTGAACCCCATAGCAGAAGGAGACCATTTCTCATGGCCGACCAACAAGGGAAGCAACAACAGGACCAACCAAAAGACCCGTCTCCGAAAGGAGCAACGGTATATCACGTGCATACGCATAAGACGGAAGGCGCTACTTCAGCGCCTCCTATCCCGCCCCAGCAACCGCCGTTCGTGTTTATGACTGCGGCACCTTCGCAAGGAGGACACGCTGCTCACCATCCTCACGACAACGATGGCTTCTGGAAAGCGGCCGCGCTGATCTTATTTCTGGTTGTCGGCGGACTTGCTCTGCTGGTTTTCGGACCTTGGCAAGAACTTTCCAAGAACTTTCCGAACTCCGCACAGACTCAGTCGACGCCGATCAATCTGATGGCGAAAGTTGATCACGCAACCGGCGACGTCGCAGAGGTCGAAAGTATCCGCGTGGATGCTGAGGCAGCTATGGCAGAAGCCAGGAAGCGGGGACTGCCTTTGGCACAACCTGTTTTGCCACCCCCGGCCGATCCTTTTTCGGAACAGTTGGCCGGTGGACCGCCTGCAATCGTTTCGGCACCCGCACCTGCGTTCTTGATTACGGCAGGCACAGGTAGCTTCAACGGTGGCTCAGTCGAGTCGTATGAGGTGGACGCGCAGGGGCAACTCGTGCGCACAAACTAGAACGGTTCGCCGTTCACACAGGGGCCTGGCGTCGCGTATCTATGCGATTCCAGGCCCTTCTCTTTGTTTGGTGGGAGATATTGACAAATAATCACTAGTGGTATATAGTATTAGAAGGGAGTTAGAGTTTCTGCGGGAAGCTGGCTGAGCATGAATGCGTTCGTGAACAGCCAGCTCTCTACGGTTTCGACGGGAGGGCATGTCTCAACAGATACAGGAGAATACGACGATGCGAATGCTCGTCCTCACTCTGCTTGCACTCATGATGGTTACCATCAGTGGGCAAGCGTCAGCGCAAACCGAGACGGTTTGGGCGCATTGGGGAGCAGCTCCGTTCGCTTCGTCGAAAGACGAGGCGCTCACGAAGCTTCCTGAAGTGCTCAAGCTCCTCCAAATTCCCGAGGCCGTACGGCCTCTCTTTCGGGCGAAGGTGACAGCGAATCCGCAAGGAAAGCGCATCTACGTCGTCCCGAATGACCATTTCACGGCTATGATGTCGAAAGGAGACAAGGTGCTCCACAACGTCGTTGTCGCGGAAATTCCGGTTCAGCTGAAAAACGGCAAGACCGGTGTTTCGCAAGCAGCAAATGCAAGCGAATGGGAAGTGGAGTTCGAGGGGCGTACCTACGTCCTCGTTCTGCCTGACATCTGCAATAACTGGGCGTGGCGGTCGTTCGCGACTCCGCGCCCCCGAGAGGTCACTCCTTCTCTGGAATGTGCCGAACTCTACGTACCTCACGTTATGGCGGGTGATACCGTCACCGTGAAGTTTAGGCCGGAAGGTACGCAATTACCTCCGTCTGAATGTTGGGGTCATCACGCGGGCGTCGAAAGACTCTCGCAAGACTCTAGCGCGTGGAAGATGTGGCCTGGCTGCTTGAACTGTTTTCAGGCGACGACCAACGGTATGACTTTGAGACTTCCGGTCTCAATGTCTGCTACGGAACTCGCCATCTGTGTGAACAGGAATGGCAAACCAAGCTGCGTCTGGGTGATTGAAGCCTCCGACTGGAAGCCCGATCACACATTCGAAGTTCCCGAGTGGAAATGGGTTTACTGCGCGCCTGTCAAGGGTTCGTAATCGATTCAGACAAGCGGCTTCACCGCCGCTTGTCACCCTCTCTTTTCGTAGTGCCGTACTTATTTAAGCGGGTGCGTTACCAACAAAGCAAACATTATGAACACCATCACAAACACTCTGTCGCGTTCCATCCGGACTTCCGGATTTTCGACGACCCTGCTCGCGCTCCTCTTCGGCGTCCTCGCGACGTTTGTGGTGGGCTTTGCACACCCGTCAACCGCAGAAGCTATCTATACAGATGGTTACTGTACGGGTTGCGGCGGTAGCGACTATTCGTTCGGTTCTTATTCCTATTCGGACTACTCGTACCCAAGCTACAGCTATAGCGACTATAGCTACCCGTCGTACTCGTACTCTGATTATTCCTATCCGAGCTACAGCTACAGCGATTATAGTTATCCGTCCTATTCCTATTCGGACTACTCGTACCCAAGCTACAGCTATAGCGACTATAGCTACCCGTCGTATGACTATTCGTATAACGATACCTACTACTACGATAACAACACCTACTACACGCCGCAGCCAGTCTACGACTACCAGGAGCAGTATTACGTCTACGACGACTACGATTACACCTGGACAACTCCGTCTCGCCCAAGCTATGACGAGCCGAAGTGTGTACTTATCGTAGAGGACAAGACCCTCACTAAGGGTCAGTCAACGACTCTTACGTGGGAAACCGAAGATGCCGATCACGCGACTCTCTCCGGATTCGGTACCGTTAATGAGAATGGTGGTTCAAAGCGCATCTCACCAACTCGCACCACTACCTACAACCTCAGTGTTGAAGGTCGCGGTGGAAACGATGATTGTTACATCACCGTTACGGTTGATGAGGAAGACGAAGAGGATCTCCGTTGTAAGCTCACGGTCTCTGATAAGACCATTGAAGAAGACCAGGAGGTAACGCTCGAATGGACTACGGAAGGTGCGGACTCAGTCCACATCAACCAGGGTATCGGCAGCGTCTCTCGCTCAGGTTCTGAACGCGTCTCGCCTAATCGCGATACCACCTACACTCTTACCGCCGAAGACAATCACGGTAACGAGGAGGATTGTACGGTTACGGTTCGTGTTGAAGAGGAAGACGAGGACAATGATCTCTGGTGTGAACTTACGGCATCCGACAAGTCCATCGAGGAAGGTGATTACACCACCCTCCGTTGGGATACTCGTGGTGACGTTGATGACGCATCTATTAACCAGGGTATCGGCTCAGTTGATGAGGATGGTGGTACAGAACGTGTTCGCCCGAACCGTGATACCCGCTACGTCCTTACGGTAGAGAACGACAATGGTGACGAGGAAGATTGTTCCGTGACGATTGACGTCGAGGATGGTCTTGCTCCTCCGCCAGACGTACCGCTCGTCTACCTCTCCCAGCTCCCATACACCGGCGTTGAGGACTCTATGGCCTACTGGCTCCTCCTCATCACTGGTTCTGGTCTCGTCGGTTACATGTTCTTCTTCCGCGCGCTCCCGTTCGCAGTCGCTCGTGTGAAGATGTTCAAGTCCGAAGATGTTGTCACTCCGACCGAAGCAAGTGAAGTAGAAGCAACTGTTCCGCAGAACGTTACTCGCCAGGATGTTCGCGCATTCGTCTCAGCACTTGCTGAAGGCGACGAGTCATCCGCGCGTGAGTTCGCTCGTGCACACGGCGCAGTACTCTTCGCTGAGACGGCAGTCGTCCTTGATGACGTTGTTCGCGCTCGCGAAACCGGTGTTGCCGCTGATCCGTCCATCGCGTCCATGACGCAGGGTTGGAACACTGAGAAGTTCGCCAAGCTCATCGAAGCATTTGCTGACGCAAATGATGCTGATGCAGCAGTTACTGAAGCCGTTACGGCCTAAGTAGTTCGTCTCAGGTTCGATGCATCGCGCCCCCAGAAATGGGGGCGCGATGCTATTATGGCGTCATGATAGCTGACGGACTTGCACTAAGCGGATTGGGACTTATTGGATACTTTGCGCTCGTAACACTCTGGAGCGCCATCGTTGCGTATGTCGTTACGTTCGCAAACGAGCCTGTTTCTGGACACGGGAGCGTGGTGCCCGTGTCTGTAGCAGCACACGGTCCAGTGACAAGCGCACATGGCCCGGCGCCGGTAGAAGCGACGCGTGCAAAACCCTATCGCGGCTTCTCGCCATACGAAGGATTCAAGTCGTACGCGACCGGCGAAACGGTAACTGTTGAAGATATTGTGAAAGGTCTTGCACGTGAGTCAGGAGCACTCGCGCTGCATAACGCACAGACGATGCATGAGGTGCCGAAGGTGCAAGAACCGCATCGTCCCGCATCATCAGCACAGGCGAATGCCTTTCTCGATATGCTCGTACAAGGAGAACGCGATGCAACGTTTGATATGCTGCGCGACATTGAAGAGCACGGTGAAGGAGCAGAACCGTTTCTGCGTCGTGTTCTTGGTGCAATCGAATCAGCACTCGAAGCACGCATTGGTGGCGCGACGTGTGATCTGCGGGTTATGGAAATACTCGGAAATTGTGAGACTCCTGCCTTGGAGAAGTTGGTACACGCACTCTCAACCGTTGAGACAGGAAAGAAGCAGTCAGGAAAACTTGCGCTCACGCGCGCATTCGGCGCACTTAAGCCTTAAGCGCGGTTCTTAATTTCAGAGACAGCACGTTCGACAAACGCATCAAGCGCCATAGCATCGAGCTTCCCGTGATCACGGCTTTCAACAGAGACCGTTTTATCGGTGATTTCCTTGTCGCCGACAATAAGTACATACGGAACCTTCTCTTCCTTTGCGTTTCGAATCTTCTTACCGAGTGAATCGTTTGCCTCATCGAGTTCGACGCGTACACCAGCGGCACGAAGCGCCTCCATAACCTCTTGGCCATAGGCTGCATGCTTCTCTGATACCGGAAGAATTTTTGCTTGAACTGGTGAGAGCCAGAGCGGGAAGTTGCCGGCATACTTTTCGATCAAGAAGGCAATCGTGCGCTCAATCGAACCAATAGATGAACGATGGACTACGAATGCAGAATGTGGCTTGCCGTCAGGACCGGTGTAGGTAAGGTCAAACTTCTTTGGTGAAGAGAGGTCGTACTGCACGGTGAAGGCGGTATCTTCCTTGCCGTTAACGTTCTTCATCTGAATATCAATCTTTGGGCCATAGAACGCAGCCTCGTCCTTTGCTTCGATAAAGTCGACACCGCGCGCCTTCATTGCTTCACGGAGCAATGTCTCAGCTTTCTCCCAGCCCGCATCGTCCTTGAAGTATTTCTCGGTGTTGGCACGATCCCCGAGAGAGAGACGGTAATGATAATCGGTGCCCATGTGGAGTCCGAGCACGCCGTTTGCGTACTCAATCAAATCGAGCGCCTTGCCGACTTCTTCCACAGCCTGTTCCTCAGTTGCGCAGATAATGTGCGCGTCAGACAGACAGAAGGAGCGTACGCGCTGGAGACCCATCAGTTCTCCTGATTGTTCGTAGCGATAGAGTTTTGCAAGCTCAGCGAAGCGGATGGGAAGTTCACGATAGCTATGGGGTTTTGAAAGATAGAGTTCGAAGTGATGCGGACAGGTCATGGGACGGAGCATGAACTTCTCGTCTTCGTCCTCGATAGGCGCATACATCGAATCCTTGTAGTGCGGATAGTGTCCGGACTTTTCGTAGAGCTCAATCTTTGCGATGTCTGGCGTGTAGACGTGGCTGTAGCCGCGCTTTAGTTCCTCATCAACAATAAAACGCTCGATTTCGCGACGGATAGCAGCGCCGCGCGGAGTCCAGAGCGGGAGGCCTTTCCCGACGGTTTCGGAGAAGGTGAAGAGGTCAAGTTCCTTACCAAGCTTCTTATGATCGCGTTCTTTGTCCGGGGTATCCATGATAGCGGCAAGGATAGCACAAAAAGAATCGCTCCTCCCGGGGTGTCCCGGGGGAGCGATCATTGGGGCCAATCGGGTTGGCCAGTTAGGACGCCATAGCATGCACGCCAGCGGCATGGCTGTTTTGCGCCCAGAGATTCATGTCGTACCAGGCAGTGATTGGACGAGCAAGGCGCATCAGCTCGTCTTTGTCGGTCAGGTAGTCGCCGCCTGCACCATCTTCCTCGAGCTTCTCGAGAATGAATCTGAATTCACCTCCCGATATCTCCGGAAAGCCGAGGGCCTTCAAGTGCTCAGACGAACCAGCGGTATTCTCGAGGACTTGGAAGAGTGTGTCGAAGTATCCGTCTTTTGGGTGCTCGCCCTCGTGCCGTCTGGCGATTTCGCGTACGCCGCACTCGATGGCAGCAACCAATTCTTTCGAACCAAGTGTCATCAGTAGCATGTGCAGTCTCCCGTGAAGGATCAATTTCCTTCTCCAGAGACCCTAACAAACTCTAAAAGCCTTACAAGGCCTTCACCTTATCAAGCGCCAGCGAGAGCTCGTTATTCCGGTTACTGAGTACCGCTTTAATGAGGAGACAGGCGCCAGGCTGAAGGAGTGCACCATGCTCTTTGTAGAGCTTAGGGAACATAACACCCTCAATGGAATCGGTACGGTCCTCGAACTTTACGAATGCCATCTTCTCGCCGCTCTTGGTAAGAATGGTGCGAACGTCAGAGACGAGCACGGGGAGAATGATTGAGAGACCGGGTCGCGGTTCGGCTTTCAGCTTCGCAATCGTGACACTTGCCTTTGTGGTGGTTGCTTCGTGAGCATCGAGCGGATGCCCGGAAACATAAATACCGAGCAATTCGCGCTCCCATTCGAGTTTGTCGATGAGCGACACATCGTTTTCCGCTTTCGGTATGGAAAGTTTCGGTGCTGCCATCATTCCGCCAAACAACGAATCCTGCGGGGCTGACGCAGTCGTATCGCGATGGAACGAAAGAAGCGTCTCAATATGCGAGAGCAGAGAGCCGCGACCGCCGAACTCTGCCGCCAAATCATCAAGCGCACCACACTTAACAAGAGACTCGAGGGATTTGCGGTTCAGGTTCTTGGAGCCAACACGTGCAAGGAAATCCGAAAGGGAAGCGAATGATCCGTTCTTCTCACGCTCAGCAATAATTGCTTCGGAGATTCCTTCTCCGAAGTTCTTGATTGAAGAAAGACCGAAACGAATTGCTGCAGGCACTCCTTCTTCCATGATGACGGTGAACGTTGCACGACTTTCGTTGATGTCTGGCGGAAGTACCGGAATTTGGAGACGATCCGCTTCAGCAACAAGAATCGCAATCTGGTCAGTGTCTCCTGAGTCGGCAGTCAACAGTGCCGCCATATACTCAACCGGATAGTTCGCTTTCATGTACGCGGTCTGGTACGCCACTTTTCCGTAGCAGGCAGCGTGCGCTTTGTTGAAACCGTAGGCAGCGAATGGTTCAATCAGTTTCCAAATCGCCTCACCTTTTTCTTTCGGCAGCTTTCCGAACTCTGCAAAACCGTTCAGCAGCTTTTCTTTCTGAGCCTCCATCTCTTCAGGAATCTTCTTACCCATCGCTTTGCGGAGTGTATCGGCCTCAAGCCACGAGTAGCCGCCAAGCTTTATAGACGTGAGGAGCACGTCGTCTTGGTACACGAGAAGGCCATAGGAAGCGTCGAGATACTCCTCCATTCTAGGATCCATGTACTTGATGAGACGCGGGTTTCGTTTTCGCTCGATGTACTGGGGGATGGTTTCCATCGGACCTGGACGGTACAGAGCCACCATCGCGTTTATGTCATGAATAGTTGTTGGACGGAGTTCCTTCAGATACCTGGTCATGCCTGAACCGTTTAACTGGAAGGTGCCTTCCGTCTCGCCGCGTGCAAGCATCGCGAACGTCTTCTCGTCATCAAGCGGAATCGTTTCAATATCAATGACGATGTTTCGTGTCTCATACACGCGTTCAACTGCGTCTGAAAGAATCGCAAGGTTCTTGATACCAAGGAAGTCGAACTTCAAAAGACCAATATCTTCGACCGAATGCATGTCGTACTGGGTAATGAGTTTGCCACCGTCTTCACCAATTGATTTTGGATCGAACTGTACGGGAGTCCACTCGATAAGGGGTGTAGCTGCGATCACGACACCTGCTGCATGCACTCCGGTGTGACGTGCACAGCCTTCAATGCGCTTTGCAAGATCGATGATTTCTTTCACATCATCATCCTGGCGATAGAGTTTGCGCAGGTCCTCCTCCATTTCCATTGCGCGCTCAATCGTCATAGGAAACCCCTGGCTTCCCATAGGGATAAGCTTTGCGATGCGATCACCGACGCCGTACGAATGGCCAAGCGCACGCGACACGTCGCGCACCGCAGCACGCGCCATCATGGTTCCGAAGGTGCCAATTTGCGCGACCTTATCCTCGCCGTACTTCTGCTTCGCGTACGCAATCATTTCGTCGCGCCTATTATCGGCGAAGTCCATGTCGATGTCCGGTGCTTTTGGACGCTCCGGGTTCAAGAAACGTTCGAAGGGAAGTTTGTACTCAAGCGGGTCAACAGTCGTGATACCGGTGAGGTAGGAGACGAGGGAGCCTGCCGCCGAGCCTCGAGTCGTCGCAAGGATGCCTACCTCTTTTGCGTGTGCGAGAAGATCGGACACGGCAAGGAAGTACGGAGCGAATCCTTTATCGATGATGACCCCAAGTTCGTACTCGATACGGGTGACTACCTCTTCGGTCTTTTCCATGCCACGACGCGTAAGGCCGGCATAGGTGCGTTCGCGCAGCATCTCTGCATGCGTCTTGCCTGGATCGGTCTCAACGAGCGGGAAGGTCCACTTTCCAAGATCAAACGTAACGGTGCAGCGTTCAGCAATTTCTCCTGATGCATCAACTGCGTCTGGTTTGTCTTTAAACCATTTGCGTATCTGTTCTTCAGAAACGAACGAGAAGTCTTCTTCTTCGTTTGCGCCTGAACTACCGCCATGGCTGATGCGTCGCATCACCTCACAGGCCTCGCTGTCTTTTGGCGAGAGGTAGTACACATCGTGCTGGGCGACACAGCGCACCTCTGCGTCCTTGGCGAGTGCGGCGAGCTCTTTCATGCGTGCCTGGTGTCCGTCGACTTTCGGGTGGTGGGTGAGTTCGATGAAAAAGTTATTTGCACCGAAGATGCTTTTCCACTCTGCAATCGCGGCAGCTGCGCCTGCCTTGTCTCCTGCTTTTAAAAATTGTGCAGCGTCGCCGGCAAACGAAGGCATAAGAGCGATGAGTCCTTCGCTGCATTCTTTGAGTAACTCCTTATCAACACGCGGGCGTTCATAAAAACCTTCCGTGAAGGACTTGGTAACGAGTACGAGCAAGTTTTGGTACCCCTTCTGATTTTCTGCGAGCAAGACGATACGCGAACGCTTCTCATCAATTCCTGTTTCCTTTTGAAATCGAGATCGCGGTGCAACATACATATCAACGCCCAAGATGGGCTTCACTCCTTTCTTGGTTGCGTATTTATAGAATTCAATCGCAGCATGCAGGTTACCTTCATCGGTAATCGCAATCGCCGACATCTCGAGTTTCTTCGCAGCGTCTACAAGCTCTCCAACTTTCGGAAGTGCGCGAAGGAAGGAGTAGTGCGAGTGCGTATGGAGGTGAACGAAGCGGCTAGCCATGCCTACACAATATCAAGAGGTGGCTTCATTGCTCCAACACGAGTTTTAGGCTATAACTGCCTGACTCCGGCATCTGGCCGGTATTGTTATTTCAAGGAGAGACCCATGGGCCACGCCGCCCTTGCCGTGCCTATGACCTATGAGCGTGAGCTCGATGTTGCACAGACTATCGACGCCATGGATGTGGTGCAGGAACTGGCGCGCCGCGCACTTATGCCGGTCGCCCGCTATACGCCGGACGTCATCCCGAAAGGGAACGTCGTCGCCAAAAAGCGGTGGCGCAAAATGCTCCGTATCAACGAGCGCACCTGCCTCATTCGGCAAGTGAGCGCGTTCTCGAAACGGAAAGGGAACGACCGCATCATGCTTTCCCTCAAAGAAAGCGAACTTCGTCTGGCTGAGTTCCTGGTTCTCTATGTGGATGTTCCGGGCTATTCGGCCCGGACCTACGTGGTGCCGACCCGGATACTGCGCGAAGCGCTCAAGCTGAAGCTGAAGAAGTCCAAACGCTTCACCATTCCGCTTGCTCCGCTGAAACGGACGACCAACGCGCTCATGGCGTGGAGTGCGTATCGGGGAGCGTGGCATCTCTTCTTGTGCAACTAATGGCCGGCTTTGGCCAAACCCCAGGTGCGCCGCGATACTCTCGCGGCGCACTTTTGTATACTAGGCGTCATGCACTTCATTCTGGGCGTTGACGAGGCAGGACGCGGACCACTCGCAGGTCCTGTTGCTGTGGGTGTTGTTATGGCTGCTGCAGATTTTGATTTCCTCGCAGCATTTCCTCACCTCAACGACTCAAAGAAACTGTCGGAGAAGAAACGGGAAGCGTTGTTTGAATTGTTGCTTGAGCGCGAACGGGCAGGGGATATTCGCTTTTGTGTGAAGTCAGTGTCGGCGAGCGATATCGATAGGGGCGGGATTGCAAAAGCAGTCCACAGCTCGGTGCATGCCGGTATTAAAAAGCTGTCGCCAACACCAGAGAATGTCCGGGTCTACCTTGATGGTTCACTCCACGCACCAGAAGGATATGCGCAAGAGACGGTCATTGGCGGGGATGCGCTCATCCCTGCCATCATGCTCGCGTCAGTTGCAGCGAAAGTGTCGCGTGACCGTTTGATGGTGAAGCTCGCAGAGGAATACCCGGGGTATGGTTTTGAGGTTCATAAAGGGTATGGCACCAAAGCTCATCAGGAGGCCATCCGAACCCTGGGGCTTTCAGCCGAACACCGCCGCTCCTTTTGTAGGAATATTGTGGCAGATTCGCTCAGAGCCTAGGGGCTCTGGTTGATACCAGGCGGCCTGTATATGGGCCACCCTTTCGCTTTTGGACATATTTTGAGGCTATGGTAAGGTACTAGCCACTATGTCAGTACGAATGCGCCACACCAGTTCGCACACAAAGAACCGCCGGAGCCACCATGCTCTCAAGAACCGTGTAATCGTTACGGATAAGGAATCTGGCGCACTTCGCCTCCCACACCGCCTCGACGAGTCGACCGGCATGTACCGTGGAAAGCAGATTCTTCCAAAGAAGGAAGTGAAGGCAGAGGCAAAAGACCACAAGAAGCGTCTTGAGGCGCACAAGGATCTTCACGAAGAAGGTGTCAAGGCACCAACTCATTCCGAGAAGGAAGTGAAGCCAAAGAAGACCGGTATCCTCGGTCGTGCAGTCGGTCAGGGTAAAGCAAAGGCACGTTCGGGTATGGGCGGTCAGGCGGGCTCATAAAACTTTCTCCACACGTATCCCTAGAACGCCCGCGCAATTGCGCGGGCGTTCTGTTACGCTGTATGAAGTTCATACATGGCTAACAGGCACCTTGCACGCTCCGTCGTCCTCCAGACCCTCTTTGAGTGGGATAGCATTCATGCTGCAGACGAGGAAGCGCCAACCATACTCGCGCGTAATGCTGCAGAGTTTGGTGGGTCCGACACCGACCAGCCTTTCATGGAGACTCTTCTTCTTGGCGTCGTTGCAAAGAAGCCTGATCTCGACCTCATCATCACTAAAGCGGCTCCCGACTGGCCGCTTGAGCGCATTGCGCCCGTCGACAGGAACATTCTTCGTATTGGGCTCTACGAGCTTCTCTTTGCCGATCGCGCGCAGGTGCCTGCAAAAGTGGCGATAAACGAAGCCATCGAGCTTGCCAAAGTCTTCGGTGGAGAATCGTCAGGACGCTTTGTGAACGGCGTACTTGGTGCCGTGTATAAGGAGATTGGAAGTCCGGGCAAAGACGAGCAAGGGAAGCGTGAGAAACCAAAGACGCGTGCCGATCTACCGCTTGAGAATCTTGGCGGAGCCATTGTCTACGCCGAGCACGAAGGTCAGTACTATCTTGCGCTCGTGCACGACATCTTCGGACATTGGACCCTTTCTAAGGGTCATCTTCCCGAAGGCTCGCAGCCAAAGGATGGTATCGCTGCTGTCGTAAAAGAAGAACTTGGTCTCGACGGTAAGGTGGAAGATATGGTGGGCGAGAACGAATACGTCGCATCACATCCGGAAAAAGGACGTATCCGCAAACACGTGTACTTCTTCCTCGTCCATTCGAGCTTCGAACCGTTGGTACTTAAGAAGTCAGGCGGTCTCGATGACGCCAAGTGGTTCCGTCTCCCCGACATTTTGGACCTTAACTTCTATGACGACATGCTTCCGATAGTTACTGCGGCTGTGCAGAAGCTCTTGGACAAGTCGTCTCGTTAGCCTTTGCATAATTAGCCCGAAGAGGGCACTCTACCTGCTATGGACCTCACGGCATACGCTGCATCCCTCGGGCTCACCTTCAAGAACCTCGAACTCCTCGAGGAGGCATTGACGCACCGCTCGTTTCTTAACGAGAACAAGAGCGCCAAAAGCCATAACGAACGATTGGAGTTTCTTGGGGACGCCGTCCTCGAGCTCGCCGTTACCCGGTTCTTGTTTGATAAATTTCCTCTAAAGCCGGAAGGTGATTTAACGGCATATCGTGCGGCACTGGTGAACACGTTCTCCATTTCAGAGATTGCCGAGAAGCTTGGCATGAATGACATGCTGATGCTTTCAAAAGGAGAGAAGCGCGATACGGGACGTGCGCGCCAGATTATTCTTGCCGATGCGTTCGAAGCACTTCTTGGTGCCGTGTACCTCGATCAAGGCTTTGATGCTGCAGAGAGATTCGTTGCAACCAACCTCTATCCAAAGATAGACGAAGTGCTTGCGAACAAAAGTTACCAAGATGCTAAAAGTCGCTTCCAGGAACATGCGCAAGACGAAGAAGGGGTGACTCCGAAGTACAAGACGCTTTCAGAAGATGGTCCCGATCATGCACGCACTTTCGTAGTCGGTGTGTTTCTTAACGAGAAAGAGATTGGACGAGGAGAAGGGAAGAGTAAGCAGGAGGCAGAACAGGCCGCAGCAAAAGCAGGTCTTGACAAGAAGGGTTGGTAAAACATTATGCTTAATAACCAAGCGACACATCGTCGTTTGCGTAGAAGGAGGTCGTACATTGTATAACCACTGGAAATCTGCCACGCGGCTTGGTCTTGCGTGGATTTTGTTTGCGTTCATCGCGCTCTGCGTTTCCCTCTTCGGCCTTCTTTCCTGGCAGGTCGGCGTCGTAACGCTCGTCGCGGTCGTGCTGACGCACGGTGCGATTATGCACAGCACAAATGTGCCGGACGTGGGTTTTGAGTGGGGGATGGCCCTCATCATGACTCTCGTCTTTGGCTACATCCCGGCGGTTCTTGGATACCCAGGAGTTTTGGGGGTTCTGCTTGTCTACAGCATTCTGGCCCTCATGCTTTTCGGCTCTGCCATCTATTGGCGAGAGCGGCGGAGACGAGAACTTGGTTCTCCCTGAACTCCAGATCTAAAGTTATAAACGGCGTCCTGCGGGGCGCCGTTTCTGCATCGGTGTAATTGACGTATCAGTATTTCTCAGGTATAATAGCAATACGCTCTCGCATTACGCGGGAGCCGTTTTGTTACGGGGGTTCCAATGAATGTAAGCGTCATGGTTCTTATCTGCGGTGCTGTGTTCGTATTGTGCGGAATCAAAGTCTTCAGGGGATGGCCAGTGTGGTTCCGCCACACGTGCGCTCTTGTCGGCTTCGTCCTTCTCTCGATCGCTGCGTTTCAGCTTGATGCGCAGGGCGGAGGGTGGGGTGTGGCGATCGGCGCCGTCTTCGGGGTTTTCGCAATCCTGACGGTGCTTTCCTATATCGCCTACCGGTACGAAAAGCAGCTTGTAGAAGAAGAGGATCTTTAATGAATCTTTTCGAGCGCCCTCCCTCCCAAGGGAAGGGCGCCGATTCATTTCCATGGGGTATACTTTTCGTAATGCTGAAGCGGCTCGAGATAGCCGGGTTTAAATCCTTTGCGCGGAAAACCGTGCTTGATTTCTCATTGGCCACCACCGCGATTGTGGGCCCAAACGGCTCCGGAAAATCGAACGTTGCAGAAGGCTTCCGCTTTGCCCTTGGCGAGCAGTCGATGAAGAGTATGCGCGGAAAGCGCAGCGAAGATCTTATCTGGTCGGGGTCGCACGCAACGGCTCGTTCGAACCGTGCTTCAGTCACCATCGTGTTTGATAACACGGAGAAAGAAGGTGTTCGTCCGTTTCCGAAACTCGATTTTGACGAGATTGCGATTGAGCGTGCCGTATTCCGCGATGGTTCGAGCGAGTACTCGTTGAATAACTCGAGAGTGCGCCTGCGTGATATTCAGGAATTGTTGGCGGGCGCCAATATTGGTGAGACGGGTCATCACATCATTTCTCAAGGCGAAGCGGACCGTATTCTTATGGCACATCCGCGTGAGCGCCGTGCAATGCTCGAAGACGCACTCGGACTTAAAGCGTTTGAATTCAAGAAACAGGAATCACTTCGTAAGCTCGAGAAGACACGCGAGAATGTCGCGCAGGTAGAAGCGCTTCGCCGTGAAATAGCCCCACACCTGAAATTCCTTGGCAGCCAGGTTAAGAAGCTTGAACGTGCTGAAGAACTTATCCGAGCGCTTGCGGAAGGTGCGCGCGAATACTTTGCTATTGAAGAAAAATATCTCGCCGAAGAAGAGAAGCGGAATGCCGAAGACCGTCGCACTGCCCGCGAACGGCTTGCGATTGCTGAGCAGGAACTCTCAGGATTTGAGGACGATGCGGGAGCGGAGAGCGAAGGGTTGAAGCGTATCGAGGCGGTACGCCAGGCAGAGCGTGCGCTCGACGGCGCAATGGCAGAACGCGCAGAACTGTCTCGCGACATTGGACGCATCGAAGGCGCATTATCTGAAGCAAAGCGCCGCGCACATGCGGTTGCGCGTGAGCCATACGTAAAGATTCCTCGTGAAGATCTTGTTGCTCTTCGAGAAGAGGTGGAGCGCCAGGCCTCTGTCACGGAGTCGACGGCGATTGAAGCGGCACTGCGTTCTTTGAAAGCTGCGGTGTTCGCGTTTTTTGAACGATTCAGTCCTTCGGAAGGGAGCGATTTCATAGCAGAAGAAGAACAAGCAGCAGCGCGTCTTGAGAGTGAGCGCGAAGCTTTGATGACTAAGGAGCGTGAGCGTGACGCTCTCGTGGAGACCGCACGTGCTGAACTCACGTGTGCTCGCACTGAGCGGACAGCGTATGAAGAGACGGGACGCGAGAGTAAGGTGCGCATTTTGGAACTTGCAGAAACCCGTGCCCGTGAAGAGTCGGCGGTTGCGCGCGAAGACGCACGAGCTCGAGAGCTTTCTTATTTTGCTGAAGAATTTGTGCGTGAACGTGCCGAGGTGCTCGCACTTGCTGGATCAGCAGCGTTCTCCTACGAACCGCTTTCAGTACTTCCGCAGGAGGACAGGAAAGTTCAAGAGGATCGCAAGCGTACACTCGAACGACTGAAGATTCGTGTTGAAGAAGCGGGTGGTACCGGAGAGGAAGTACGAAAGGAATATGAGGACGCCAGAGCACGTGAAGAATTCCTTGCCCGTGAACTTGAGGATCTTGCCAAGTCTGCGACGGGACTCGCGGAACTTATTGAGAACTTGGATGATGAGCTTGCAAAGACGTTCGCAGAAGGCCTGGCGAAGGTGAACACATCGTTCAGCGAATTCTTCGCGCTTATGTTTGGTGGCGGTAACGCGAAATTGGTACTTGAGGAATTTGATGATACCGAAGAGGATGATCTTGAAGAGAACGTGTCCGAAGAACCGAAGAAGCGTGAGAAGCCTGGTATTGAGATATCGGTCGCCCTTCCCAAGAAGCGCGTGCAATCTCTTATGCAACTTTCAGGCGGCGAACGAGCGCTCACCTCGATTGCGCTTATCTTTGCGATGAGCCAGGTGAACCCGCCCCCATTCCTCATTCTCGACGAAACTGATGCGGCGCTCGATGAGGCGAATAGTCGTCGCTATGGCGATATGATCGAAGCGCTTTCCAAGAAGTCGCAGCTTATTGTCATCACGCACAACCGCGAGACCATGAGTCGTGCAGGTATTCTCTACGGCGTAACCATGGGCAATGACGGGGTCTCGAAGCTTCTCTCGGTCAAATTTGAGGATGCGCTCTCTGTCGCGAAATAGCGTTTTGCTATACTGCCAGTCTATGGAAGCATCACAACTAGAAGGAAAGAATGTACCGCAGGTTACGTTTAAGACTCGGGTACGCGATGAGAGCGTTGGCGGAGATAACCCCTTCCGTTGGCAGGACTTATCGAGCGATGAAGTATTCAAAGAGAAGAAGGTGGTTTTGTTCGCGCTCCCTGGCGCGTTCACGCCAACCTGTTCTTCAACCCATGCGCCAGGATACGAGGCGAAGTATGAAGAGTTTAAGGCGCTTGGTATCGACTCAGTGATTTGTCTTTCGGTGAACGATGCGTTCGCTATGTATCAGTGGGCACAGAAGCTCGGGGTCTCAAAGGTGTTCATGCTTCCTGACGGAAATGCGGAGTTTACTCGTGCTATTGGTGCTTTGGTAAAGAAAGAGAATCTCGGGTTTGGTGATAGGTCGTGGCGCTACTCGCTCTTCGTTGATGACGGCGTCATCAAGAAGGCGTTCATTGAGCCAGGCTTCTCTGACAACTGCCCAGATGATCCGTTTGAGGTGTCTGACGCAGATACTATTCTTGCGTACTTGAAAGAAGGGAACGCGTAAGTAAGGAGAAAAACACCCGCAGCGTATTGCTGCGGGTGTTTTTTCGTGTGACCTTTTATTTCTGATACGGGTTATAGGGCAAGGACCTACACATTGACGCGGCTATCGCATCACGGTATACCGCACCGGTGCCACAACGGGGAGTTCCTTATGACCGACTTACCGAAGAGTCCTTACGACGGCTGGGGGTTCGGTAGAAAACGAACCAGGACCACGCTCGACGATCGTGTCGTGCTTCCTAGAGATTCACCGCCATCTACGCCACCACCAACCATCCTGCCAGTGCGAGAAAAGACCGAGCCAAAGGATACAGAATCCTAGCCGTTCTCAATCAATCAGACAGGAAAGCACGCCCGCATTGTCGGGCGTGTCTCTTTATCTAGGTCTTCGGTGTACACTAGAAAACCATGGCTGCGTTCCAATACTTCACCCACAACCTTACGCGCGCTGCAGACCTGCTTGGTCTCTCAGAGGCAGACCGAACCCGCCTCATGACCCCTGATCGGGTGTTGCGCGCAGAGCTTTCAATACCTCTTGATGAGGGCGGCACGGCTAGGTTTCCGGCGTACCGTGTTCAATTCAATAATGCTCGCGGTCCTTACAAAGGCGGCATTAGATTCCATCCTGATGCTGACGAGGACGAAGTAAAAGCACTTGCGGCAATGATGGCAATTAAGTGTGCGGTCGTCGATATTCCGTTTGGCGGCGGCAAAGGAGGTGTTGCAGTTGATCCGAAGAAACTTTCGCAGAACGAACTCCACGCGCTTGCACGCGCGTATGTGCGCGCATTTGCGGAGAATCTTGGACCGGATATCGACGTGCCAGCACCTGACGTCTATACGACGCCAGAGTTAATGGCGGTCATGCTCGCTGAGTACGAAGCTATAGTCGGACACCCTGCGCCCGCGATGATTACGGGAAAACCGATTGAGAATGGGGGAAGCCTCGGCCGCGATACAGCAACAGCAGATGGTGCCATTGCCGTTCTTACTGCGCTCCTGTCAGATCGGCACATGGCTGCAAATAAGCTTACGGCTGCGGTGCAGGGTGCCGGAAACGCAGGAGCTCAAGCAGCCCGACTACTTGCTGGTATGGGTATGACGATAACGGCGCTTGCAGATTCGCGCGGTACGCTTGTAAACGAGAATGGTATTGATATTGAGGCAACGCTCGCTCTTAAAGATTCAGGGAAGTCGGTTATTGATGGGGTAGGTGAAAAGGAAAACGTAGACGCCGTCATTACCGAACGCTGTGACATTCTTGTTCCGGCGGCACTTGAGGAACAGGTGAACGGATCAAATGTTGATGCGGTACAAGCAGGTATTGTTCTTGAAATTGCCAACGGACCAACTACTCCGGATGCTGATGACGTACTTGCCTCGCGCGGGGTCGCCGTCATTCCTGATGTGCTTGCAAACGCGGGCGGGGTGACGGTTTCTTATTTCGAATGGCTTCAGAACAAGAGCGGGGAATCGTGGAGCGCGCTCCAGGTCAGAGACCGACTAAACGACACTATGAAAGATGCGTATCGCGATGTCGCCGATTTTGCGCTCGATAGAGGAGTGACGTTGCGGGAAGCTGCCTACGCGCTTGCGATTTCTCGAATACTTGACACGAAGTAACTATTTCTCTATAAGAAACAGCAGGAGGGTCAGCACAAAGGAGTATACCCATGCTGAAGTTTCTTACAGCGGTTCTCATCCTTTTGGTCTGGTCTCCGCTTCACGCGGAAGGGCAGGCAAAAGAACAGGGTGGACCGATTCCGTTCCGGAAACTGGACGGCTGGCTCGATCAGCCGCATGAAATTGCGAGTTGGCGAGCAGGCTGTCTGGCGAAGGAGAACTGTGAAGGTGATGCATACCAACTTCTGGATGGCGGCGTTCCTCGTGACCTACGTCATCGAGAAAGGCCCGCTTACCGAGGAGGCGCGTCTGCATCTCACGCTGTTCTTCGAGTGGATACGTTCGGTCGAACGTTAGCGACTAGTCTAGTCGCCACCGCTACAACACAGCCCCCGTATTCCTCGTTGGAGGAATACGGGGGCTGGTTCGTTATTGACTATTTACAATAAGTATGTATAATCAAACCCAGAAGCCCGTCCCGGGTTTTGTCAGCAATGTATGGGAGACCAAAGATGCTGAACTTGAAAACGTGCATGCTCGGACTCGCGATCGCCAGCCTCGCGGCTTGCGAAGAATCGTTCGTTAAGGGCGACGGTCGACCGATGTCCTCTTCGGACGCCACTGTCGTTGAGTACGTTGAAAGCTGCCTGGCAGCCGTTCAACCAAGCTGCGATGGTGACTACGTCCATGTCTATGCCGACCTTCGGCCACGCATCGTCTCGCTCGAAGCTGCTCGCGGTCCTGGTGTCATCACAAGAAAGGACTTTCAAGACCTGGTAAAGATGCAACGTCTCGGCGTCATCTACGCTGTGGTCAAGCTCGATACACGCGATCCTAACTACAGCGCTGAACACTACGCCGCGTCGGCACGTCAGCACCACGATCGCCGTGTTCCGACGCAGTCTGCAGCGCTGGAGCCGTAGTCGAACGCAGCGACTTTCAAGGTCAAACAGTAGAATCCGCTCGCTTCCTCTGGAAGCGGACGGTTACTCTTTTTCTGCTAGTTCGAAATCCAATTCTCGCACTTCAATGCGCGCAGCGATAAGGCGTACCTTGATCGGATCACCAAGGCGATATTCCTTCTTGGTGCGTTCGCCTACAAGACGGTATCGCTTTTCATCATGCGTGAAATAGTCGTTGCCGAGGTTTGCGATGCGGACCATACCGTCCGCACGACTGTGGTTGAGTTCAACAAAGAGACCGCGCTCAGTCACGCCTGAGATGACACCATCGAATACTTCACCAATCTTTGGTGCAAGGTACTCCACCTGCTTCAACTTGATGGAATCGCGCTCTGCTTCTGCAGCGCCAACTTCACGCTCTGAGGAGTGTTGTGCGAGACGGTCGAACTCATCCATATCTTTTTGCGACACCGGCTCGTGTTCGCTCCAGTGTTTAACCATGCGGTGCACGAGGAGGTCTGGATAGCGGCGAATAGGAGAGGTGAAGTGCGTGTAGTGCTCGAATGCAAGACCATAGTGCCCGCCGTTCTTGGTTGCATAAACCGCCTTACTCATCGAACGGAGTGTCGACATCTTGATGAGATATTCTTCCGGCTTGCCCTTCACCTGTGCAATCAGCTTGTTGATGTCGGTTCCTTTTACTTTTCCGGTTGGAGAAATAGGGAGTTCGTATCCAAGCACCTTGAGGAACTGGGCAAGATTCGTGATGCGGTCAGGGTCTGGTGAATCGTGCACGCGATAGATAGTGCCGCCTGCAAGGTTGGCCTTTTTTGCCTGCTCAGTTAGATACTCCGCAACTGCGACGTTTGCGGTAAGCATGAAGTCTTCAATGAGGAGGTTGGTGTCCTGGCGGATTTTTAGGACAACGTCTATAGGTGCTCCTGCGTCGTTCAAAAGAACTTTAACTTCCGGGGTATCGAACTCGATTGCGCCTGAGGCGACACGGCGGATGCGAATCTTGCGCGCAAGGTCGCGAATAATGGTGAGTTCCTTAATAAGTATTCCTTCGCCTGCATCAAGCACTCCTTGTGCTTCTTCATACGTAAAGCGCTTGTCAGAATGAATGACCGTCTCGCCGAACCAGCGTTCCTTAATCTCTCCATTTGCATCCATCACAAATACTGCCGAAACAGAGAGTCGATCTCGATCCGGATTCAGAGAACAAAGGTCGGTCGAGAGGATGTGCGGAAGCATCGGGATGGTGCGGTCGACGAGGTAGACCGAGGTGGCGCGGTTACGTGCTTCACGGTCGATGTCCGTACCTGGCTTCACGAAGAAGGAAACGTCGGCGATGTGAACGCCAATCTCATACAGCCCGTTCGGGAGTTCTTTTACCGAAATTGCGTCGTCGAAGTCTTTCGCATCATGCGGGTCGATGGTGAAGGTGGTGGTTCCGCGGAAATCCTTGCGACGGCCGGCCTTAATGCCGTCTTCTACTTCCTGAGCGAGCTGTGCCGCACCATTCTGCTCAAGTTCTTTTGCGTTTGCGACTACACCAGGAGGGAAGTCAGCACTGAATCCTTGGCCGAGTGCGAGTGCGCGCATTTCTGTCTCATGTACCCCTGCCTTGCCGATTACTTCTTCGACAACGCCCCACGGATATGGCTGATTGGCTGCCCAGCCCTTAAAGCGAAGCAGAACCTTGTGGTCAAGCGGGAGTTCAGGAACTTTCTCTGATGGTTTTGCAACGAAGGGGACGTACATCTTTTTCCAATCCGGAGAAAGCATGATGAGATCGTCTTGCTCGTTCTTTACGAGTTTTCCTACGAAGAGTTCGCGCGTACGAGTGACCACCTCAATAACTTTTCCTCCTTCGCGGGCATCGATACGGCCGGTTTTAACAACCTTTACGATGTCGCCGGGAAATGCGCCGCCAAGATGTTCGGCAGGGATATACAAATCCTCCTCATTCTCGTCGTACGAGAAGAATCCTTTACCGGTCTTAGTTACGGTTATCGGCCCTTCGTAGGCCGTGTCTGTATCGCTCATTTCCTCCACTCTAGCAGATAAGTATGAAGGTGCTATTATCCGCGGGCGTCTCGTTCCTTATGTGTTCCCGGGACGTCGGGTCCATGAGTGCCCGAACCTTACGGCCGGACTCATTCTCACTGCATGGTTACGCTTGGCTGCTGGACATGCGCTGTGTGAGCCGGAACCCGTCGAAAGACGGGCGTGCCGCAGGCCCCTCCCTCCGGAGGACCTGCGGCACTTTTCTTTGCCGTTGACCAAAACCACCCTATTTGTTACGCTCCTGGAACTATATGTTGATGATCCGCCTTCAGCGCATCGGCCGCAAGAACGACCCGTCGTTCCGTATGCTCGTGCTTGAGAAGACTTCGAGCCCGAAAGCGGGTACGTATGCTGACCTTGTCGGTACCTATAACCCAAAGACGAAGGCCTTCACTGCAGACGCAGCGAAGATCAAGGATTGGATGAGCCGTGGTGCACAGCTTTCCCCATCACTTGCAAACCTCCTTATCACCAAGGGTATTATCGAAGGTAAGAAGCAGCAGGTTATCTCAAAGACCAATCTCGAGAAGAACATCGCAAAGAAGGCGGCTGAAGAAGCTGCAGCAAAAGAGGCTGCAGACGCCGCAGCCGCAAAGGCAGCAGCAGCGGCCGCTGCAGAACAGGCGGCAGCAGCCGAGGCAGCTGCAGCAGCATCCGCCGCAGAAGTAGAAGCTCCTGCAGTCGTTGAGGCTCCCGTAGAAGCCGCTGCAGAACCAGCTCCGGCTGCGTAACTTCATCTGCGCCCCAGGCGCACTGTGCTTTCCTCATACTCTGCCTACCCGCTAACGCCGATACGATTATGGAACAAGACCACGCTTTCCTCGATTACGTCATTAAGGCACTCGTCGACCACCCGGAAGACGTAACCATTACCCGTTCTGTTGATGAGATGGGTGTGTTGCTTACTCTTACGGTAAACGCAGAAGACATGGGTAAGATCATCGGTCGTGATGGAAACATCGCGAAGGCGCTCCGCACCCTTCTTCGCGTGGTTGGCATGAAGCGCAATGCCCGCGTGAACCTCAAGATTAATGAGCCGGTTGGCGGCAAGCGCTATGGCGAAGGGGAAGTGAAGTCGCTTGATGAAGTTATCGATGGCGTCGCGTAAGCCGCTTTCGTTCCACCTCATAACGCTTTTCCCAGAGGCGTGTGACGCGTATCTCTCTGCGTCTATCCTTGGCCGTGCTCGTACAGATAAGAAGACGCAGGTGACGTACCAGAACCCGCGCGACTTTGTTCCCGTGCCCAAAGGAAAAGAAGGGAAGTTTGCATATAAGAAAGTCGATGAACGTCCGTATGGAGGTGGTCCGGGCATGGTCATGACCGCGCTTCCGGTGGTCCGTGCTATTGAGAAGGCGATTGGAAAGAAGAAGGGCAAGAAGGCGGTTATTTGGTTTGAACCAGGTGCAAAAGCATTTGATAACAAGGAAGCAGACGCACTCCTTACGTTCGATGACATCGTGCTTGTGTGTGGGCGGTACGAAGGCATCGATTCGCGTGCAAAGAAGATTGCAAAGACGCTCGGTACGTTAAAGACGTATTCAGTCGGCGAAGCTATTTATACAGGCGGTGAAGTTCCTGCGCTCGCGATTGTTGATGCGGTCACTCGTCGCATTCCAGGAGTCCTCGGTAAGGATGACTCAGTAGAAGAGCGTCGCATCGCGTCGCGGGAAATCTATACACGCCCTGAGACGGTGGAGTGGAAAAAGAAGAAGTATCGAGTCCCTAAAGTGTTGCAGACCGGACACCACGCAAACATTGATGCGTGGAAACAAAAGAAATAACAAAACCGGCCCGCGTGTGCGGGTCGGTCTTTGTTACGGGATGGGCTGATTCGTGAAGGAAATGACCACTGCTGGAACCAGGAGGATGAGTAACGCGATAATCATCCACACGGATACTGGCAGTTCAAATTCCCGACGACGCCCTCCCTTGTTGTCCTCTGACATGGGACGTTCCTCCTGCCGGCATTAGACTCCTTGGACCAAAAGGTGTCAATACTCCTGGGGATAACTCCTCCCTGGGAGAGGCTTGACGCTCTTCATGGAGGAGCGTATTCTAGGGATAACCAGATACGGATTGAGTGGCGGGAGCACTCTGGCGGGCGAGGATCCGGATAGTCTCATATTTTTACAAGCATCTCGGAAACGAGACGATTTTCCTGCGTGGGCAGGCATTCGCCGTTTTCCGGGGTTCACCAATACACCACATGCCTAAGTCGACTGAGCTTTCGCAGAAGACGTTCGCGGCGTACCAGTCACCGCGCGTCGAGTTCCCGGATCTTGTTGCGCACCAGCGCGAGTCCTTCACCTGGCTTGTCCGTGAGGGTCTCACCGAGTTGTTCAAGGAATTCTCCCCAATTCCTGACTATTCCAGTAAGAAGTTCGAACTTCGCTTCAACGGCTTTGAGCTCGGTGAACCGAAAGGCGACGAAGAGCACGCACGTGAGAACATGCGCACGTTCGAAGTGCCTTTGAAAGCATCCGTTACGCTCCTCAATAAATCGACCGGTACTGAGAAGTCGCAGGACATTTTCCTTGCCGATCTTCCGATGATGACTCCCCACGGCTCATTCATCGTATCTGGTGTTGAGCGCGCAATCGTCCCACAGCTCGCCCGCTCCTTCGGCGCATTCTTTATTGCTGAGGAAAGCAAGGGCAAGAATCTCTTCGGCGCGAAGATCATCCCGTCTCGCGGTGTTTGGATTGAAATTGACTCTGAAGCTGATGGTGCGATCTTCGTAAAGATCGACCGCAAGCGTAAGTTCCCCGTCACGAACCTCCTTTCCATCTTCGGTGGCGAAGTTGGTGAAAACATCTTGAAACACTTCAAGAAGGACGAGATAGCACTCGCAGCACTTCGCGCAACACTTGCGCACGACACGACGAAGTCTCTCGAGGACGCATACGTTGAAGTGCATCGCCGCATGCGCGACGGCGACCTTGCAACGCCAGACAATGCAAAGCAGTACGTCAACGCTATCTTCACCCCGGAACGCTACGACCTTTCTAAGGTTGGTCGTCACCGCCTGAACGCACGTTTCGGTCTTCCTGTTGAAAAGAAGGCGCTTGAGGCACGCACGCTCTCGATGGACGACCTCGTCCGCATCGTTGCTGAAATCGCTCGCCTTAACACCGACCCGAACGCAACCGCAGACGACATCGATCACCTCGGTTTCCGTCGTGTCCGTTTCGTTGGCGAATTGCTCCAGGCCCGCATGCGCGTTGGTATGTCTCGCATGAAGCGCAACATCCAGGACCGCATGTCGACTATTGAAAGCGACACGTCGCTTCCTATGGCGTTCGTGAACCCACGCCCGCTTCAGGCATCGATTCGTGAGTTCTTCACCGCTAACCAGCTTTCGCAGTTCATGGACCAGCAGAACATTCTTGCTGAGCTTGAGAACATGCGTACGCTCTCAGCCCTTGGTCCCGGTGGTTTGACCCGCGAACGCGCAGGCCTTGAAGTCCGTGACGTGCACCCATCGCACTACGGTCGCCTCTGCCCAATCCATACACCAGAAGGCCAGAACATCGGTCTTATCCTTCGTCTTGCGCTCCATGCTCGCACGAACGAGTTCGGCGTCATCGAGACTCCGTACGCAGTCGTTAAAAACGGCAAGGTCACGGAAGAGATCGTGTACTTGAACGCTCTTGAAGAAGAGACCGAGACTATCGCACACGCAGCAACCAAGGTTGATGAAAAGGGACGCATTGTTCCTGACACTATTGAAGTTCGTCGCTTTGGCGAACCAGCAGTGGTTGGTTGTGATGAGATCACGCTCATGGATTCTTCGACCTACCAGATGTTCTCCGCAGCAACGGCAATGATTCCGTTCGTGGACCACGACGACGCGAACCGCGCACTCATGGGTTCGAACATGCAGAAGCAGGCAACACCGGTATTGATTCCTGAAGCACCGCTTGTTGCAACCGGTATCGAAGAGCATGCAGCACGTAACACGGGCCGCCTCATCATCTCTGAAGAAGTAGGCGAAGTGACGTACGTCGATGCACGTAAAGTTATCGTTACGAACAAGGAGAACAAGAAGAAGGAGTACAAGCTCCAGGGCCTCACTCAGACGAACCAGAACTCCGCATTTAATCAGCGCCCGATTGTTCACCTTGGTGACAAGGTCAAAAAGGGAACCGTGCTCGCAGACGCATCCTCATCCGATCGCGGACAGATGGCGCTCGGTCAGAACGTGCGCGTCGCCTTCATGTCATGGAGCGGTGCTAACTACGAAGACGCCATCATCGTCTCAGAACGCCTCGTGCAGCAGTCAAAGTTCACCACGATTCACATCGAGGACTTCGAGTGTGCCGTGCGTGACACCAAGCTTGGTCCCGAAGTTACGACCCACGACATTCCAAACGTTGGAGAACTTCGTTTGAAGAACCTCGATGAGTCAGGTGTTGTGCGCATCGGTGCAGAAGTTCGCCCAGGCGACATTCTCGTCGGTAAGGTAACACCAAAGGGCGAGACCCAGCTTACTCCAGAAGAGCGTCTCCTCCGTTCTATCTTTGGCGACAAAGCGAAGGATGTTAAGGACACCTCACTCCGCATGGAAGGCGGAAAGCGTGGCCGCGTTATCGGCGTGCGTGTCTTCTCACGCGAACAGGGTGACCAGCTTGAAAGCGGCATCATCAAGAAGATTGTCGTCACTGTCGCACAGGTTCGTAACGTATCGGTGGGTGACAAGCTCGCCGGCCGTCACGGTAACAAGGGTGTTATCTCCCGCGTGCTTCCTGCAGAAGAAATGCCATACGACAAGGATGGAAATCCTGTCGACGTCATTTTGACTCCGCTTGGCGTTCCGTCTCGTATGAACCTTGGTCAGATTCTTGAGTTGCACCTTGGTCTTGCGGCAAACACGCTTGGCTACCAGGCAATTGTTCCGCCGTTTGCAGGAGCAACCGCAGAAGAAATCCAGGAAGAGCTCGTGAAGGCAGGCTTCGACAAGTCCGGCAAGATGAAACTCTTCGATGGTCGTACCGGTGAAGCATTCGCACAGCCAGTAGCAGTTGGCTACATGTACGTCCTCAAGCTGCACCACATGGTGGAAGATAAGATCCACATGCGCTCTATTGGTCCGTACTCCCTCATCACCCAGCAGCCGCTTGGAGGTAAGGCGCAGAACGGCGGTCAGCGCTTCGGCGAGATGGAAGTGTGGGCACTTCTTGGCTACGGCAGCGCATACACGCTCCGCGAGATGCTCACCATCAAGTCTGACGATATCCAGGGTCGCTCTGCAACCTTCGATGCAATTGTGAAGGGCGAACCGGTTTCCCACGCGGGAACTCCGGCTTCCTTCTCAGTCCTTACTAACCAGATCCGCGGTCTCGCACTCGACATTGAGCCGATGGATCTTCCGGAAGCGAACGCCTAACCTGACACCTCTATGGCTACTCCCATGAACTCCAAGACCCCGTTCGCAAAGCGCCCTATGATGGCACGTCAGGACTGGAACGCGCTCCGTCTCTCGCTCGCATCCCCTGAGCGTATTCTTGAATGGTCCCGCGGTGAGATCACCAAGCCGGAAACCATCAACTACCGCACCCAGCGCTCTGAAAAGCACGGACTCTTCGATGAGAAGATCTTCGGTCCTGAAAAGGATTACGAGTGTTACTGCGGTAAGTACAAGGGTATTCGCTACAAGGGCATTGTCTGTGACAAGTGTGGTGTTGAAATCACCCGCTCCATCGTTCGTCGCGAACGCATGGGCCACATCGAACTCGTTACCCCAGTTGCGCACATCTGGTTCCTTCGCTCAATGCCGTCGCGCATGGCGATGCTCCTTGGTGTTCCGTCAGCAGAACTCGAGAAGGTCATCTACTTCGCCGGCTACATCGTCACGAAGGTAAACGAGGAAACCAAGAAGCGTCTCTTGAACGAACTTGAGAGCGAATACAAGAGCAAGTACAAGTCATCACCAAACGACAAGGAACGTGATCTTCTCAAGGAGAAGATGACGGTCGCGAAGTCGGAAATTGATTCTGTCGTTGTCGGTCGCGTATTCGATGAAATCGGCTACCACCGTTTCTCCGTGAAGTACGGAACACTCTTCGAAGCAAAGATTGGTGCTGAAGCTATCTACGATATCTTCCGTGGCATCAATCTTCAGGAATTGAAGACCACACTTGAGGCGAAGTACCAGACGGTTGGTGTTGCTGAGAAGGAAAAGCTCGCAAAGCGCATTTCTCTTCTTGCATCCCTCATCAACTCAAACATTCGCCCTGAGTGGATGTTCATGACGAAGATCCCGGTTATCCCTCCAGCGCTTCGCCCGATGGTCGCGCTTGAAGGCGGTCGCCATGCAACGTCTGACGTCAACGACCTCTACCGCCGCGTCATCAACCGCAACAACCGTTTGAAGAAGTTGATCGACATTCATGCTCCGGAAGTTATTCTCCGCAACGAGAAGCGTATTCTTCAGGAAGCAGTCGACGCACTTCTCGACAACTCAATCCGCAAATCAGGTGCATCAGGTGGTGCACTTACCCCCGCACAGCGCCGTCCTTTGAAGTCGCTTGCTGACTACTTGAAGGGCAAGCAGGGTTACTTCCGCCAGAACCTTCTTGGTAAGCGCGTCGACTACTCAGGTCGCTCCGTTATTGTCGTTGGTCCAGATTTGGAACTCGACGAGTGTGGTATTCCAAAGCACATG
>Ga0163151_10002368_pt1 | contig 29382 bp, 25 predicted proteins | sample OliLakLV19MP5IB2_FD_145596 | JGI IMG/M metagenome (GOLD analysis project Ga0163151, IMG submission 145596) | Freshwater microbial mat bacterial communities from Lake Vanda, McMurdo Dry Valleys, Antarctica - Oligotrophic Lake LV.19.MP5.IB-2 | ecosystem: Environmental > Aquatic > Freshwater >...
TGTCGGTGATGGATATGTATTCTGATCGGCTCAAGTACCTTGGAACACCTTCGTGCTTCGGACTTCCCGTTGGACAGACTAAAGTTTCAAATGTGGTCCCTTTCGGAATCAAAGCAAGATTGTTCGCCGCCGCAGGGCGGCTGGAGTTTTGTGAACCAGCTCTTTCCTGAAACTCCCGGCACTGCCCAGCGCGCGCAATACTTCGTGTGGAGAATCCACTGATTAAATGGATAGAATCATCTGCTCGAGTTCGGTGCCTGCAAATTCATCAGCGCGAAGATCCGCTAGCACCACGGGCACCGCTTCCATAATATTGCTTGCCACCATGCCATCTTCTCCATGAGAAAAGGCTGCCAGATCTCCGGCGGCAGCATGGATGTAGGCACCGGCGATTGCCGCGAACCCGGCGTCCATGCCTTGTGCCAAAAACGATCCGATGACACCACTTAAGACATCCCCGGCGCCCGCAGTGGCCATGCCTGAGTTGCCGCCGGGAATGATGTAGGTTCCATGTTCCACCGTGGCAACGACTGTGTGCGCGCCCTTAAGTACAATGTTGCAGCCGAATTTCTTGCTGGCTCCTTCTGCCGCCTTCGTGCGATCCTGTTGGATTTCTTCAACGCATATCCCAAGGAGCCTGGACAACTCTTTAGGGTGCGGAGTAAAGACTGTAGTCTTGGGGGAGCCTAGCACAAACTGTTTGCTTTGGGCCAGAGCATTGAGCGCGTCTGCATCAACGATGCACGGCTTCTTGACTGCTGAGAGAAGCTCTTGCACAGTCTTGATCGTTTGAACGTTGGAGCTTAACCCCGGTCCGATTAGGATTGCCTGACACTGATCGATCTCTGTTTCCAGCTCGCTAATTGCCGCGTGATTGATGGTGCCGAATTCGGTTTCAGATAGTCGGCGGTAGATGATTTCCTCTGGTGGCAGATGGTCAATAACCGATTTGGCTGTTGCTAGAACCGCAATTCCGCTGCCCGTCCGGAGCGCTGTTCGCGAGGACAGCATTGCGGCGCCACTCATCGAAGCACTGCCTGCAATGCAGAGCAATCTGCCGAAAGTGCCTTTGTGTGCGTTGGCACGACGGGATATAAGCCAGTCCGCCACCTGTTGGTGCGATGCTAGCCACCACTGTGGCTCCTGCATTGTTGGCACCAAATCAATTAGGCATTCTGGCAGAGCGTCGGGGTTGGGTAGCCCGATATCGATCAGGGTAATTTCACCGCAATGTTGAGCACCGGGATAATGCAACTGCCCAGCTTTTAAATGGCCAAATGTGATGGTGGCATCCGCTTCAACGGCAACGCCCATTACTTGCCCGGTGTCAGCATTGATACCAGAAGGAATATCGATTGACAGCACAGTTTCGCCAGATTCATTGATCAGATCAATTAAGTCTGGGTAGATGCCCTCAAGCGGACGATTGAGTCCAGTGCCCAGGAGAGCGTCGATGATAAGGCTGCTTCCTGCAAGTGCCGCACGCACTAGTTCTAAGTCGTTGGCGGAAATGAAATCTACCGGCAATCCACAAGATTCGATTATTTCTAAGTTGATGGCTACTTCCGACTCTGAGTTTTCCTGCTTAGCGGCCGATTGTACCACTAAAATGTTAACCGGTAGATCCCATCTCGTTAGATGGCGTGCCACCACAAGTCCGTCCCCGCCATTGTTGCCCCGTCCGCAAATTATGGTGATATCGCCGGTGCCATCGTACAGGGTGGCAGCAATCTGCGCTGCCGCAAGGCCGGCTACTTCCATGAGAACCAGTCCCCAGCTTCTATTTGTTGACTCAATCCAGCTGGACTCTAACGTTCGCAACTGCGAAGTGGATAGGATTCGGCAGAAGGGGTGGTGCATGTTTAAGTTTCAACCGCAGGTGTTGCTAGTTCGCTTGGTATCACGACACATCTGGCGTAATGATCTTCACGTTTTCTTTCCAGCGGCGGCACGCCGACTAGACATTTTGGCTCGCGCAGATGACAGCGCGGCGCAAATCGGCAGGCGTTAGGCAAATTAATCAGACTGGGCGGCTGTCCCTCGATAGATTGCAAACGAGTGGCTCCTGGCCGCGGAACGGAGTTGAGCAAACCCATCGTATAAGGCATCTTCGGATGCTTGAATAAATCGCGGACGTTGGAGTGCTCAACAACAGATCCGGCGTACATTACAGCGACGTCGTCGCACATCTCGGCAACAACTCCAAGGTCGTGAGTGATGAGTATGATCGACATCCCGCGTTCCTTTTGAATCTCACGCATGAGATCAAGAATTTGCGCTTGCACCGTTACGTCGAGCGCTGTCGTTGGCTCATCTGCTATGAGCAGCCGCGGATTGCAGGACAATGCCATGGCGATCATCGCGCGCTGCCGCATTCCGCCTGAAAATTGATGCGGATAATCGTCGATTCTCGTTGAAGGTTGCGGGATGCGCACCTGCTCTAGTACTTCGATGGCCCTTTTGCGAGCTTCACTTTTATCGACTTTTTGATGAAGTTCGATCGCTTCCATTATCTGCTCGCCCACCGTATATACGGGGTTAAGCGAGGTCATAGGATCCTGAGGAATCAAGGCGATGCGGTTACCGCGAATGCCGCGCATCTTATCTTCAGGCAACGTCAGAAGGTCGCTACCATCAAAGACAACCTTGCCGCTGACAACTCGTCCAGGCGGAGGAATTAATCGCAAAATTGCAAGCGAGGTGACGGACTTACCGCACCCTGATTCGCCTACGATGCCAAGAACGCTGCCGTCCCGAACATTGATGCTCAGATTGTCGACAGCCTTAGCCTGTCCGAATTCTGTGTCGAAAACGACCGATAAATTGTGGATTTCAAGAAGGTTCAATTGTGACCCTTTTCAAACAACTGCTTTGCCTTTCAGACAATCTGCCATGATGCCAGAAGCTGAAGCAACGGTCAAATTCAGCCGGAATCTTGCAACGTGACGTTTGCAAAGGTATGAGGGATGGCATATACCGATCCGAGGAGACCTTACTTAGATGAATTCAGACAGCTTAAGCCGAACCCGCGACATCTCTGTACTGCAGCTGTTAACCCGTTTGGTGATTGAAACGGAGAAGCTGATAAAGCTTGCTGATGACGTTAATCAGCATGCCACAACGCCGCAGGCTAAATCTGCGATGAACTTAATCGGAGTCGAGGTCAACAACATTTTGCATATCATCAAAATGTCGATTGATCCGCTCAACAACCTTTACGAAATAGATCCAGGAATGAAGGCCGCCAAGTCCGCGCGTGAATTGAAACAGTCCCGACAATATGACGAAGAAGATCCACCGGAGCCAGTTGCAGAAATCGAAGATGACTACGACGAAAGCGCCCTCTGGAGCGAAATGAAGAAGAAAAAGGATTAGTAGGTACGCTTCAAGCGTCTGCCTTACACGGATGTCCGCCAGCCTTCATCATGTTGAAAGCATGAAGTGCAGCTGGAAATAACGCGTCTAGCGAATCTGCCACTCCTCCTTTGGAGCCTGGCATGTTGATAATCAACGTAGATCCACGCGCTCCACAGATTCCGCGCGAGAGCATCGAATACGGTGTCCGTTCTTGCCCATAAGCTCTTGCTGTTTCAGACATGCCGGGTATCAGGCGGTCAATCACATTGGCCATTGCTTCCGGCGTGCAGTCGCGTGGACTCAGCCCTGTGCCACCGGTACTGACTACCAGATCTACCTTCATTTCATCGGCGTATCTTTTCAATTGCTCTTCAATTACGAATTGATCATCTGGTATCACTTTGTACTCAACAACTTCCATGTTCTCGGCCAGAAGTCGCTTTTCAATGAGCTTTCCTGATTCATCAGTCTTTGTCCCGGCGGAAATCGAATCGCTCATCACAAGGACGGCACAGCGTAGTTTGGTTTTCTGTTGGTCTTTGAAGTCAGACTTGCCGCCCCTCTTCAAGACCAGGCGAACAGAGCCAATTTCCATATCTTCATCGATAATTTTGAGCATGTCATACAGAGTCAAAGCGGCTACGGAAGCTGCCGTTAATGCTTCCATTTCGACGCCCGTTTTATAAATTGCCGTTACTTGTACTCGAATATCGATTTGTGTCTCGGAAAGTTCGAATTCCACGCCGACAAAATCTATGGGTAAAGGATGGCAGTAGGGAATGATTTGCGCAGTATTTTTTGCTGCCTGAATCGCGGCCACTCGCGCAATCGGCAGCGGGTCCGCCTTTGGCAGATCAGCGCTTTTGATACGTCGCACAGTGTCCGGTGAAACCTTCAACACAGCGTGCGCGTGTGCTGTTCGGAGTGTGTTGATCTTTCTCGATATATCGCGCAAAGCGACTCTCCTGTGCGGTAAACCAATATACACGAACAATCAGATTCACAAGTCAAACCTTCTGCGTGTCGTGATATATTCCCGTTCACTAAAAGGAGTCTTAAAAGTTGAGCGAATTCCTTATCATCAGTTGTAGCCTTAATCCCGCCAGTGTTAGCCGGCGCCTCTGCAAATCAGCTTTTGACGAGATGCTCAAGACTAAGGATGCTGAGTTTATAGATCTGGCTGAATTGAATCTGCCAATTTGTGACGGTAGTTCGGCTTACGGCCACCCGGCTGTGGCGCCTTTGTCCAACAAGATTCGGAGCGCTAAATGTGTTCTGCTCGGTATCCCGGTGTACAACTACGCCGCCAGCGCGAGCGCCAAGAACATGATTGAACTTACTGGTCGGGCTTGGCTGGATAAGGTAGTTGGCTTTGTCTGTGCCGCCGGCGGCAAGATGAGCTATATGTCCGTGATGGGCTTGGCTAACAGCTTAATGCTTGACTTTCGCTGTCTCATCATTCCGCGTTTTGTCTACGCTCACGGCGAATCTCTTGATCAAGAGGGAAAACATGTGCCTGAAATACAACGGCGCATCGAGGAATTGGCTGAAACCGCCGGTCGGCTGACGAAGGCAATCAACCCGTGATTCGGTGAAAACTTGACACCGACAGGGCACCTTTGTAGAGTTGCCTGTCACTGAGCGGCGCGGAGCAACATATGAAGAAGAATAGCAAAAGTGAAACCAGCAAACGCGACGTGAGCGTCACCAGTGCGCGAGCGGCAAAGAACGGCAATAAGAGCAGTCATCAAAGAATGCACCCGACTCGTAGTGATATTCCGGAGAAGCTTCGCGAACAAATCTGCGATATCCTCAACGAAACCCTTGCAAACTCTCTGGATCTGCAAACACAGATAAAACAAGCTCATTGGAATGTCAAAGGTGTGCATTTCTACCAACTGCATTTGCTGTTTGATGAAATGGCAACCGAGATGGGAGACTACACAGACCTTGTTGCAGAGCGGATCACCAGCTTGGGCGGCACGGCATTCGGCACAGTGCGCATGGCTGCTAAATCGACAAACTTGCCGGATTTCCCGACGGATCTAGAGGAAGGCATGGCATTTGTTGCCGCTTTGGCCGACAGATTCGCTCAGTACGGCGAGATGGTTAGAGAGAACATTGATGTATGCGATCATCTTGGCGACATGGACTCTGCAGACATCTTCACTGAAATTTCTCGCAATGTAGATAAGAGATTGTGGTTCTTGGAAGCTCACTTGCAAGCGCAATCGGCAGTGAAGGAAATCGGCAATCCCCGTGTGGCTGCCCGTCCTAAGCATTAGAAAGCTTCTGCTTTGTCGCGTAGATACCGCATATCCTATGTTGGCAATTTGCTGGGCGGCCAGCTACAATTTGACCGCTTAGGGCTTCCTTGCTGCAGGTGCAGACATGTCTGGAAAGAAAATTTTGCTGGGGCTAGACGGCTCCGTTCAATCACGATACGCCGCTGAACTGGCGTGGGCGCTAGCGAAGGCTGGCAAGATGCAGGTGGAAGCCCAGCACGTGGTCGATTCGCTTGCCTCCTGGGATTTCCTTTCGTTCGATATCGCCGGCTTTATTGGTAGCGGTCCGTACTTTGAAGCCCATGAAATGATGAGAGACACCCTGCAGTCGCTCGGCGAGAATCTGATAGAGGTCTATCGGAACCTGGCGAAAGATAACGGCATTGAAGGCGAAGCCTTCCTTGATGAAGGAACTACCATCCGGGAAATTTGCATACGTGCCAAGGACTGCCAGATAGTCGTTCTAGGGCAGCACAGCACCGGTATGAATTCTCCAGTAGAGGATCAGCGAAAGTTGCCACGTCGTTCGATTGCCGAATCGTTAACTCACTATTGCCCACGTCCGCTTCTGGTCATTCAAGATCGTTGTGAACCGTGGAAAACCATGCGCATCATGAGTAGCCCTCATGAGACCCAGACCGACCTGATTCGCTCGTGTGTGAAGTGGGGTCAGTCTGTGAATATCGAACCAACTGTGCGAGTTCTGCATACCGATTGCGAGCAACCGGCAACAGATGCTAAGACCGCATCTGATGGTTTGAAGGCCACCCAAGACCTTACCAAGGCCCTCCCTGAGCTGAAAGGCAAGAAGGTCGACGTTCGCACAACTTCAGACCTTAACGAATACTGGAAGTCCGACGCGGAAGAAAATGAGCACATCTTGCTAGTTATTCCGGTCACCGAAGTTAACGGCGTAAGACTTACACCATTTGGAACAACTCCAGATGTCATGGTTCGGTACCTGAATCATCCGGCAATTCTTTTCTGGATGGAAAGTTCAGCTACAGATCAAGTGCCAGAAGCTCAGAAAAGCGTTTCCGGCGCGGTATAGAGTAAGTCGTGTCCGACATCTATCGAGAGAAGCTCACCAGTGCTACCGAAGCGGTTAAGTTGGTGCGCTCCGGTGACGGAGTGTATCTGCACTCGAATGCCGGGGTGCCAAGAACTCTCGTTAACGCCATGGTTGCTCGCGCCGCTGAATTACGCGATGTAAGCATCTATAAATTGATTACTCTGGGTGACGCTCCTTATGCGGAAGCAAAGTATGCCGAATCGTTCCAGGTCCACGCTTTGTTCATTGGACCCAACGTCCGGAAAGCGGTAGCTGCCGGCCACGCCGATTACACGCCGGTGTTTTTTAGCGACCTACCGTCTCTGTTCCGCAGCGGACGATTGAAGGTTGATGTTTGCATGGTTCAGGTAAGCCCTCCGGACGAGCAAGGCAACATGTCTTTCGGGCTCGCCTTGGACTGCACTCCTTCTGCGTTAACCAACGCGCGTGTGGTGATTGCTGAAATCAATAAGCAAACCCCCCGAACCTTCGGAAGCCATTCAATCAATATCCGGGACGTAACCTGCCTGGTTGAGGCTGACTACCCCTTACCCGAGAGGGCTCCTGAATTGCCTGGAGCCGTTGAGCTGTCGATCGGTCGGCATGTGGCTGATCTGGTAGAGGATGGTGCCACCATTCAGATGGGTATAGGCAGCATACCCAACGGTGTACTTCGAGGATTAGCAAGCAAGCGGGATCTCGGCGTACATAGCGAGATGGTCTCAGACGGAATTATTGATCTGATCGAGTCCGGAGTTATTACCAACTCTTGCAAAACTGTGTTGCCTGGTAAGATTGCCGTCACTTTCATGTTTGGGACGCACAAGCTGTACAAGTTTGTCGACAACAATCCGTTGTTCGAATTTCATCCGACGGAATACATAAATGATCCGTTCGTGATCTCCTGCAATTATAAGATGACGTCCATTAACGCCGCGCTGCAAATTGACCTGACCGGTCAAGTTTGTGCGGACTCTCTTGGATCTCAGATGTATAGCGGCTGCGGCGGACAAGTGGATTTCGTTCGCGGAGCCCGACGGGCTGAAGGCGGCAAGGCGATCATAGCTTTGCCTTCCACCGCGAAGAAGGGCACCGTGTCTCGCATCGTTCCAACGATTACTGCCGGTGGTGGCATCGTCACCAGCCGTGCAGATGTTCAGTATGTTTGCACCGAATTTGGTGTTGTTAATTTACACGGCTTGAATTTAAAAGATCGCGTGAGGGCTCTGATCGAAATCGCTCACCCGAGTTTTCAAGCCGATCTCGAGAAGCAAGCTTTTGAACAGTTCGAGTGGCTGGGTGCACCGAGTGGTCTTCGCGCAGCAATTACGGGGTAAACCCGGTGTCGTGCCCGGTGTGAAAGTCGGTTGAACTGCACGCTCAATTGCGTAGAGTGATTGCATCCCTTCTTTCAAGATAGCTGATTATGGCAAATATACCTTCTGACGTCTTGCCGCAGGGCGAGCGGCATCCGCTCACAGCTGCGATGCTTTCAATTATTCCTGGACTCGGGCAAATCTATGTCGGCGACAGAAGGAAGGGCGTTCTGTTCTTGGATGTTGCCTTAATCAACTATGCGTTGATAGTGTTGATGTGTTTCAGTGGGAGCCTCCTAAATGGCCTTAGTGGCTTTGCTCGGACTTATCGATTTGATGTAAATCATGAAGTATTAGCTGCCCTGCATGATCTGCAGCTCGGCTCCCCAGCCTCGTTTTGTATTGGCCTAATGACGCTCATGTTCGTTTCATATGCAGCACGTGACGCTTACGACAGAGCATTCGGCCTGCAACGAAAGAAAATCTACGGCGACTCGGCGGTGGATTTTTCGGAAGCTACCAGCGGTTCGTATTTGATGCACGTTGCTTTGATGGGGTCGTGTGTGATTTTGGCCGCTCTCTTCGTTCACCCACCTTCGCGCATCGTTGAACGCAGTATTACTTTTGAAATTGATCAAGACGTACCTGTGGCTAAAGTCAAGCCTGTAACCAAAGTCCTTTCCGTTAGAAATGTGCACCGACATGGCCGCCATGAAAAGTCCGTCAAGCAAGTGGTATCACACGCGGGAGCTTTTGAATCGGCTGAGGCCTCAAAGCCGGAGCCTGAAGAAAATCCCCAAACTCAGTCTCGTCGCCACGAGCAAGCTCAACCGAAGCCAGAGCGACCCCGCTCTGAGCCCAGCAAGTCTATGCCTCAACCCATCAATGCCGTACAACAAAGCAAAACTCTAGCTCCGCCGGCAGTAACGGCCGTCGCTCCTGGCTCAATGCCGTTAGCGCCCACTCCAATTGCCGTACCTAGGCCAACTCGGAGCACACCGCTTTCCATGCCCGTGTCTTCTCAAAACAAAGTGAGCCTTGGACAGCCGGCAGTACCTGTGCCCGCTTCAAACAGGGGATTTCTTGCCTATAACGGAAACCCTGCTCTTTCTCCATCTGTGGCGGGATTCAATGCCGTTGCACCGGGAATACGACAGCTTCCGGAAACAGTGGCCGTCGGAGGAAATTTCAGTCCAGCACCGATGATGGTGCCAACTGGTGGCACATCAAGAATCGGATTACCAAATGTGGTGCGGACCCAGTCAATACCCGGGGCCGGAACTTCAGGTCCGGGTTCAGCTGTCGCACCGATCCCTGCAAAACTACACGGAAAACCCGTTGACGGTGCGGATTCGTTCGCCGTCGCTCCTGTATCCGGCCCCAAGGGCAGCAAATCGTCCACAATTGGCAAAACAAACCCAAGTAGCGACGTAGATGATCGCTCTGCCAGCGTTGACACTCGGGAGTCTCCGGACTTTGGACGCTACATGGCGGAACTGCAAAGACGTATCAAGCGCAGTTGGTATCCTCCGAAGCATTCCGAAAAATTGCGCACGATCGTTACGTTCAGCGTTAGCCGTGATGGAACGATGTCCAACCTACAAATTCTTCATAGTGCCACTTTGGCAAACTATGATGATGCCGCGATCAAAGCTGTTCAATCCGCAGCTCCATTCAGCAGTCTACCGAGCGGATCACCACCATCCGTAGACATTGAATTCACATTTGATTTCAATGTCTTAAGGTCGGCACCACTAACGTACTGACAGTATGTAGAGGCGGCACCATGCGCCGCCCGATTAATTGAGCAACTTGCCGTTAACTGCGATCGACCGGGTCCGCAAGTTTCTTGTCAGCCAGTGAATCAATACAGCGGCGTAATACGTGTACGGTGGCATCGAGACTGGAAGTTTCGTAGATATCGGTCGTAAACTGGATCACGACATCGTTCATGTTCGCGTCGGCACGGCGATCCGGATTTCCAATGATCCGCAGTTGCGCATCGCGCGCACCTTGAAGCAAATGCATTCTGAACTCATCGCCCGTTACAAGCTCCGCCAGATTCTGCGTGCTTTCGAACTCGTATCGTTGATCGAGCCATGGATTGCCGGAGCTGAGCGTTTTTGTCGGCATTTTGTTTAAAACGGCCGTGATATCAGCGCATTCGCTTTCAGCGGCCTTGCGCGTAGATTCAGCGGGAGCGCCCAAGAACTCGATTGATTTGCTAAGAGCCTGAACGATTCGGTTTTCTTTCGGCTTGGCCAGGAAGTAAAGCTCGTGAATGGCGGCTAAGTGAACGCGCGCGATGCACAGCACGCCCCCAGGCCATTCCATCTGGCTTTGAATTCTGATTGTGAATCCACGGTACTGAATTGTCATTCGAGCAACTGGCATGATTAGCGGATTGCGAGCTAGTAAGGATTGCATTGGATCCTTTGGTGAGGACTCACCATGCGCAGAGCTTTTCCTGCGCGCCTGCTCATGCTCTGCTTCTGTTTGCAAATACATCGTGTTGAGAAACGAGTGTTCGCTAAACTTGCCATCATGCTCACGGCAGTATTGCTTCCACGTTTCTCGCAGGCGCATGTAGCGCAGATCCATTGCTTTCTTGAACGGGTCTGTGATGAGTGAAAATACCGAGTCAAAAATTGAGTTCATGAGGAAGATTATAGCGAGCAGTGCCCCTGTTAGGGGGGACTTTCGACAGTATGTGCCACATGGTTTGAAGGTGGTGTTGAAATTCGGACCTTGAGATCGCCGACTGGCATGATGCCAAGAATAGAAATGAAAACGATTACCATTTACAAAAGCAACCATCCGTCTTATCATTTGCGCTATGAACGGATTCTTGCGTATCCCGGCAATATTGGCTCTTAGCATCGGTTGTCTCAGCTCCGCTCCCTGCGCTTTTGGGCAGCCGGGTGCTCTGGATGCAGGGGCGACTCCTAAGCCCACCCTTCCACAAAAGCCGGTGGCGCCTGCTAGCGCTCAGCTTCCTGGATCGGTCGAGGGCAAAGTGACCACCATCGCTGGTCAGCCAATAATTGGCGCGAATGTTGACATTGTGAAAATAGGATCGCCACACAAAAGATTCGAAGTACAAACTGATCGAGACGGCAAGTATTCGATCCCGAAGCTGGAACCCGGCCAATGGAAATTGTCATTTTCGGCTGCGGGAATGCTCGCTTCGCAAGAGCGAATAGTGATTAACAGTGGGCAAGCTGTCAGCGCTAATGCGGAGCTTGAAGATATCGAAGCTTCGGATGTTCTGCGTGTCACGGGCAAGCGCACGTTGATACACGCGGAAAAGATTGGCACCACCACAGCCCTTGATCGAAAGTTCTTAAATGAATATGGATCTGGTAACGATTTACGCAAAGATATTGCCACCACTCCAGGGGTCGTACAGGACAGCGTCGGCAACATCATCACTCGCGGCGAACACAATGCTGTTAACTACGAACTGGACGGAGTTGTACTACCTGAGGCCGCAGGAGTCCTCAGCCAGAGTAATTTCGCCAGCCCTCGCTCCTTAGATTCAGTGACTGTGGATATCGGCGGCTATCAGGCCAGTGATGGTGGTGGACCGCTCGGCGCTGTCGTTCGGATGAAATCGAGGAGCACGCCCGATAAGCCAACGGCGGAATTTGGGGTCCAAATGGGTGGACCTGTTCAGGGTGGAATCAACTATTTCATAGGCGGTCCACTGAGCCAGAAGTCGAACAGTATACTGAGCAAAATCAAATTCCAATCATCAGGCACCGTATATGGTACTGCTCTTGGAATTGAAGCACCGGTGCGCAGATTCGCGCGCAACGGTAGAGCGAACATCAATACGCTTACGAAGATTGACTTTGCTCCGACAGACAAAGATCGCCTCAAGCTAACCATCGGGATCAATGAATCATTTCTTGGGTGGCCGACGTCAAAAACATCGCAACGCGCTGGTGTGCGCATCAATGAGCATGACCGCGAAGATTACGTGATTCTTGGATACAAGAGACTGGGCGAAAAATATTTTGACCAGGCCAATATTAATATCGTCAATGCTTTCTATTCGCAGAGACTCACCAGCCGAAATGTCTTTGACCCGACACCGATTCTCGTAGGGGAAGAACCCTTCATCGGTTCCACGGCAGCTACAGCGACACGTTCCAACTATGTCTTTTCCGCCCAAGGCGACATTCGCAAGAAGATTCATACTCACAATGTTACTGCTGGTTTTCTATCAGAAGTTCGCCCTGTGCGAACTAGTTATTCGGCTTTCTACTATAGTGCAGATCCAGCGTTAGCCGTTTCGTCACAGCAGAACCAGGCCGCGGCACAACAGGCGGCAATTGATGCGACGTTGGCTACGCCAGCATCAGAAGCTGAAACAGCCGAAGCGACCGCAGCTGCAGCTGCCGCCCAGCAAGCAGCAGCAGACGCTGCGCTTGCCGGAGGTGCAACAGAAGAAGATGCAACCGCTATTGGGCAAAGTGCGGCCGATTCGACCTTAGCCCAATTGGAATCTGACCGACAGGTGCTCTTACAAGGATCGGCGCAGCAAGCAGGGCAGGCGGCATTGGCTGCTACTCCAGTGGTGCCTTTCGGTTCGTTGATTAGCCCGTTTACGCGCGTTCCATTTGGACCCCAGTTTCTCGGTAAAACTGGGAACTTCAAAGGGTTCCGATACCTCCAGAGCGCATACCTGCAAGATGTTTGGCGCCCTGAACGTGGTGTCCTCAAGCGACTCACTGTCGATGCCGGCGTTCGAGTTGACGTCTATCATGGGGTGTTTGGCAACACCATGCGCGTAGCTAATTTGATGGCTCAGGCACCAGGCATTCAGCCGTTTGATATCACACCGTTCAAGAGTCAGTCTGTGACTGATGCTCAGGTAAGTGGGCGCTTTGGCGCCGCATATGCGCTTACGAACACGACGGCAATTCGTGGATCTTTTGCACAAATCTTTCAGCCACCACCTGTTGATCTGTTCAGTACGCCACCAAATTTGACGGAAGCGCCAGTGAATGGTATCTATCCAGGCACGTTGCGCCCGCTCCGTGCCACTCGCGGACAATTGGTGGATGCAAGCATCGAACAACAGATTGGACCGCGCTTCGTCTTGCGCACGAACTTATTCTATAAACAACTGAAGAACTTCGGCGATTCCGGCGTTGTTCAGAACACGCCGCTGTACAACAGGTTGACACTCAGCAATCAAGAAGCGTATGGAGTTGAGTCTCGAGTGGATTTAAAACCGGCGCGTGACGGTTATGGGTTCAACGGTTTCCTGTCGAGCACGGTTTCGATTGCCAAGCTCCGCGGCAGTAAGGGAGTTACTGGTGGTGTTTATGAATTTGCACCTGAGCCCTCGACCGTAAATTATCCCGACCATGATCGCCGACTTGCTTGTGTTGGAGGATTCGGTTATCGTCAAAAATCAGGTTTTTGGACTTTGTCTGATATGCAGGTCCTGACCGGGCTGAAAGATTCCTTGGACCAGGCTAGATTTGGACCACAACCGGCTCGCACGCCTGTGATTACTGTGGTCGGACTCAACTTTGGTTACGATTTGCCGCAAGATAAAACAAAGGCACACAGAGCAATGCCTTACGGCTTTGACGTGCGCATCGAGAACATGTTGAATCAACGCAAACCTTTGAATTTGGGCAGCCCCTATCAAGGCACACGCTTTAGCTTACCGTTTCGCGTGATAGCTGGTATCAACTGGAAAGTCTAGCGGAGTGAAAACCGTTGTCGGTTTCTAACTGAAAGCGGCAATGGAAGTGGTTTTCGTTCTGTGCTCCAGGCAGATATTGATTTGACAGAATTGCTTTTTTCTATCAAATTAGAAGAGACGATCGTCAATCGAGGAATCTGACCATATGAATTGCAAAGTACACGAAGAACACAAACACGAACATGGTCCTTCGTGTGGTCATCAAGCTGTGAAGCACGACGATCACACAGACTATGTTCACGATGGTCATTTACACCACTCCCATGAAGGGCATGTAGATGAACATTCGTTATCAGAATCCAGCAATAAGACGCAATGCACTCCCGCACATGATTGTGCGACCCACGAAAAAGCGCATAAGCACGGATCAGCTTGTGGGCATGAAGCAATTCCGCATAGCGATCACGTAGACTACGTTGTTGCTGGTCATCTGCATCATCCGTGCGAAGATCACTGCGACGACCACGGTAAAGTGACATCCGACAAGTGATGAATAAGAACGACTCCTTTCGACACCTGCCCGCCATAAAGACACTTGGGCAGGTGTCTTGCTGTTTTGCACTGGCCCTTTCCCTGGCGAGCTGCTCCGGCACTACGACGGGACCGACGCAACCTAAAGACCCGGCAACTGCGGAAATTAAGCGCGGGGTTGAGCTGGCGCAGAAAGGGCAACTGGCTCAAGCTATAGCCGAGTTCGATAAGGCCATCAAAGTCAATCCTCGCTCGTCCATGGCTTACAACAATCGCGGACTGATGTTGTCGAAGCAGAAAAAAGTGCGACAAGCATTGGATGACTACAACGAAGCCATCCGGATCGATCCCACTTATGCGGGTGCGTATTCGAATCGGGGGAGTCTGTATGACGACTACCGGATGCACAAGGAAGCGAAAAACGATTACGACAAAGCCATCTCACTGAATCCGCAAAACTCGGCTCCTTTCGTCAATCGGGCGCAGATTCAACTGAAGGAAGGACAGTTTGACCGGGCTATCGCTGATTTCAGCACAGCCATCGAGTTGATTCCTAACGATGGTGCTCTCTACCGTTATCGCGCTTACGCCTACGAAAAACAAGGCAACAAAGAATTAGCCGACAAAGACAAACAGAAGGCCGACGAGCTCGAGAAGCACTAGCTCACGCGACAGTTGCGTGGAGCGCCGGCATCCCGGCTTGGCATTGTAGAGGGGTGGCCATGCCATGCGCCACTCGGGCAGCGCATGGGCCACCCCTCTACGTTTGAATCCTGTATAAGCGCTTTGCCACCAGCTGGGAGCGCCGGCGTCCCGCCGGCACCGATCTAAGAACTTGCCCGCGCCGAGCCGCCAAGATGGCGGCGCTCCCAGGCAGCACAAGGGCGACGCACGGCGCACGCGCCCTCTTACTTGGTGTGCGCATCTAACCAAGTCGTTAGCGTGGCAATCACGTTGTCGTTAAACTGACCTTCTTCCAGAATTAAATGCTCGGCGTGATCGATAAATATCAGCTCACTGTCCTTACAAGGGATCTCCTGGATCAAGTGTGCATTTCCTTCGTGTTTGACTAATTTGTCATTTTGGCCCTGAATCATCAGTACAGGTGTGGAGGTTATCTTGCGCGCAGCTTTGTGGTTCTCAGACATAAAGTGCTGAAACTTCATTAGCTCGATCGGGCTCAATTCGAAGCGAGCCAGGCTATCGTTCAGCCATTCTTCTTTCAGTTCGGCTTTGTCGGTGGATCTTTCCACAACCATTTGCTTTACGTCCATGTTGCGCTTGGGACCGGTCAGCATTTTAAATCCGACTTTCAGCGAATCACCGGCCTGGTGATATCGTTCGCCAGCCGGTACGGAGGATATCAATCCGCTGATCAGTTCAGGGTAAAGAGACGCAATGCGCAACGCGATTGCACCACCCATGGATTCGCCAACGATGAACACCGGTTTACCGTCGTTTGATGCGTGCACCATCTCCAGGGCACCCTTAACGTCTGCCAAGCAGCCTTCGAAGTCGACTGTTTTATTGACGCCGATTTTCAGGAAAGATCCGAAACCGCGAATATCACAGGCGTAAACACCCCAGCCCAGCTTGGCCATACGTTCACCGAACTGATGGTAGGTGCCTTTATGCAGCCCAAGACCGTGTACACAAAGAAGATATCCGCGCACCGGAACATTGGAATCAACCCACGAGATCATGGGAGTTATCTGTGCGGTCTTGCCGTGCGCTTTCGGGTGAGGCGCGACTACTATGGGATCGGCGTCAAGTTGCATAAGCTGCCCGGAAACTGGTAGCGGCAGGGCTGCTAATGTAATTGATAAGGCACCGAATGCGGTGGCGGACCAAAGTGATCTATGAACGCGGTTGCGATTTGCGTGCATAGCTCACACTTTGGGAATAGAGTTTCTCAATTGTATGGACATCTCTGACTGACAAAGTCGGTTTGCTCATGGCCGGTGGCATTGAACAGAACATGATGTCTTGTGGTTTTGGGCTATGACCAATGAGTCCAATGGCGTGCCCAATTTCGTGAAGCGAAACCGCGCGAATTTGATTCGGGCTAAGCGGTGAATTCATAGCAGGATTTGTGGTCAAAACGGTTACGGTGGCATGTTTGATTTTGCTACCGTCATAAGTTACGTTGGTTTCTCCACCTTCCGCTACAGAACTGACTTTAGAAGCGTCATTCGTCCAAACCCAGTCGATGTCAGCGCCTTCCGGTTTCTTGATGAATTCAAAGGCTACGCGGTCCTTAGATGCTTCTGCCCATTGGCGGAATGCTTCAGCACAAAATCCGTCGTACTCTTGTTTGTATCCAGGTACTCCCGATGAAGGTTGGACATAGACTTTGATTTTGGATGGTTGATCTGTCCAACGAACGGCCCCAGAAGTATGGCTTGCGTAGACGAAGTAGTCCGGTCCAGTCCTGCCACCGTCAGCACCAGCAACTGCTGCTTGTTCCTTCACCTCATGATCGAGGTGTGAAGCAATCTCTTGTGCTTTTCTAGCCAGCGGTTCTTTGGGGAACCGATTCGCATATTCGGAATACGTGACCAGGGCTGCCTTTAACTGCCCATCCAGCTGAAACGTGCTTGCTAAATTAATCCATGCAGCGCTTCTGTGAGGATCAATTGCGATGGCCTCCTTAAGATGGCTGATCGCTCCATCGTTATCGCCCAATTGTGAAAGCGCCAACCCTAAGTTAGTGTGAGCAGATGCCAGAGTCGGGCAAATACCGAGTGCTTTATTCAGGATGTCGCAAGCCATTTTATATTTTTCGGTGCGTATTAATTCGTACGCTTCGTTAGCCAAGAGCATCGCCTGATACTCTTCTTGCGAAATTAGCTTGCCGCCTGTGAGGTAACGAATTTTGCCCCAGTTTGCATTTTTTGCGTTTGAAGTTCCAGCACCGGAATCAGCAATTGCTCCGCTCATTTCCCACGGACGAAACTCACCGACGTGAGTAATTACGGAGGAGCTTGGTGGCACCAGCACTTTCTTCGTCTCTATTCTTGCCGTGAGCTTGGTTGTGTCTTGTGGCTTGGTGATTGCAACGACCGGAACAGTCGTCGGGGGCTTTTGAGCAATTTCGATTGGTTTGACTGCTTCTGGTTGCTTGGTTACTTCGATCGGTTTGACCGCTTCCGGTTGCTTGGTCACTTCAACCGGTTTGACTGTCTCTGGCTGCTTCGTCCAATTCTCCACAGGTTTGCCGGACAGCAGTGTAGCCGTGCTGCCGCCAATTGACCGATTTACGGTATCAGATGCGGTGCCGGATGTTGCAACTGTAGAAACGGGAGTCGTCTTACCTAACTGTTGATTAATATAAGCCAGGTTGTCGTTTGCGCCTTCGGCTGCGATGGTGGAATCAGAATTTTGCAGCAGCTTTACAGCTCTTTCCGCCAACCCTGATGCTTCCGTAAGCTTCCCTTCTTTCGTCAACGTTGCGGCAAGCAAATTCAGCGATGAACCGAGTTGGGCCGGCTCCACTGAATTTTGTTCTTGGATAGAAATCAGCTGTCGATAACATTCCTCTGAGACCTTCACGTCTCCGTTCACGGTTGAATAAATTCCAAGCGGCTTCAGGATGCTTATGAGCTTCGGACTTCTTGCGCCATATTTAGACGTCCAGATGTCACGTACTCGTTTGAGCAAAATGATCGCCATGTCTCGGTCGCCCATCATTTCCGTGGCAGTAGCGAGCCCGTAAAGTGTGTCGGCCAGTTTGAGTTGGTCGAACCCGGGAACCGATTGCTCGACCATCAATGCGCGGTTAAAATATTCTTTTGCCTGCGGATAGTCTTGGTCGCCGAGATAGAGCTCTCCTAGAGACTGATAGGTCTCGCCGAGTCGCGGGTCGCTTGTCTGAAACATGCGACTGCTGTCCATCGCCAGGTCAAGATGTCGCCTTGCTTCAACATAGTCCCCAGACTTGAGCGCTGCCCTTCCGCTGGTCATCGCGCCGTCCCATGGACTGCTCTTTCCGTAGAGTGGAGGAGCCAGACAGATGCTGCTGGCCACGAAAATACTTACTAACCCTGCACTTAATCTGCTCGGCGCCCGCATGTCTGGACCTCATCTGAATCTCAAGAACTTATGCCCATAGTATATGAAACAGGAACCCTCAATGTCACGAGCTGTAAATTCGTTTGCGGATTTGCTGCGGTAATTCATTTGCAATAATCAACCAGGATATTGGCCTGTGTTGTTCTAGGCACCGCCCGTAGGGTCATGGCACTAGTGCACATCTTAGCTGCCACAAACGACGCAATTGGGATAGTTTAGTCGAGCCTGCCCAGGATGACTGCCCAAAAGCGTTGTGCGCCCGCTTTGTTCAGGTGGGTCGCATCAGAAAAGTCTTGTTCAGTAAAGGCGGCGGAGTCGCTAAGATCAAGAAATTCAGCCCCGGAACGCGTTGCTATTTTGCGAAATTCTCCACTTAGATTGTCAGAGAAGCCCGCAGGTAAGAGGCTGAGGGTATCTTGGCGAAGCGGCATATTGACGAGTATAACCTTGATGCCGCGCTGCTGACATACGATCAGAGTTCTTTGCAAGAAATTCAGCTGCTGACTTAATCGTGGGACACTTATATTGGTGTAGCGATCTTTAAACTCTTCAAGTTTGCCCGCTTGGCGGGATTCCAGAAAGTCGTTTTCTGATGGACAAATTCCCAAGCATTTATACAAACGGGAGAGCTGCGTCTCGCATAGAAGTACGATCCGTTGTCGCCGCGCGACCAAAAATAGCGTCCTGTGGAAAACACTTTGAATGAACTGGATGGGCGATGGCTTAAATAGTGCCTGATATTTCCACATGGACCCCCAGTCGGTCATGGCGAGAAATGTTGCGGTCTCAGCTGGTAGGTGAGTATCCAAAAAATCTCTCGGAATGACACCGATTACTAGATACTTGGGCACCTTGGTGCCTTTAACACACTCATTTACCAATACGTAGGAGTCTGAGGCGATTTGCCCCCTAATTGATAGATTGACTAACTGTTGTTTGCGCCCGCTTGCCCCGGCGAATTCGAACGCTACTTGATGATCCGGCGTCACTTTGAATAAGTATTCCATCGGACAGCGAATTACGGAAGAACCTACCATCACCACGTCGGGGTGTACTTTGCTTTCGCTAAGCTCGTGAACGAGGGCGCGTACGGATTCCTCGCTCACTACCTGATCACGGCCAGAGGCAAAGAAAGGAGCCACCACCCAGGCAAGCACATTGCCGATCAGAAGTAGTACCATGGAAACTACAAAAACACTGCTCAGGGGTGTTCTGCGAAATCTATCGTTTAGTTTCACACTGCCCATTCGCTATCGCATTCTCGTCGAACTCTTCACGGTCATTCGCTAGCTAATACCACAGGTAGTGCTAGAACGGCTTCGCCTGCCTCGCGCACAATAATCTCTGTCACCGACGCCTTGATGTTTTCGCAGTAGCTCTCCAATGGCAGGTTGTCGTCGCCCTGTCCAAATGGTTCTTCAATGTCTTCTGCGATTAGTTCAAGACCGATCAAAAAATACGCTGCTGTTAGGGCAATAGGAACTGATGCCCAGTGAAAGTCCGGAGCTAAATACCATGGCAGTCCTAACAGGTTTAACCCTATCCCTTGTCGAACAATCGCTCGATACGACAGAGCGATCGGCGACGTTTTAATGCGCTCACAGGCACCGCAAATATCCATTAACGAGCTTAGATGTGTATCCAATTGCATCTGTTCAAAGCCGTCGATTTGCCCGGATTTTTTCAGGGCGGTCAGGCGCTCATACGCCCTCTGGCTCAGATATAGTGGGACGTGCTTAACGTAAGCATAATCACCTTCGTATCCTTGAATCTTAGTCAAAATGGCTTCGTCGCGCAGATGATCCTTGAGCGCAAAGGGAAAGGCGATGAAAATTTTGCCGAACTCACGCAGTTCGACAGGGTCGCCATCGAGGAACGTGGACAATTTCAGGAAGAAGTTTCGAGAGTCGTTTGTCAGTTGACCCCATAGTTTCCGTGCCTCCCACCAGCGGTCATAAGCTGAATTGGTTCGGAAAACGATTAGCATACCGAGTATGTAAGTGCCGTATATCGCACCGGTCGCCTGGGCAAGCAACTTTGTCTGACCGGAGCTGAACCAATCGACCAGAATAGTGTAGACCGCCATCACAACGAGATAAGCCGCTAATCTACGCGAAACAGGTATGTGGTGAATTCGCGTGAAAACGTGAAGCCATCTTTTGGTGTTCATCTAAGTACCTCTGCCATCCGTGCAGGCGCCCGCTTAGTTTGCGTCGGCTTGGCCCTGCCAAGGACTACTCCGCTCGCGGTAACTACCGCAAGTGTACAGTTTTACCCGATCGGGCATGAAGAAGGAATGGTCTCGTTAAGCTCAGCTCCTATTGGACTAAGGGGCCAGAGCCAGGACTTGTGGTGTGTGTATGGGCTTTCTGCGGTGCTTGAGTGTAATGCAACCTACTTTTCGGTACGCTTCTTGACTTGGTCTGCAATGAGTGCCCTGAGATCGGTGGCTCCGGCCGGAGTTCGGTTGTAGTCGACCATTCGATCTGCTTTCAAGTCAAATACGTGCGCATCAACTTTAGTCTTGTGATCGGTGTCCGTTACCTTGAACTTTTCGTTGATACTCTTAAGTTCAGCACTGGCATCATTACCAAGTTTCAACCCGCCTCGCGGCACTTCCATGAATATTGCCTGCTTGCCAAATTCCTTTGTCAACGCAGGCGGTATGCTCGTCATGGTGCAGCTAGTTTCGGTACATATCACCGTTGAAGCATGAGCCACAAGAGGGAGATTCTCCTTGCGAGCTCTATCCAGCAGTTTTTGGGCGTCTTCCGCCGTCTTTACTTTGACGACGTTCTCCGCTCCTGCTTCTACCTTTTCAAACGGAGCGGGCGTCTCTGGTTTGACCGCATCGGTTCCCTCGGGCGCTGTTTCGGGAGCTTGCTGCTGGGCGCCGACGGTTTGAGCCTCAGGCTGCGCAGCTAAGGCGATGCCTGTCTCGTCCAGACCCTTAACCGGAGTACTAAAATCCAGCTGACCGTCATGCGGCTCTTTGCCTTGCGTTTTGGTCGGGGCATCGGATTTTGTCAATTCATTAAGGTACTCGGCAACGCATTGTGTCTGTGCCGGCGCTGGGGAATCCGTCTTCGGCGACAGCTCAATGCTTTGGACTTCTGACGGCCTGTCTTGAAAGGTCATATTGGTATCTTGTCCTCACTGCAGGGTCACAGTAGCAACAAGTTGTGGCTAAGATGTGAATGATCGACCATAAACGGGAAAACACTTCGTTTGTCATCACTGGCTTGCCTGTGGTTTAGGAGTTCTCAAAGATACTCTTTCGCCCAAGTCGACTGTGCTTTCTTGCTCCGCTGGGATAGATGACAGGCTTTCGTTCATTTTTGCTTTCAGTTGGTCGAACTGTTCCGCGAGGGAATCGTGAGGGGGCTCATCTGATTCATCATCGTCTTCCGTTATGCCACTACTTTCGCGGGCTGCATAGAGCCTTGGTGCTGGTGCTGAGAATGGGTCTTTTGCGCCGACGCGATACCGATCCTTAAGCAAGTACGAGAGCAAACCAAATGTGCCTGCAAGAGTAAGCAATAGTGTCTCCACTGGACGTGATGAGTCTGTTGGGTTGGGCATTGTGCCTGAATCGAGTTCAATTGCATTTTTACGGGCAGTCCTGAGATCGTCTTTTGCATCCTTTAACGCCACGGCCAGATGAGAGTTTACGTTGCCTTGCAAGGTGAGCAGTCGGACTCTCAGCTGGGCGGCCCGACTGCCAACTTGGCCGTAGTAATAATTAGAATCCTGCAAGTACTGCAGCGCTCCCAAGCTGTCGTTCTGTGCCGCATAAGCCACCGCTCGCGCATAGCTAAGGTCTTGTTCATCGGTCCAGTTGGAGGACCAGTCAGGTCTGTCCCCCGCTTCTAGCGCCTTTGCAGCCTCAGTGAGCGCTTTTTCTGCCCCGGTCTGATCGCCGTTTAGCCCGAGGAGCCGGGCTTTGGTGATATAGGCCCCATTCCATTGTGGCTCCGATTTGATGGCGGTGGCAAGATCGGTCGACGCCTTTGTGAAAGTGTCACCATCCAGACGGACCAACGGCTTGTTGTGACTCGTCTTTATCGCTAAGAACTTGTCTTCAAACTGGCTGCATACGATTTGTGCCCGGAGATTTAAAGATTGGGCCAGCTCAGATTGACGATCTTCCGGATCTGAGATCTTTCCAGCTAATTCCACTGCTTTATTGCTTTCTTGTAGCGCGCCAGCATAGTTAGATTCGTTGCTCATGGTGGCAGCTTTCATTCGACTGCAACTCGGTGTCTGTCCTGACGCTGCACCAATAATTGAAAGAAGTGTAAACAAACACACAAGCTCTATCAGCGCGAATTGATCGAACTTCAGGCAGACCTTGGGTGGCGTTAGAATTTTCTTGTTGATGATGCACTTTTTGGAAGAACTTTTTATGGCATCTTCCACGTCGAAAAGAATCGGCAGGCTTTGACCCATGATCTCGCCTGAGTATTGCGATATAGCGGAGTGTGGTCTTGAAAAAATGTCTACCTTCACAGCACCGCTCTCTTCTAGTGAAAGGCGGAAGTAAATATCTGCCATCCGCACCACTTTGTGTGACATGAGGAATGCTTCAACGACACCGTTGCAGATGTCGAGCCGATTGATTTTCATGTTCGGGTGTGATGACAGTGCCGCGATAATGCGTTCGACTATCTCTTTCTCAGTCGCGTCGACGATAAACGTACGCCTGTGGATGCTCAAGAACAGTTCATCACTGTTAGCCGCTAACTTGCTTAAATGTCCGCCTTTTGTCAGCTTGCAGACTAACTTCAAAAGACAAATCCAGTACTCGCCGATTCCAATGAAAAAGGCAGCTCCAGCAAGAAACATACACAGGTACCCAAGACTCGAAGCTGCTGCTTGATCTGGGCAGAACGGCCAAGTGAGCGCCAGCAGAGGAACTGATACTGCGGCGGCAGAGAAAATGGCAAATTGGAAGGACTTGAGTATCGGATAATGGGCAGCGTCGGCTGGCGCCGACAGCAGTCCCCACGCCTTCAATGTATCGCGGTGCCTGTTGCTGGCAAAGTTCTTTCGCTTTGCGTGTGCCTTCAACACTCTGCAATACCAATTCAGTTGCTCACGCATAACTTCCAGTCTCCGCGACCCATTAAGTTGGATTATAGGGAGTTAATGTTGCAGCATCGCTTCAGCAGAATGAGTAATTCGTGAAACGGCGATTCGCTCAAACCATGGCGAAACTCCGCCGCTTCATTAGCGTCCAAGCGCAGTGCTCCGACAGAGGTACAGATATGGCTTTGGCGGATGACGCTGTTTATTAAGTAATCACCCGGTTTCCAAGTTTGGGCGCACAAGGCTGATAAGCTCTGGCAGGGCGATTTGCATGGAGGCAATTCAGTGGCTAAGGCAATGAAGCAGGGCGGCGGCAAGATGAAAACCAAGACTATTGGTGCCGGCGCCAATAACAACAAGGGCAAGGTTGCGTTTCCCAATCAGGGACAACCTAGCAACCTAGTTGCCGATAAGCAAGCCAAGCTTCTGTTTATGGGGCTGTTGACCGGTTCTTTTGTTCTGGTAACCGCTGGAATGTTCTGGGCGGTGGCACAATTTATCAGCTCAGTAAACCAGTCGCCGATTGTTTGGTTGGGCATCGTGCTTTCTATAGCCTGCGTCGTAGTGCTTTTGCTCATCGCCCGGGCCATGCTATGGCTTAGCATTTTCGCATCGCTGATGTTTGCGCAAAAGGCGAATGCCTGGGAAACCCAGCAATTCCTTTGCCAGCAAGCAATGAAGCTCAAAAAGCTCATTCCGGGTGGAGCCTCCACCGCTGGGCTGATTCTGGTTCAAGGGTACATTAACCGCGGAGAAATTGAAGAGACGATCAAACTGGGGCAGCAACAGCATGATGAGTTCGGAAATGATCCAAAACAGGTTCAGAACCTGGCCCCTATGTACTCCACACTAGGATTAGCCTTTCACATGCAAGGGGCATGGCGCGAATCCATCACTTGGAACGACCGCGCCATTGAGGCTTTTGCAAAAATTCTAGAGCAGTTTGCCAAGAAAAAGGGTATCGCTGCCAGATTGGTTGGTTCTCAAACGGAAGAGTGGATGAAAAATGTCCACACCCAGTTGGCCGTAACGTGCTTCAACAACGGCACTAACCACTTCAATCTCCGCAACCAACGAGGCGCTAAAGAAAGCTATCGTCAAGCAGTTGAGCATGCCAACAAAGCACCGGATTTTCCTGAGAAGTCGGATCTGCTGAAAGTTAGCAGAGAACAGCTTTCTCGTCTAAAGCACGCTTGAACAGCTCGTTGAGTTTTAACCTGAGAGCCGGAAATCGACGGTCCTAAGTCTACAGTTTTGCTAGCATGAGTATGGATGAGACATCTCCTTACTGTGGCGTTTCTATTTTTGCTGGTAGCTAATTGCTTCGGGCCAGCTGCTGCGTCTCCAGATTCGACCTTTGGAAAGGCTGTCCAGAGCTATCAGCAGAAGCAGTACGTTCAAGCAATTGTGGGCTTCAAAAATTGTATCGCTGTTGACTCGGAAGACAGCACATCCTTTTATTACCTGGGATGCTGCTTGATGGGTTTGGGGAATTTAGAAGCGTCCGACCGAGCCTTTTCTCGCTGCCTTGAACTGCAGCCTTCGAATACTGAAGCGTATTATGCAACCGAAAGTTGTCGAGAAATAGCGCAGCGCCTGAACCCAAACAGCCGGCAGACGCCGCTTGCATCCAGGATGGTGAATGGTTCGGAACGCAGGCGATCGACAGCGGAAGAAAAGTTCCAGCAGAGCGTCGTTGCGCTCAAACAGCGTCAACGACAGAAGCTCGAGGGCGAAGCGCAAAATAGAATTGACTCTCTCCAAAGCCAAATCCGTACAATTCGCGCTGAAATGGACCGCACGTTAGGTGATCAACCGGAGTATTTTTATGGGCGACGCGGTCGCCGGCGAAGCAATCCCTATTATTCCTACGAAAAAAATCAGTCCCAGTACCGCATTTCGATGCTGGAGAGGCAGGTGTCTGAAGCTAGAAGAGAGCTCAGGAACATCATTGAAAGATCTGATTCTCAGATCGACAATACATTTGCAGAACTTGCCAGTCAAGCAAATGCCACCACTGGCAATATCAAACCAATGCTTACCAGCCGCAGCATTTACGTGCGCGATTACGTGCATTTTACCGGTGACGATACGCCGTTAGATTTGGATGTGACTCCAATGAGAGTCGGGCGTGCCGGCAAATATGTTGGAGACAGGGCGGCCAAGGCAACGACGATTGCCAATCCAACAACCTGCAGCGCAAAGCCCGGTTCTAAGAAATCTGACGTAAGTAAGCAATGAGAAATGGTTTGCTTGCGTTGGCTCTACTGTGTTTGGTGCAGAACGCATGTCCGGTTTTGGCTGTTAAGCAAGGGTCATCGAAAACGCTTCATGGATCTATCGATCAATGGGGCATTCTCTGCAATGCAGCAGGTATTAGACTTGCCGGGGCTCGCGTTGAAAAGGTTATGCTTGGCTCGCCCGCTTATTATTCTGGTTTGCGCGACAATGACAAAATTATTGATTGCGAAGTTGGCGATACGACGCTGAAGGTCAAATTCGAGCGCAAAGGCAAGCAATATGGTGTCACAGTCCCGACGCATCCATCAGCAATAAAAACGAGCGGCGTTGTGCCAGCAGTTCACCGCAAAAGCCCTATTAGCGAGGCTCAAGCGTTTGACCGTCTGAAAGATTGCGACATCATTGTTTTCTTGGATTGCTCTGGTTCAATGGGCGATGGCATTCGCTCCGAAGCGAACATTACTAAGTGGGAATGGGCGCGCAAGCACATTCGAGAGTTCAATGACAGATTCAATCAGGTCGCACATAGACCAATTACTCTGGTGACGTTTAACGATAAGTTCGAGATTCTTCCAAATTGTTCGATGAAGGATTTGGAAACTGTATTTGAAAAACGCCATCCGGAAGGTGGTACTGACTTGGCAGAGCCGCTTGCGATGGTTCTTGCCACACGGCTGAAGAACTTAAACAAGAGACCTTGCGTGATAGCGATTATGCATGATGGTATCACCAGTGATGAATCGCGCGTTGAAGACATTCTCAAAGCAACGGCAACGGCGAATCGGATGCTTTCGCCAGCGGTTCATGTGACCTTCCTGCAAATCGGGGATGACGCGGCCGGTGCAGATGCTATGAAGAATTGGGATGATTCTGATTTTGCAGGCAAAGACATGGTTAGAGCCCAACTCTTCACAGATATCAAGGACGAAGGCCTGGCCAGATCTATTGCCGATGCAATTGAGCCGGTGGCAACCGTTGTAATCCCATCGGCTATCAAAAAGCCCGCATCAAAACCGTAACTTCTGCTAAAGTATCGCTCACAATTCCCTTCATTCAAAGGCTGGAGCGTATGGCAGATATGAAATCGCACGAGATCGATTACGTAATTCTTGGCGACGATATGCAGGCAGTGGAGATTGAGCTTGATCGTGGCGAAACCGTTATCGCCGAGGCTGGCGTTATGAACTATTTGGAAGAAGGAATTTCCTTCCAGTCGAAGATGGGCGACGGCAGTGAACCTAATCAGGGCGTGTTAGGTAAGTTATTTGGCGCCGGTAAACGGATGCTTGCTGGCGAATCGATGATGATTACGCACTTTACCAACACTGGGGCCGGAAAACAAAAGGTTTGCTTTGCAGCACCGTACCCAGGGAAGATCATTGCCCTTGATCTGGCACAACTTGGCGGGGAAATCATTGTTCAGCGAGATGGATTTCTTTGCGCTGCCTTGGGGACCAAACTGGACATAGCTTTTACGCAGAGACTGGGTGCGGGGTTCTTTGGCGGCGAAGGCTTCATCCTTCAACGGATGCAAGGCAACGGAAAAGTTTTCGTGCACGCATGCGGCACGATCATCAAGAAAGAGTTGCGTGGTCAAACGCTTCGTGTTGACTCCGGATGTTTGGTGGCATTTACACCAGGTATCGAATACAACATCGCCCGCGCAGGTAATCTCAAGTCAATGATTTTTGGCGGCGAAGGGCTGTTCCTTGCCACAATGAAGGGCACAGGAACTGTCTGGCTCCAGAGCTTGCCGTTTTCCCGCCTCGCTAACCGAATTCTCGAATTCGCTCCGAAGGCTGGAGGCGCCAGCGCTGAAGAAGGTGGTGGCATGCTTTCCGGTATCGGCAACATGTTCGAGCAAACCTAGAAAAGGGCGGCGCAACGTCGATTGCCTGTTAGCCCTGAAAATTTCTCACATGATAGACTTACACTGTGAATGCGCGACAAAAACGTCTGATTCTGATTTCGCTCCGCTGCGTCGGAGTGGCATTCTTTTATGCTTGCATTAGGGCGGTTGCATCCGAGTTCGAATGTACTAGCGGGCTCGATATCGGAAACGACTCGATGTTTCCCGGCGCCGTCGGAGGCGGTTTCGTTGGCGGCGGTTGCTATGGTGGAACGCCGACTGGTCCGCCCGGGCCATTTTCGTCGACCATTCCGGGGATTCCAGGAAATCCTTCCGGACCTACTGACCCCCAATCCGGCGAAAATGGTACGCCAGGAAACAATACAGGGCGCAATTCAAATACCCGCGGCGAGGATCCCACAGGTGGCGACACACCGCATCCATCCGACGCGCTTGGAAACACAACAGAGGGCAGCAACGTAGATCGCGGCACGGATACTGGAGCATCGCGGCCGATCAACACCTCGGATGGACTTAGCTTGAATGAGCTATTCAACAATCAGTCCGGCGGCTCTGGCGGATCGTCCGGCGGCTCTGGCGGCAGCTCTGGCGGAACTTCGCTTTCCGATTTATTGCAAGGCGCCGGCATTCCAACGGACGGCGGCGGCGGCGGCGGCGGCTCAGACGCTGACGGTGTCATCGACGCGCTCAATCAATTAAATAACTGAGATGCACACGCAAGAACCACTTACGGGAATCAATATTCCGCCGCCGAAGTTTCGGATGATTGGTATCGTCTTGCTCGTCATATGGGCGGCAATCCTTCTGGTCACCACGGGCAGTGCTGTAATATTCAGCACTTGGGCGGCGTTCATGTTCATGGGTTTGTTGCTCCTGGCGGGAAGCGGCACGCGGACAGTGACGCACAAGGCTTTGCTGGCGCTTTTTTTCGCCGGAGTCTTCTGCGCCACCATTGCGTATCTGTTGTTGACCGCGATTTCGTTCGTCGGAATCGGGTATTCGAATCCTTTGCGCCCGCTAGCGGTTGCCATCATAGATGGTGCTTTAATGCTTGCGCCATTACTCTTTGTTCTGCGCAGAGCGGGCGCCGGCATTTGGATGATCGGCGCGACGGATTTGATGTTGATGGCGGCGGCATGCGGTACCGGCTATGGTTTCGTCGAGCATTCATATATCGCGCATCGAATGCCATCGGTTCATTGGTTGGCTTTCATGCCGATGTCGGGGATCGCAAATACGCCGCGTGACGGCACTTGGTTGCTGAATTCTCACGGTTTGCTATGCGCACTTTCCGGAGCAACACTAGGGCTGGGCCTGCTGTTCAGCAACAAAGGAAAAATGGCTTGGATCCTGGCTTTATCAGGATTTGTAATCGCCCTACTGGATCACTTATTCATCGGCATCTTGGCCCACAATTGGGATTCTCCGATAGGCATGTTGGTTGGCAATGGCTGGCTCACGCTCGGCCTGTTTTTTATCGCTGCCGTATGCGCGATTGCTGTTGATGCCTGGATCATCAATAAAACGATGCCCGCCCGTATCAAACCCCTGCAAACGGACTGGGGCTCACAGTTGGAATTGCGCGCGGTCACATTTGGCTTATTCCAACGCGAAACGAAAATCGAATCAGCGAAGAAAAAACTAGACCGGTCAATATTGGCCGTCTTGCAAGCGCTGGTGACGCGTTACAAAGCCCTGCATCCGGAATTCGTTTTGCGACTCAAATCGGCTGTCGGTTGCGATTCAGACCTTAGCTAGTTTAGGCGCGCTTTTCTTGGTGACTGCCAGTAGTGAGTCGTCTAGTGCTTGCAAGAATTTGTCCATCTGTTCTTGTGATATCACAAGCGGTGGTTCAACGCGCAACACCTTTGAGTTGATGTATGTTCCTGAAATAAGGATGTTGCGTT
>Ga0163151_10002369_pt1 | contig 29349 bp, 25 predicted proteins | sample OliLakLV19MP5IB2_FD_145596 | JGI IMG/M metagenome (GOLD analysis project Ga0163151, IMG submission 145596) | Freshwater microbial mat bacterial communities from Lake Vanda, McMurdo Dry Valleys, Antarctica - Oligotrophic Lake LV.19.MP5.IB-2 | ecosystem: Environmental > Aquatic > Freshwater >...
AGTGGGGAGGTCTGAGGCGCGCTCTCCGCCTGCCGCTCCGGTGCTTCCAGTGTCGTTGTCATTTCTTCCCCGCTCTATCTTTCGTCTTTGCGCCGCTCGGTGCCGACGCAGCCTCTTCGTCGCTTGCCATGTGGCCGGTCAATCGTAAGAACACATCGTCGAGCGTCGGCCTGCGCATTCCAGCATCGAAGAGGCGGATGCCGCGAGAACCGAACTCCGCAAGAATCCGTTGTAGCGCTTTGGGTGCATCTTCAGCGTTGACGGTGAGCCCTCTGCCGTCAGCCGTGACGATTGGCTCTGAGCTGCCGAATCGCGTCATGACCTCGAGAGCGGCCGCCGAGTCATCCGCCGAAACCAGGCTGAGTTCGACGCGTTGGCCACCGATCGACGCCTTGAGTTCGTCTGAGGTGCCCTTGGCGATCACTTTGCCGTCGTCGATGACCGAGATGCTGTCTGCGAGTTGGTCGGCCTCTTCGAGGTACTGGGTAGTGAGGAGCACCGTGGTGCCTTCGCCAACGAGAGTCGTGATGATGTCCCACATGCCGAGGCGGGAGCGCGGGTCGAGGCCCGTCGTCGGCTCATCGAGGAACAGCACGCGCGGGCGAGTGACGAGGGCGCCCGCGAGGTCGATGCGCCGTCGCATCCCGCCGGAAAAGCCTTTGACCGGACGATTCTGCGCCTCGGTGAGGTCGAAGAGTTCGATGAGCTCGGTTGCTCTGGCGCGCGACTGCTTGGCGCCGAGGTGGTAGAGCCTTCCGACCATGTCGAGGTTCTCGAAGCCGGTGAGGTTTTCGTCGACGGCGGCGTATTGGCCGGAGACGCCGATGATCGGTCTGACCTGTTCTGGATGCTCGATGACATTGATGCCGTCGATCGTTGCTGTGCCGGAATCTGGTCGAATCAGGGTCGTCAACACCTTGACGGTTGTGGTCTTGCCGGCACCGTTTGGGCCGAGCAGTGCGGTTACCGTGCCCTGCGGAACGACGAGGTCGAGCCCGTCGAGCGCATGCACCGGTTCGGCACCGCGCGGAGTGTAGGTCTTGGTCAGGCCGCGAGCCTCGATGAATGTCACCCGATGACGCTACCGGAGCGCACTGACACTGAGCACCGAGATGTCCTGTTTTCTCAGACACGCCGAGCGGATGTCCGTGGCAGTTGACACCATAGAACATATGTTCGAACATGGGAGAGTGTCTTCTTCTGCTCCTGCGACCCGCGATGCGGGCTTTGGCGCGGGCGCTGATGCGGGCTTTGATGCGGGCGCTGATCGCGTGCAGGAGCTTCAGTCTCGCATCCGCCAGATGCAGGCGACCAAGCTTGACAGTCGAACCATTCCGACGCATCCGGCGATTGCGGCGCTGCTGCCCGGGGGCGGGCTCAAGCAGGGCTCCGTGTACTCGCTCGATCGTTCTGCGATGCTCCTGATGAGTCTGCTCGCTCCCCCGTCGCAAGCCGGCTCATGGTGCGCGGTCATCGGCATCCCCGAGTTCGGGATCGAGGCAGCGGCGCACTTCGGGGTCGAACTGGAGCGGCTCGTGCTCGTTCCGCATCCCGGCGATGACTGGCTCGCCGTCACCGCAGCGGTCGCCGACGTCATGACTGTCGTCGTGACGCGCCCGCCGAAGCGCGCGAGCGATTCGAGTCTTGCGCGCCTCGCCGCGCGGTTGCGGCAGCGCGGAGCAACGCTGCTCGTGTTCGGGCCGTGGCCGCAGAGCGAGGCGATGATTTCGCTCTCCGCACCGCAGTGGCACGGTATCGGCGCCGGTCACGGTCATTTGGGCGCTCGGGAAGTGACGGTGACCGTCACGACTGCGACCACCGGGAGGCCGCGCAGCGCCAGGCTGTGGTTGCCGGATGCCACGCGGGAAGTTGGGCGCATGGTGCCATCACACGACCTCCAGCGCGCTGAGCAGCACCGGGTCGAGCAGCACCGGGCCGCGGGATGAGCGCGCCACCGCGCGTCGCCGTGTTGTGGTCGCCGGACTGGCCGATTACCGCCGCGCTGGCTGCCGCCGCAGTCAGTTCTGCCAGAGTGCCGATGGATGCCCCGCTCGCCTTGATTGCCAAAGGCCTTGTCTTCGCGGCATCCCCGAGCGCTCGCGCCGAGTCGGTGCTTCGCGGCCTGCGATTGCGCGAGGCGCAAGCGCGTTGCCCCGGTTTGGTTGTCATTGACCATGATCCTGCGCTCGATGCGAGAGCATTCGAACCGATCGTTTCGGCCATCGAGGAACTCACGCCAGGGGTGCACATCGTGCGTCCAGGGGTCTGCGCCGTGCGCGTTCGGGGCGCCGCGAACTACTACGGCGGGGAGCGGGCTGCTGCGCTGACGCTCATCAGGCGCATGGACGAACTCGGGGCCGGCGGCGCGTGCGCGGGAATCGCCGACGGGATCTTCACGGCGGATCAGGCTGCGAGACTGGCTGGTGCTGGTGCTGGTGCTGGTACTGGTGGGGCTCGCAGTGTTGGCGGAGCGCGCGTTGGCACGTCTGTGCACATCGTGCCTGCCGGAGAGTCCGCGAGCTTTCTCGCCCCACTGCCGGTCGCGCTCTTGGATGCCCCGGCGCTCGTGACCCTCCTCGGACGACTCGGCATCACCACCCTCGGCGGGTTTGCGGCGCTCTCGCTCGTCGATGTTGCTGCCCGGTTCGGCACTCAGGGCACCAGGCTGCACGCCCTCGCCGGTGGCAGCGACAGCGCCGTCTTCTCGCCGCGCACTCCCCCGCTGGAGCTGGCCGTCACAATCGATTTCGAACCGGCGCTTGACCGGGTCGATCAGATTGCCTTCGCCGTTCGCACCTCTGCAGAGCGCTTCATCGACTCGCTCACCGCTGCTCGACTGGTCGGCACAGCCATTCGTGTTGAGCTCTCGACTGACTCTGTTGGTCTTTCTGGCTCGGCTGATTTCTCAGAACGGGTGTGGTCGCATCCGCGCTCGTTCACAGCTGCCGACGTCGTTGACCGGGTGCGCTGGCAGTTGGGGGCGAGTGACAGCTCCGGCCTGAACTCCGGCGTCGCTCGAGTGCGCATCAGCCCGGAGGCCGTCGATGCGATCGGCAACCACGAGACCGGGCTGTGGGGCTCCGGCCCAGACGAACGTATCCATCACGGACTCTCGCGCGTGCAGAGCATGCTCGGCCACGGAGCGGTGCTCGTGCCGGCAATCGGTGGTGGGCGCAGTCTTGCCGCGCGGCAGCGCTTTGTGGCCTGGGGTGACCCGGTCGTCGAGCTCGCTTCAGCCAAACAGCCGTGGCCTGGCCAGTTGCCGGCACCGCTGCCCGGCACGGTGTTCGGCACGCGGCATCCGGTTCACGTGCTCTCGGCCGACGGACTGCCGGTGAATGTGAACGAGCGCGGATCGCTCTCAGCACCCCCGAGCCTATTCTCGGCCTCCGGTGCTGAGTCGCGCGCCATTACCGCATGGGCAGGTCCTTGGCCGCTCGACGAGCGCTGGTGGTCGGAGGACGCCTCGCGAGCGTGGCGATTTCAAGTGGTGGATGCCACGGGCTGCGCTTGGCTCTTGGTGCTCGACGCCGGCGGCTGGTGGGCGGAGGCGCGCTATGACTGAAAGCTGCGCAACTGAAAGCTGCGCAACTGAGAGCTGCGCAACTGAAAGCTGCGGCGGCTAGCGATGGGCTGGTCGAATCCCCCGGTCTCGTGGTCCGAGTTCGAGCGCGCCCTGACTGATGCTGCGCGCCCGGGCTCGTCCCCACCGTCGGGCGCAGACGGCGGCGACAGCCCGGCTTGGTCGCAGAAGCGCGCACCGTATCGTCCAACACCGGATGCCGCGGCTCCCCTACCCACGTCAACAACCGGCTATGCCGAACTACACGCCCACTCGACCTTCAGTTTTCTCGACGGAGCGAGTCCTCCAGAAAAACTCGCAGAGGAGGCCGCCCGCTTGGGTCTTCACGCGCTCGCCATTACCGACCATGACGGTCTCTACGGCATCGTGCGCATGGCTGAGGCTGCAGCAGAGCTTGGCGTGCGCACGGTCATCGGCGCTGAACTCTCCCTCGGACTCGGCGGTCCGCAAAACGGCATTCCCGATCCTGAGGGCACACACTTGCTTGTTCTGGCGCGCAGGGAGGAGGGGTACCACCGGCTCGCGTCCGCAATCACGACGGCCCAATTGCGCGGTGGCGAGAAGGGCAGGCCGGTTTACGACCTCGACGAGCTGGCTGCCACAGCAGACGGACACTGGTTGATTCTGACCGGATGCCGCAAAGGAGCAGTTCGGCAAACGCTCCTGCGAGCGAGTGCGCGGACGGGTGCTTCGACCGCCGCCCGCGAACTCGACCGCCTCGTCGAGCTCTTCGGCGCCGCGAATGTGGTCGTCGAGCTCTTCGACCATGGCAATCCGCTCGACAGCGACCACAACGATGTACTCGCCGTCCTCGCCGCTGAGCGGGAGTTGCGCATCGTCGCCACCACCAACGCGCACTACGCGGGCCCTGAGCAGCACCGACTCGCCACGGCGCTCGCCGCCGTGCGTGCTAGGCGCAGCCTCGACGAATTGGATGGCTGGCTGCCAGCGTCCGGCGGCGCGTATTTGCGCTCCGCTGACGAGATGGCTGAGCGTTTCGCCCGCTACCCCGGTGCTGTCGAGAACAGTGTCGTCATCGCCGATGAACTCGCCTTCGAGCTCCGCAAGGCGAAACCGGCCCTGCCGACCCAGAAGGTTCCGCCGGGTCACACACCCATCAGCTATTTGCGCGAACTGGTCTGGGAGGGAGTCCCCGACCGGCGCATCGAACTGACAAGCGCGAATCGCGCGCGAATCCAGCGCGAACTCGACGTGATCGAGGAGAAGAATTTCGCCGGCTACTTTCTGATCGTCTGGGACATCGTTCGCGAGGCGAGGAGCCGCGGCATCCTCTGTCAGGGTCGCGGTTCTGCTGCCAGTTCAGTCGTCTGCTACCTGCTGAAGATCACCGCGGTCGATCCGCTGCGTTACAAGCTGCCGTTCGAGCGGTTCATCTCAGCGATGCGCGAAGAGGAGCCAGACATCGACGTCGACTTCGACTCCGAGCGCCGCGAAGAAGTGATTCAGTACGTCTTTGAGAAGTACGGTCGCGAGAACGCTGCGCAAGTGGCCAATGTGATCCAGTACCGCCCCAAGTTTGCGGTGCGCGACATGGCGAAAGCCCTCGGACACAGCACCGGTCAGCAGGATGCCTGGTCACGTCAGATCGAGCGCTGGGGCACGATCGGTTCGAGAAAGGACCACGATATTCCGGATGCCGTCATCGACTTGGCGATGCAGGTCATGACGTTTCCGAGACACCTCGGCATCCACTCCGGCGGCATGGTGCTCACCGAACGACCGGTCGGCGAGGTGGTGCCGATCGAGCACGCCCGCATGGAGAAGCGCACGGTCGTGCAGTGGGACAAAGACGACTGCGCCTGGATGGGCCTGGTGAAGTTCGATCTTCTCGGGCTCGGCATGCTCTCCGCCATGCAATACAGCTTCGACATGGTGGATGCCGCGCTCGGCGAACGCTGGGAGCTGGCAACCATCCCGGCAGAGGAGCCGGGGGTCTACGACCAGCTGTGCCGAGCGGATGCAATCGGAGTCTTCCAGGTCGAGTCGCGTGCCCAGATGGGACTGCTGCCACGCCTCCAGCCGCGCGAGTTCTACCACCTCGTCGTCGAAATCGCGCTCGTGCGGCCAGGCCCGATCCAGGGTGGAGCAGTGCACCCATATGTTCGACGCAAGCTGGGTACCGAGCCGGTCAGCTACCTGCACCCGAATCTCGTCGAGCCGCTCGAGCGCACGCTCGGGGTGCCGATCTTTCAGGAACAGCTCATGCAGATCGCGATGGCCGTGGGCGGCTGCAGCGCCGACGACGCCGACCACTTGCGCCGCGCGATGGGCTCGAAGCGCGGTATCGAGAAGATCGAGAAGCTGCGCGAGAAGCTGTACGTCGGTATGGCCGAGAACGGCATCACCGGTGCGGATGCCGACACGATCTACCGCAGCATTCAGGCCTTCGCCGGCTTTGGCTTCGCTGAGAGCCACGCGCTGAGCTTTGGCTTGCTCGTCTATGCGAGCGCGTGGATGCGACTGCACTACCCGGCCGCGTTCCTCGCCGCCCTGCTGCGCGCGCAACCGATGGGCTTCTACTCACCGCAAAGCCTGGTGGCGGATGCTCGGCGCCACGGTGTCGAAGTGCGCAGGCCATGCATCCAACGTTCTGGAGTATTCGCGGGGCTTGAGCCGCTCGCTGGGTTGGGTGTTGGGCCGGCTGTCCCAACCGGCAGCCCCCAGTGCCTCGATCACGAGCAACCACCGGTCGGACTCTTCGATCGCACCGCGCACTTCGACACTGACGATCATCGGCGCGACGGCAACTTTGCGGTGCGGCTTGGCCTCGACGAGGTCAGCGGTATTGGAACGGCGATTGCCAGCAGCATCGTCGCCGAGCGTGGTCGTGGCGGCGAGTATCTGAGCATGAACGATCTCGTGCGGCGCGTCGGACTGTCGACCAAGCAATTGGAAGTGCTCGCGGCATCCGGTGCCTTCGATTCGCTGGGGTTGGGTCGTCGTGAGGCCCTCTGGAACGCCGGAAGTGCCGCCCAGGATCGTGCCGAGTTTCTGCCGAACACTGTGGTGTCGGTGCAACCTCCGCTGTTCTCGATGCCGAGCGAAGTGGATGAACTCATGTCCGATCTGTGGGCCACCGGGGTTTCCGTCGATAATCACCCCGTTCGTCATCTTCGGCGGCAGCTCACCGAGCGCGGTGTACTCACTGCGGCCGAGCTCGTGATGGCGGAGTCCGGGCGTCGGATCGAGATCGGCGGAGTGGTCACCCATCGTCAACGGCCGGCGACGGCGAGCGGCATCACCTTCATCAACATCGAAGACGAAACCGGCCTCATCAACGTCATCTGCAGTGTCGGCTTGTGGGATCGCTACCGCCGTGTCGTGCGGGAGAGCCCGGCGATGATCGTGCGGGGCATGCTTGAGCGCTCGCCAGAGGGGGTCACCAATCTGCTCGCTGACCGCTTCGAGTCGCTCAGAATGGCACCCAGCACGAAGTCGCGCGACTTTCGCTAGTGAGAACTACGAAAATGCGGGCTTGTCGGCTGAATGAACTCTTTGTCACCATCGCGCACCATTTTCGTAACGCATGGTACACACAGCCGAGTACTGCTATATCCTTGATCCAGCACCCGTCTGTCCCAGGACCGGCTGGTGTGGCCTCGACTGTCGGGGCCAGATGAACGCTCCTGGAGGAGTTTTACATGGCATTAGGTACCGTTAAGTGGTTCAACGCGGAAAAGGGCTTTGGTTTCATCGCCCCTGAGGACGGAAGTCCTGACGTGTTCGCCCACTACTCTGCAATCGCTTCGAGCGGCTACAAGTCGCTCGACGAGAACCAGAAGGTTGAGTTCGACATCACCCAAGGACCCAAGGGTCCTCAGGCGGAGAACATCCGCCCCCTCTGATCTTGATAGTTCAGTACAGAAACGCCCCGGCTTCGGCTGGGGCGTTTCCCATTGCCGGGCGTTTCCCATTGCCAGCGAAGCCTTAACTACTCCTCGACCGGCGCGCCTTCGCGCACCCTTCGCACCACGAAGACCACGATCAGAAGTAGCACTGCGCCGATTACGACGTACTGCAACACGTCAGCGAACGGTTCGACGATCGTCCAGTTCTCGCCGAGCAGATAGCCTGCGAGAACGAACAGCGTGTTCCAGATCGAACTGCCGAGGAAAGTCAGAAGCACGAAGAGCCAGAGGTTCAGCCGAGTGATTCCCGCGGGGATCGAGATCAGGCTTCGGAAGATCGGCAACATCCGCCCGAAGAAGACAGCCTCGGCACCGTGTTTGTCAAACCACGCCACCGACTTATCGATGTCAGAAACCTTCAAGAGCGGCACCCGACGGGCGACACCTCGCAGCCGTTGCGCGCCAAGCAGTGCACCGAGCGAGTACAGCACGATCGCTCCGAGCACTGAGCCTGCCGTGGTCCAAAGCAGCACCTCCGCCAGTTGCAGATCACCGCGGGATGCCGCGAGACCTGCGAGCGGCAGGATGATCTCGCTCGGGATCGGCGGGAACAGGTTCTCGATAAAGATCGCGATTCCGGCCCCGGGTGCGCCGAGCGTATTCATGAGGTCGACCGCCCAGCGCGCAACGCCCGTAAGTTCTTCGCCGTCGGTGGCTGGCACGACTGCAAGAACGGACATGGCTTGGGACAGAAACGTCATGGGTTCACGCTACCGCCCACAATTGTGCTCAGGCACACGAGCATGGAGCCGAGCCTCGCTTGCCCGCACGTCATCGTCCCAGCAGGCTTAGGAGCGCATGCTGTTGCGCACGTAGTCGATCCTGGATTGCAATTGCGCGACGGTCGCTTGAGCAACAGCAGGTCCACCGCACACTCTGCGTAACTCAGCATGGATGATGCCGTGCGGTTGCCCGCTCACCTTCGCGCGCATCCCGACCAGAGAGTTCAGCAGCGTGCGCTGCTCGCGCAAGGTGCGATAGAGCGGGCCCGGTGGAGCGGCCCGCGAGCGGTCGCTCTGCGCCGTGGACTGCGCGGTTCCGTGGGAGGCCCCCTGTGCGGCTCCCAAGGCTGCCCGACGCGATTGACGGGCCTGTCGCTGGCGAAGGAGTTCGCGCACTTGATCGGGTTCCAGAATGCCCGGCAGCCCGATGAAATCGAGTTCCTCATCGCTGCCGATGGCGGCGGCAAACCCGAATTCCTCGCCGTCGAACAACGCACGGTCGAAATTCGCGTCCGAGTCGATGGCCTGCGAAACGAACGCATCGGTGAGCTCGCTCGACGCCGATCCGTCCGCCTCGGCCCGCCCGAGCAGCTCATCATCGAGGAGCCCATCGTCAGCGTCGGCACCATCATCGCGGTCGAGCGCGTGATCGCGCTCGAGCTCAAGCCTCGCGGCGAGGTCCATCAGAATCGGGACGCTCGGCACGAAGATCGAGGCTGTCTCGCCGCGTCGTCTGGCTCGAACGAAACGGCCAACGGCTTGAGCGAAGTACAAGGGAGTCGATGCGGAGGTTGCGTACACCCCAACCATGAGCCGCGGAACGTCAACACCCTCCGACACCATTCGAACTGCGACCATCCAGCGACGGCGACCAGCTGCAAATGCGTCGATCCTGGCGGAAGACTCGCTCTCGTCCGACAGAACGAGGCTCGGCTCCTCACCTGTGATTTCGCTCAGGAGCAGGGCGTAGGCCCGCGCTGAGTCCTGGTCGGTTGCGATAACGAGCCCACCGGCATCCGGAACACTGTTGCGCACTTCGCTCAGTCGAGTATTTGCGGCTCGCAGCACCGATGGCATCCACTGACCCTGTGGGTCGAGCGCTGTTCGCCATGCCTGCGCGGTGACATCTTGGGTGTCGCCCTGACCGAGCCGTGCGACCATCTCGTCGCCCATCCGCGTGCGCCAGCGCATCTGGCCGGCATAGGCCAGAAAGATCACCGGCCGAACAACTCCATCAGCGAGTGCGCGACCGTAGCCATATGAGTAGTCGGTGAGCGAGATGCGGATGCCGGCTTCATTTGGCGCGTAGGTCACGAACGGGATTGCAGCGGTGTCGCTGCGGAACGGGGTCCCGGTCAATGAGAGCCTGCGTGTTGCCGGGCCAAACGCTTCTTGGATGGCGTCTCCCCAACTCAGGGCGTCCCCTCCGTGGTGGATCTCGTCGAGAATCACAAGGGTGCGCGCGGATTCGGTGATCTCGCGGTGCAGGCTCGATCGCACGGCAACTTGGGCGTAGGTCACTGCCATACCGTGAAAGCGCCGCCCTCCCCAGCTGGAACCGTTGGCGTGTGTCGGATTGAGGCGCAAGCCGACGCGATGGGCGGCATCTGCCCACTGGCGCTTGAGGTGATCGGTTGGGGCGACGACCGTGACCCGGTCAACGACCCGCCGTGCGATGAGCTCGACCGCCAATCGCAGGGCGAATGTCGTCTTGCCGGCTCCCGGGGTTGCCGCGGCGAGAAAGTCACGGGGCTCGCTCTCGAAGTAGCGATCGAGTGCCTCTGCTTGCCACGCTCTGAGCTTCTCAGCGGTGCCACGGGCAGCGCGCTCTGGGTAGGCCGGTGAAAGGTGCTCGACGGCGAAAGTGCCGACGGTTGGGGTGGGAAACGGCGGCTTGGGCGACGGCTCGGGCGACGGCTCGGGCAAACTCATGCTCACTTGATACGACTGTACGCGGGTCTCGGTGGCTCAGTCGCGCTGACCAAGACGCGGCCGCTGAATCGCGTTGTGCCCGACAAGTCGAGCCGGTCGAACAGAGCCGACCCCGAACTTGGCGGTCGCGGCATCCATCACGTTCTCAGCCTCGCGCCACCCGTCGTTCTCGTCCCAAAGCCCCTGCTGCACCGCACCGGCGGCAACAAGTTGCTCGGCCCGCACGCCAATCAATCGGATGGCGCTGGACTCGAAGCCGCGATCGTTCGCCAGCGCCAGCGTCTCCACGATCTGCAGTGCCTCCTGATAGATCCGTCGGCCGAGATCCGTCGGTTGGAGCATCGTGTGCGACCTCGTGATGGTCGTGAAGTCGCCGTATCGCACCTTGACCACAACCGTGCGGCTGAGCAGTCCGGCCCCTCGCAGTCGCACCGCCACGAGATTCGACATGCGCAGCAGTTCGCGCCGGATGACACGTGGCTCAGACACGTCGTGCTCGAAGGTCATCTCGTGGCCGACACTCTTCTCGTCACGGCCGGCTCTGACCGGCCGCGGGTCGATACCCCAGGCAAGCTCGTGCAGGCGATTCCCGCTGGACTCGCCGACAATACGGCGCAGCGAATCGCGGTCGGTGGCGGCGAGTTGACCGATGGTGTGGATGCCGCGCGCGCGCAGCAACTCTTCGGTCTTCGGTCCAACGCCCCAGAGTTTGCCGATTGGCAGCGGATGGAGAAAAGCGATGGTTTCTGACTGCGGGATAACCAGTAGTCCATCCGGCTTGGATAGGCCGGAAGCAATCTTTGCCATGAACTTGGTCGACGCGGCGCCCACCGAACAGACCAGACCGGTCTCGGCGCGAATTCGAGCTCGCAATTGTTCTGCCACCCGAATCGGAGAGCCGAACACTGATCGTGCCGAGGCGACATCCAAAAAGGCCTCATCAATGCCGACCGGTTCGACGCAGGGGGTGAAGTCTTGGAAGATCGCCATGGCAGTTGACGAGTAGTGGCTGTACCGCTCGAAGTGCGGCTCGAGCACAATCGCTTGCGGACAGCGACGAAGGGCAATCGACATCGGCAACGCTGAATTAACGCCGAACTTTCGCGCCTCATAGTTCGCCGCAGTGACAATGGATCGGGTCGATCGGTGACCAACGATGACGGGCTTACCAACAAGCTCCGGGTGATCGAGCAATTCCACCGAAGCGTAAAACGCATCCATGTCGACGTGCAGGATTGTCGCTGTCGAGTCATCGACCGTCGCTGCGGTCACCCGTCGATCGCGCCCGTCCTGCTTGCCCATACTGTCATCCTCGCAGCAACAACCGACAGTGCTGTTTGACGCGCCAAACGAAAGCAGGGCGGGCGTCGGGAGCACCGACATCCGCCCTGTTCGGGTGAACTGTTCTAGGCCTTAGCGGCGGCGGCGGCTTCCTCGGGTCACGAGCCCGTAGATGGCGAGCACGAGCACTGCTCCGCCAATCGCCAGCAACCACGTCGTGATGTCGAAGAAGCCCTGCAGGCCAATCCCGAACAACTGGCTTCCAAGAAAGCCGCCCACGAGGGCACCGACGACACCGAGCACGAGGGTGAGGATCCAGCCACCGGCGCCCCTTCCGGGAAGGATGGCTTTTGCGATGGCCCCGGCGATCAATCCGAGGACGATCCAAGCGATGATACCCATGATGAACTCCAGTTCTTCAGGAAAATGCCACGAAGATCGGGGCAATTGTCGAGCGTACGCCCAGAAAAGGATCTGAACTAGGGTTTTGAGTCATAGCAACTGCAATTGGAACGGTGTATAGCTAGAGCAATGACAACAGTTCACCCGTGGCGCAGATTCGTGGCGATCGGCGATTCGTTCACCGAAGGGATCGGTGACCCAGAACCTGAGAGCATCGGCGGACACCGCGGCTGGGCCGATCGGGTCGCCGAGGTGCTAGCTGAACCAGTGGAGGATTTCGCGTACGCAAACCTCGCTGTTCGCGGCAAAGTGCTGCAGCAGATAGTGGACGAACAAGCTGAGGCGGCGCTCGAACTCAAGCCTGATCTCATCAGCGTCTCGGCTGGCGGCAACGACATTATTCGTCTTGGGACAGATCCCGACGCGATCGCCGCGCGATTCGACAGGCTAATGCGGGTACTCCGGCGCGACGGCGCAACAGTATTAATGTTCACCGGACCCGATATCGGCATGACGCCGGTATTGCGCCGGTCCCGCGGCAAGGTCGCCATTTACAATGAGAACCTGCGCGCGATTGCCCACAACCACGACGCGATCGTCGCTGACATGTGGGGCGTGCGGGAGCTAGCCGACGCACGAATGTGGGATCGAGACCGCCTGCATTTCTCCCCAATTGGCCACCACACGGTTGCGCGAATGGCGCTCTCTGCGCTCAATGTCGAGAATTCGTTGCGGCCGCTCAACCCCGTGCCGCTCCCCGCCCGAGCGTGGCGGCAGGCACGCACTGACGACCTCGTTTGGGCGCGGGAACACTTCGTACCTTGGGTTGTGCGACGCCTTCGAAACGAGTCCTCTGGGGATACTCTCGCCCCAAAACGACCAACGTTCTAGCTCGCGCCGGTTTGAGATCGAGCTTGTTCAGCCAGCGATCCCCGCGTAACCCGTTCGTCTGGCAGCTGGGCAATCGAATGGATCGCCTGCAGCGCCGAGCCCAACTTGATTGAGGTACCTGATGACGATGCGATACGACGTGAGCAGGCTGACCTCGGTGTAGAGGATGCCACGGCTCTCGCAGTACTCCCGAACGATTTCGCCTGCCCGTTTCAGGTGCGGGCGCGGCATGGTCGGGAACAGGTGGTGCTCGACTTGGTAGTTCAGTCCACCCATGAAGTGGTTCATGAAGTGGCCGCTGCGGATGTTGCGGCTGGTGAGAACCTGACGACGGAGAAAGTCGACTTTTGAGTCCCTCGGCAGGATGGGCATCCCCTTGTGATTTGGGGCAAAGGACGCGCCCATGTAGACCCCAAAGACGGCGAGTTGAACACCGAGAAACGCGAACGCCATTCCGAGCGGGAGGAACGCGAAGACGATTGCGACATAGCTGATGTTGCGAACGAGCAGGAGCACAATCTCGAGGGCACGCTTATCGACTGCGCCTTTCGAGAACACCGTCATGAAGGCGTGCCGGTGGAGGTTTAAGCCTTCGAAAATGAGAACCGGGAAGAATAAATAGCCCTGACGGTGTGCCATGAACTTGCTGATGCCGGCGAGGCCCTCTGCCTTGTCCTGCTGGAAGATGATGAAGTCGGTCTCGATGTCCGGGTCTTTATCGACAATGTTCGGATTCGCGTGATGGCGCGAGTGCTTGGACATCCACCACGAATAGCTGATGCCGACAACGAGGTCTGCCATAATGCGCCCAAGAAAGTCGTTGGTCTTTCCTGACTCAAACACTTGTCGGTGCGCGAGCTCGTGGGTGATGAAGGCGTACTGGGTGAAGATGATGCCGAGTGCTGCGGCGATCAGGAGGATGAACCAGGTGCCTTGCAGCGCGGCAAACCCGAACCAGACCCCGATCATGGCCACCGTGATCACCGAGAAGACCGCAACGTAGAAGCCGCGGCGACGGCGAAGCAGCCCTGATTCGCGGATCGTTCTCATCAACGCTGCGAACTCGCTCATCGGGTTGGCAACTCCGCGATCTCCTGTGCGAATCACTCGGTCACGTGAGACGGACGATGCACCAGAGGCGATGACAGAAGACACGTGGCTCCATGGGAGTCGAATGACTTCGCAGTCACTTGAAGCGAGCAGTCGCTCGGATGTTCCGAGCTTACTGGCGGAGACCGGGGCTACGGTGCAAGCGGCGCGCAGAGCGAAGTGTCTCGGCGAATCCACAGATTCGGTTAGAACAGGGCAAAGGGATTACTCAAGCGCCACCATGGGCCAGGGTCAGCGATCGTCGAGTCGAGTTCGATCGGCACGGTGACGACCCGGTCGCCGACGGCGAAGCTCAGCTCGCCCACATCCTGGCCTGCCTTACCGTAGAGAACAGACTCCGATTCGACGATGGCCGTGATGGACGAGCCAGCCCAGGTCACGATCGAGCGCGATTCTGCGGCAACGCCGGTGGAGGCATCCCCCCATACCGTCTCGTACTCTGCGACAGGCTGGCCCGCTTTGACAAGTTCGACACTCTGGAAGCCGGCGACAGTGCCGATCAACAACGCGCTAATGCTCTCGTTGAGGGTCGGTCGGTCCGGCCCACCGAGGGCGGCACCGATGAGCGTGACAGTCTCGCCGCCGACGACGTAGTCCGCCGAGAACAGCAGGCAGGAGCCCGCCTCATCGAGGGTTCCCGTTTTGATCCCGTCGACACCGCCGCGACCGAGAAGGCTATTCGTGTTCTCGACGATCGCAATGCCAGGTATATCGGCGCTTGAGGTTGCCACGATCTCCGAGATCACCGGGTTCTCGACGGCGAGCCTGGCAAGTTCGACGAGCTCGGTCGCGGTGCTGACGTTGCTCGGCAGAATGCCGGTCGGATCCGTGATGATCGTCGCGGCGAGCCCGTGGGAATCGAGCCAGGATCGCGTAGCTGTCAAGAATGCCTGTTCTGAGCCGAACGCCCAGTTCGCCATCGACTCCGCGTAGTTATTCGCCGACGGCAACAGCATCAGCTGGAGCATCGCGTATTGCGAGATCGTGACGCCATCCACGACTGGCACGACGCTGCCGCCATCCGCGACCTGCTCCCAGTAGAACTGCGCATCGACCTCCGACAGCGTAATCCCGGGGCCAGTCTCTCCGAGGGCGAGTGGCCGGGCATCCAGGGAAACCAGAGCAGTCACGATCTTCGTGATTGACGCAATCGGGAGTGCCTCGGCACTACCGGAACTCGCCAGCACGCCGTCGTACCCGATCGCCCCGACCGCTGCGGCACCGTACGGCGGAAAACCGATTTGCGCTGGAGTCAACGTTGGCACGGTCACCGCCAGAACCTGCGCTGGAACCGGGTCGATCGGTGCGAGCAACGTCAGAGGCAGATAAAAGCCAGCAGCGAGCGCCACCGAAAGCGCACTACCCACGAGGATGCGCCGACGTAAATACAGCCGTCTGCGCGTCGCGTTGTGGGTTGTCTGCTGCACCCGGTAATCCTAATGAGGTGCTTGCTGGCACCTCTCCATGCGGGCCTTCGCCGTCAGCAATCGGCGCTAAGCGAGACCACCGTCGATCGAGCGCTTCGCCGGCAGCACCGTTTCAGGAACGAGCACCTCGCTCGTCGCGTTGAGGGTCTCACCACGAAAGAAGGGCTTCGAACGGTCGAAGAATGACCACACCACCATGAGCACAGCCCCAACCAAGAGGGAACCAATGCCAACAACGAAGACGCCGCCGATGCCAAAGAGAACCGTGAAACCGTACTCGGGGTTGATCATGTCGATGGCAGCGAAGATGAACGCCGCTGACAGCATCAGGGCGCCGAGGAGCGGGAAGAGGAACTTGAACACGATGTTGTGCGCGGAAGTGAAAAGCTCGCGTCGGAAGAACCAAACACACGCGTACCCGGTGATTGAGTAGTAGAACGCGATCGCAAGGCCGAGCGAGAGAATCGTGTCGGAGAGGAAGTCTTCGCTCACGATCGTCATCAGCACGTAGAACGTCGAGGCGACGACACCCATCACGATGGTCGAGTATGCGGGAGTCTTGAACTTGGGGTGCACCGTGCCGAATCGTTTCGGCAGCGCCCGGTAGGTGGCCATTGCAAGCGTGCCGCGCGCCGTCGGCAGGATCGTCGTCTGGGTGGAGGAGATCGCTGACACCATCACGGCGACAACAAGCAGCCACGCAAACGGTCCGAAGAGCACATCCTTGAGCGCGAAGAAGACGTCGTTTGCGTTCGTCTCATTGCCAAGACCGAGTCCTGCGCTTCCCAGCCCGGCAAAGGCCATGGCAGCGACCGTGACGCCGACATACGTGATCATGAGGATCACGGTCGAGAGCACAGCAGCACGACCGGGAGTGCGCTCGGGATCCTTCGTCTCCTCGTTGAGCGCCAAGCACGTGTCCCAACCCCAATAAATGAAGAGCGCAAGGATGATCGCCTGCACGAACCCAGAGGCCGATTCGAACGCGAACGGGTTGAACCACGACAACTCGGGCGCTGCTGCGCCCGCTGGCGCTGTACCGGTGGCAACCGCGACGATCGCGGCAATGACGAAGATCAGCAACGCTAGATACTGGATGCCCAGAAGCACATTCTGAACGCGCTCTCCGATCTCGGTGCCGCGATAGCTGATGAAGGTCATGGCGGCGATGAACACGACACCGGTCGCGGTCACGACGACCGTATTTTCTGCAAGCTCTGGGTTCACCAGCAACCAGAAGTACTTGCCGCCGATCTGGGCGAGGTTTGCGAGCACAATCGTGCCAGCGACCACGACTCCCCAGCCGCCCATCCAGCCAACTCGCGGCCCGAAAGCTTTTGTTGCCCACGTAAAGGTCGTGCCGCAGTCGGGTACCGCCCGATTGAGCTCGCGGTAAGCGAAGGCAACGAAAAACATTGGGATGAAAGCGAGAATGAGCGCGATGGGTGCCTGAGCGCCGACCGCAAGCACGACGAACCCGAGCGTTGCGGCGAGGGAATAGACCGGAGCGGTCGAGGCTAAACCGATGACGGTTGAGCCGACTAACCCGAGCGTACCGGTTGCCAGTCCTTTGCCTTCGGTTAGCGGTCCCGCCGCAGTCCTGGCAGTTGCGTCATCTCGGCTCATTGTGTCCCCCGTCGTTGGTGGTATCGAGAGCATAGTGCCAGCGGATCGTGTGGGTCTTTCAAGTGGCGGTCTTTAGCGCGTTGCTGCCGTTCGGCCCGAGCCCAGCACGATCGCATAGATCGCAACAGCGCTCGCTGCGGCGACGTTGAGTGAGTCGACCCCGTGGAGCATCGGGATGGTAACGATACTGTCCGCGACACCGATCGCTGCGCGGCTGAGGCCGTCACCCTCAGCTCCGAGGAGCAGTGCGACTCGCTCTGGGGCGCTCGCAGCAAACGTGTCGAGCAGCACTGCTCGGTCGTCGAGAGCAAGCGCCGCCAAGTGGAATCCCGCGGCATGAAGTTGCTCCGCGCCGATTGGCCAGTCCGGCAAGCGCGTCCACGGCACCTGCAGCACGGTGCCCATGCTCACGCGCACGCTTCTGCGGTACAGCGGGTCGGCGCAACGCGGTGAGATGAGTACGGCATCCGCGCCGAGCCCGGCCACCGATCGAAAGATCGCGCCAACGTTCGTGTGATCGACGATGTTCTCGAGCACGACGACCAGCCGAGCATCCGCCAACAGCGTCTCGACTGTCGGCAGTGTCGGCCGGTGCATCGCAGCAAGGGCGCCGCGGTGCATGTCGAAGCCTGTGAGTTCTTCGAGAAACTCCGCTTCGGCAACAAAGATTGGAATGTCCCATTGGCCGAGAAGCGGTTCGAAGTCTGCCAGCCACTGACGCTGCAGCAGCAGTGAGCGCGGTCGGTGCCCCGCAGCGAGGGCTCGCTCGATGACCTTGCGGCCCTCGGCGATGTACAAGCCGCCCGCAGGCTCGCTCACTCGCCGCAACGCGACGTCAGTAAGGTCGGTGTAATCGGCAAGGCCTGCGTGCCCGAGTTCAGCAACGGGAATGATTGGCACGACTGCACCTCCCCCATCGTCGCGACTGCCAGCAAGCCGAAACATACCGGAAAACTTGGCGACTTAGTCTTGAGCCACTGACTGGGAACGGAGCGGTGATGGCGATGATGCAGTCTGCGCCAAGCTCCGAGGCCGTCGAACAGCACGTTTCCAGCCCCGAGCTGGATGCCGCGGCTCAGGTACTCGGCGGTCGAACGATCGCCGTGCTCACCGGAGCTGGCATCAGTACTGACTCTGGCATTCCCGACTACCGCGGCGCTGGCGCTCCGGTGCGAAACCCAATGACCTTTCAGGACTTCATGTCTGACCACCAGTACCGCAAGCGCTACTGGGCGGGCAGTCACCTCGGCTGGAACCGTTTTAACTCGGCCAGACCGAATCCCGGCCACATCGCGATCGCAGAGCTCGAAGCTGCCGGTCGAGCAAGTGGAGTCATCACTCAGAACGTTGATGGCCTGCACACTCGGGCTGGCTCTCAGCGCGTCGTTGATCTCCACGGCTCGATGGATCGCGTGCGGTGCCTCGACTGCGGCCAGACCTTCGTGCGCGCCGACATCGCCGCGCGCATCTCGGCGTCAAATCCGTGGCTGGACTCCCCGGATGCTGTCGAGCTCTCACCGGACGGCGACGTGCAGGTCTCGGCCGTCGATGACTTCGTAGTTCCAGAATGCAGTGTCTGCGCCGGGCTGCTCAAGCCGGAGATCGTGTTTTTTGGCGAGTTCGTTCCGATCTCAAAGTTCACCGAAGCAGCTGCGATTGTGCACCGGGCGGACGCGCTGCTCATCGCCGGATCCTCTCTCGTCGTCAATTCGGGCATCCGCTTGCTCGACAAGGCTGCACGACGAAAGATGCCGATCGTCATTGTCAATCGCGGAGCGACCAAGGGCGATGCGAGAGCAACTGTTAAGATCGATGACGGAACATCCGAAACCCTCGTCTCGCTCGCGGCAATGCTGAGGAGATAGTTCGTCAAAACACTGACCCGTCAGGAACACTGTGCTGTTGTATCTCGTTCGCCATGGCGAAACCGATTGGAACCGCGACCGCCGCATTCAAGGCAGCACCGACATTCCGCTCAACGACACCGGCAGAGGCCAGGCCACCGCCACTGGAAAGCTGCTGGCACAGCGTCAATGGGACGCGGTCGTTACCAGTCCATTATCACGCGCTGTGGAGACCGCGCAGCTCATCGCAGCGCAGATCGGCGTGAGTGAACTGACGCGCGATGCGCAAGTCGTGGAGCGTCGCTACGGCGAGGCAGAGGGCATGGCAATTGCCGAACTCGCCGAGCGCTTTCCGGGGGATGCTCCGGTTCCGGGTCGCGAGACGCGCGAGGACGTCGCCGCTCGGGCGATGCCAGCCCTTCTCACGATCGCCAAGCAGCACCCGGGAGGTTCGGTCATCGTCGTGAGCCACGGCGGTCTCATCCGCTCGGTTCTTGGCGCAGTCGACCCCGGCACGGAGCATCCGCCGATTACCAATGGTTCTGTGCACAGTTTTCGTTATGTCGACGGCGGTTTCGAATTGCTCGCCTTCAACGACCCAATCAGTACCGAGTCACTTGCGCTCGCTGTCACGCCGTTTGAAGTGCAGAATCCCGTCGAGCAGCGCGAGAGTGCTGGTACCGGCGCGGTGTAATTCCGCGAGGGGTCCAGCGCGGGGTTCAGTGAGCCTGGCGCCTCGTGACAGTCTCGGTGAGCACCTCGAGCAATTGAGCTGCCGCCGCTGACCAACTGAAACGCTCGGCCCAGGCAAAGGATGCCGCAGAGCGCGCCCTCCAGGTCGCTTCGTCTTCGAGCATGCGCACGGCCGAAACGAACTCGTCGACACTGCTCGGATCGAAGAATCCGCTGTGTGGACCGGCAATTTCTCGGAAGATACCGATGTCGCTGACGATCGTTGGGGTGCCGAGCGCCTGAGCCTCGACGATGGGAAGACCGAAACCCTCGTCCTTTGAGGCGGTCACGAGTGCGAGCGCGTTCAGCAACGCGTCCGTGTACACCTCTTCGGTCGCTCCGTTGACAAAATCGACGGATCCTGACGGGGCCATAGCGGTCAATCGTTCGCGCTCTGAGTCACCGATGCGGCTCATGAGCCGCAGCCGGTAGCCGGGGAGCTTGTGCATCGCTCTCGCGAGCAGGTCGACGTTCTTGTACGGCATAAACGAGCCCATGTAGACGAGGTCGCGAGAACCGTGCGCGTCGCGCACCGGCCTCGCTTGCGGGTGATCGGTGCCGGAGATGATCACCGTGACCGGGTTGCGCGTGAGTCGATGCTCGGCCATGAGGGCGCCGGTTGTCTCGGAAACGACGACATGGGCATCCGCCAGATTGAGCACCGCACGCTGAAAACCCCACCACAGGTGATAGCCGCGCCACAGCAAGCGAATCGGCCAAGCGAGATCCCGCGGCGGGGTTCTGTGGGTGTAATAGATGAGGTCGTGCACGGTCGTGACGAGCGCGTAGCGACGAAAGGCAGGCCCCATGGTCTGCATGGGCGTGAACACGACGTCGGGCGCGAAGGCGTTGACAGCCAGTGCGACGAGGGGTTCGCGTGCGCTCGTCGGTGAGGGCCCGAGCACCCACGGCAAGTCGGGTAGCATCTCCCGCTGTCGCGTATCGCTGATGAGCATGGTGACAGGATGGAGCTTGCCGAGTTCCGTGACCATCCTCGCCGTGTAGCGGCTGATGCCGTCGTGCCGTCCGATCCTCGTGTAGCGGCAGTCGAAGATGATATTCACGCAGAAACCGTGTCGACGACCCGGCCGGTCCCGAGAAATTCGGTGATCGCGGTCGCGGCCTCGCGCGGGCGCTCGTAGTGAATGAGATGGCCGACGCCGTGCAGGACGACGAGTCGCGAGCCGACGATCTTTTCATGCAGGCCCTGGAGCGCATGCATGCTCGTGATGGGGTCGCGGTCGGCTCCGATGAGCAGGGTTGGCATTGTGAGGGCGCCAGCGTACATGCTGACATCCGACGAGATGGATGCCTCGAAGCCTTCCACGACCGAGTCGCGACTGGCGTAACGAGAGAAATACCGATGGTGCTGTGAGTGGATCCAGCGTCGCAACCTGCGATTTTTCGTCGTCGTCATGAACGAGCTCATGAACTGTACGATCAGCCAGTTGCCGAGGAGCGCTGCCCCAATGCGCTCAGGCAGTGCGCGCGCTGTGCGGTAGTACACGAGGGTGAGACGCGACATCACTCCTTGTGGCCCAGACAGCGCCGGCGCGGCGATCGGGTTGATGAGCACGACGCGCGGCGCCGCGAGCCCCCGAGCGACTGCCGCGGCAACAACGATCGACCCGAATGAGTGACCAAGGATAACTACGTGACCGGTGAGGCCGAGCTCGGCGACGAAGCCGGCCAACCAGTTGGCGTAGGCGTCAATCGAGTGCTCTGTGCCGATCATCGCGCTGGATTCGCCGAATCCCGGCAGGTCCGGGCAGATGAAGCGCAAGGCATCGAGGTGCGCAACGACCGGCTCGAGCCCATGGTGATCGCCGCGATAGCCGTGCACAACAACGACGGTTGTCGTCGCATCCCGCTGGCCATATTCCCAATAGCGGGTTGTCGAGCCAGCGACTGTGACCTCGCGCTTGGTCACCGTTGCGGCGTTCAGCAGCTCGGCATACGGCGATTCGGCTGGCATCCATTTATTCTAGGCACCGCCGTTGGTGATAGGCAGTTCGTGCGATCCTGGGGATGCGGTCGACGACAAGCGCTTGCAGTGCAGCCCTAGACTCGAACCGTTCGCGACCCGAGGAGCACTGTGACCTTCACCGCACCGATCCAGCTACCCGGCCTGGCCCTCGACCATCAGTGGTACCGCAGGGGCGTCTTTTACGAGGTCATGGTGCGATCGTTCTTCGACAGCAACGGAGACGGAGCTGGCGATCTGGCTGGACTGATCTCGAAGCTGGATTACCTGCAGTGGCTCGGTGTCGATGCGCTGTGGATACCGCCGTTCTACAACTCACCGCTGCGCGACGGTGGCTACGACGTCGCCGACTTCATGAGTGTGCTGCCCGAGTTCGGGACCCTCGACGATTTCAAGGAACTCGTGACCAAGGCCCACGAACGCAACATGCGAATCGTCATTGACTATCCGCTCAACCACACCTCGGATCAGCACGACTGGTTCCAGCAGTCGCGGCGAGACCCTGACGGGCCGTTCGGTGATTTCTACGTGTGGAGCGACACGGACACAAAGTATCCAAACATCCGCATCATCTTCGTTGACACCGAAGAGTCGAACTGGGCGTTCGATCCTGAGCGACGGCAGTTTTACTTCCACCGTTTTTTCTCGCACCAGCCAGACCTGAACTTCGAGAACCCAGCTGTGCGCGAGGCAACGCTCGCCACTATTCGGCACTGGATGAGCCTCGGCGTCGACGGCATCCGACTGGATGCGATTCCGTACCTGTTCGAGTCTGAGGACGGCAACGGTGAGGGCGAGCCTCGAACTCACGAGTTCGTGCGTGAGATTCGGGCGATGGTCGATCGGGAGTTCCCGGGCCGTGTGCTCATCGCCGAGGCGAATCAGTGGCCGCAAGAGACCGCGGCCTTCTTCGGAACCGCCGAGGAACCCGAGTGCCACATGGCGTTCGACTTCCCGGTCATGCCACGCATCTTCTATTCGCTGCGTTCTCAGAACGCCACCGAGCTGGTTCGGGTGCTCGCCGAGACCACCGAAGTTCCAGAGGGTGCGGCGTGGGCGGTGTTCCTGCGTAACCACGACGAGCTCACCCTCGAGATGGTCAGCGAGGAGTATCGCCAAGCGATGTACGGCTGGTACGCATATGACCCGCGGATGCGATCAAACGTCGGCATCCGGCGTCGCCTCGCTCCACTGCTCGACAATTCACGGGCAGAACTCGAACTTGCCAATGCCCTGCTCTTTTCGCTCAAGGGCAGCCCGTTTCTGTATTACGGCGACGAGATCGGAATGGGCGACAACATCTGGTTGCCAGATCGCGATTCGTCGCGGACCCCCATGCAGTGGACTCCGGATCGAAATGCGGGCTTCTCGCACGCCGACCCCGGCAAGGTGTTCCTGCCGGTCGTGCAGTCCCTCGTCTACAACTACAACTTCATCAACGTGGAATCCCAGTTGGCGCAGTCTCGTTCGCTCTTGCACTGGGTGCGCAATGTGATTCACGTTCGCAAAGGGCATCCGACTTTCGGCCTCGGCGGGCTGCGGGTGCTCAAGACGAACCACGAGTCGGTGCTCGCCTTTGTGCGCGAGTACGAGGGTTCAGGCGCCGGGTTCGGTGACTCCCCCGAGTCGGTGCTGTGCGTGTTCAGCTTCGCGCACAACCCGGTCTCTGTTGAGATTCTCGTTGAAGGTCACGAGTCTGCGACGACCTTCGACCTGTTCGGTGGTGCTCGCTTTCCCGACATCGCTGAGGATGGCACGGTCAGCTTGACTCTTGGCACGCAGAGCTTCTACTGGCTGCACCTCGGTGACCAGCATCTCGGCGACGGTCGCACCTGAATGTCGGTTGCGCTGTCCCCGGCACGCTCTAGCCTGAACCCATGAGCGCATCTTGGTTCGACACTCTCGCCGTCTTCGACCTCGAGACCACCGGCGTTGATGTCGAGACGAGCCGCGTCGTTTCGGCATCTGTCGGCGTCATCGCTGCCGATGGGTCGGTGCTTGAACAACTCGATTGGCTCGCTGACCCCGGGGTCGAAATTCCCGCAGGCGCCAGCGCAGTTCACGGCATCACGACCGAGCGAGCCCGGGCAGAAGGCCGACCCGCGCCACACGTTGTCCCCGAAATCGTCGCCGCTCTGCAGTCGGTCCTTCATCGTGGACTCGCGTTGACCGTGTACAACGCACCATACGACCTGACGTTGCTCAACCGGGAGTGCCGTCGGTATGGCCTAGCCGCACTCATCGAGCCCAAACCGGTCATCGACCCTCTTGTCATCGACAAGGCTGTCGATCGCTTCCGCAAGGGCAAGCGAACCCTTGAGGCCGCGGCACAGGTGTATGCCGTCGGCCTCACGGATGCGCACAATGCCGGCGCAGACGCAGTGGCTGCTGGCAGAGTCGCTCAGGCGATTGCGCGGCGGTACCCAACCGAACTCGCGCTTACTGCTGCTGAACTCCACGCCAAGCAAATCGCTTGGTCAACCGAGCAGGATGCGAGTTTCGCCGACTACATGCGTCGAACGCGTGATCCGAACTTCGTTTCTACCCGAGGCGGCTGGCCGCAGTACTAGGCGCGACCGCCGCAGCTACTTGGAAAAGCCCTTGTAGCGCGTGTTGAACTTCTCAACGCGACCGGCCGAGTCCATGATGCGCTGCTTGCCCGTGTAGAACGGGTGCGACTCTGACGAGATTTCCACGTCAATGACCGGGTACGAGTTGCCGTCTTCCCACTCAATCGTCTTATCGCTCGAGATCGTCGACCGCGTAAGAAAGGTCGCACCGGAGGCGAGGTCACGGAACACTATTGGCGCGTAAGTCGGGTGAGCATCGGTCTTCATGGCTGGTCCTTGTGTTCTGGGCGAGGTTGAGGCGTTGAATTAAAGTCTGGGCGGCGAAAGGCCGACTCACGAGCCTATCAGATTAGGCGGCCCGAGCGGAGAATCGGCCGCCGTCGTTTGAGACGACCAGCGGCAGTCCGAAGGTCTCGCTGAGTTTCTCCGACGTGAGTACTTCGCTGACAACACCAGCCGCAATGATTCGACCGTTTGCAAGCAAGAGCGCGTGCGTGAAGCCGTGTGGGATCTCCTCGACGTGATGCGTAACCATCACGATTGCCGGAGCTTGTGGAGCGCTGGCGTAGCCGCTGAGCAACTGCAGAAGTTCTTCGCGTGCGCCGAGATCGAGACTCGCGGCGGGTTCGTCGAGCAGCAGCAATTCGGGGTCCGTCATCACTGCGCGGGCTATCTGTACCCGCTTCTGCTCTCCGTCACTCAATTCGCCGAACAGACGCTTCTCGAACGAGCTGAGCTTCCACTCGGCGAGCACTCGCTGGGCGCGTCGCTCGTCGATCTCTTCATAGCGCTCGTTCCATCGACCGGTCACCGAGTACGCCGCTGTCAGCACAACGTTCAGCACCTCCTCGTCGCCGGGTACGCGTCGTGCGAGGGCAGTAGAAGCGAACCCGATCCGTGGACGGAGTTCAAACACGTCCGCCTTGCCGAGCTTTTCGTCGAGAATTCGCACCTTGCCGGCGGTCGGATGAATCTGCGCCGCAGCGAGCTGAAGCAAGGTGGTTTTGCCTGCACCGTTTGGACCGAGGATGACCCACCGCTCCGTGTCGTCAACCGACCAGTTGATCCGGTCGAGGATAGCGTTGCCGTCACGCACGACGGACACATCGGAGAATTTCAGGACGTCGGCCATTGTTCCACCAGCCTAAGTGAGGCTGCGGTAGATCTCCGTCGTGCGATCCGCGATCGTCGACCAGCTGAAGTCCCGCTCCGCTCGAGCGCGGCCAGCTTCGCCCATGCGCTTTGCAGCGATCGGATCGCCAACGACATCGGTCAGTACTGCGGCGAGATCGGCAACGAAACGGTCGGGGTCAAGCGGCGTTCCAGTGCCGTCCTGTGCCTGCTCGATTGGAACGAGTCGCCCAGTAACGCCATCATCGACGACCTCTGGGATGCCGCCGGTCGCCGTCCCAACGACGGGAACGGAACACGCCATCGCCTCGAGGTTCACGATGCCGAGAGGCTCGTACACCGATGGACAAACGAAGGTTGTCGCCTGGGTGAGCACTGCCGAAAGTTCGCGCTGACTCAGCAGAGTGTCTAACCAGACAACGCCGTTGCGCTCATCCTGCAGGGCGGCGACCCCCGCCTGTACCTCTGCGAAAATCTCCGGCGTGTCCGGGGCGCCAGCACACAGCACGAGTTGAACGTCCGGCGGCAGCAGGGCCGCTGCCCTGAGCAGGTACGGTAGACCCTTTTGGCGAGTGATGCGGCCAACAAAAACGACAGATGGGCGGTCAGGGTCAATGCCGAGCGAACGCACGAGCTCTGTGTCATGAACTGGCATCCATCGTTCGAGGTCGATGCCGTTGTAGACGACAGTCACCTTCTCCTCGTCGAGGGCTGGATACGAGCGTAGGATGTCGCGTCGCATCCCCTCGCTCACTGCGATGACCGCAGCCGCGCTCTCGAACGCGATCTTCTCGATCCAACTGGACACCCGATAGCCGCCGCCCAACTGCTCGGCTTTCCACGGGCGCAGCGGTTCGAGGCTGTGGGCTGTGACCACATGCGGGAGGTCATGCAGCAGGCTCGCAAGGTGACCGGCCGCATTCGCGTACCAGGTGTGCGAGTGCACGAGGTCGGCACCGCCGACATCCTGCGCGATCTGCAGGTCAACGCCGAGCGTCGCGATCGTTGCGTTGGCAGCGGAGAGTTCGGCCGGCACGAGGTAGCTCACTACGTCGGCCTCGGCGCGTGGCATCCCGAAGCACCGAACCATCACGTCAATGCGTTCACGTAGCGCTCGCACGAGCTCGGCAACGTGTACCCCAGCACCCCCGTAAATCTCTGGCGGATACTCACGAGTGATCAGGTCGACGCGCATGCCACGACGTTACTCCACCTCCGGTCTGGCAACACTTGCGGGTTTCTCGCATCGCCGGTCACACTCGCATACTGTTGCCATATGGCATCACAGAAGATCTTCGGGGTGGTCCTTGCGGGAGGCGAGGGAAAGCGGCTTATGCCTCTTACGGCAGACCGCGCGAAGCCCGGGGTTCCATTCGGTGGCGGCTACCGACTCATTGACTTCGCCTTGAGTAACCTGATCAATTCTGGGCTGCGACAGGTCGTCGTCTTGACCCAGTACAAGTCCCACAGCCTCGACCGGCACATCTCCCAGACCTGGCGCCTCTCCGGACTTCTGGATGCGTATGTCGCCTCGGTTCCCGCGCAGCAGCGGCTCGGAAAACGCTGGTTCAGCGGCTCCGCCGACGCGATTCTGCAGAGCCTCAATCTCATTCGCGATGAGAAGCCGGACATCGTCGTCGTCGTCGGTGCTGACCACGTCTACCGTATGGACTTTAGCCAGATGGTCGACGCACACATCGAATCCGGGCTCGGCCTCACCGTTGCAGCGATCCGCCAGCCGATCGGCAATGCCGATCAGTTCGGCGTGATCGAGGTCGAGGCGAAGGATCCGACGCGCATCGCGGCGTTCCACGAAAAACCGCAGAAGCCGGTCGGCCTTGCCGACTCGCCCGACGAGGTGCTCGCATCCATGGGCAACTACGTGTTTGACGCCGACGTGCTCATCGACGCCGTCATTCGGGATGGAGAGCGGAGCGACTCCAACCACGACATGGGTGGTGACATTGTGCCCGACTTTGTCTCGCGCGGGCTCGCAGGTGTCTACGACCTCAACCGAAATCAGGTGCCGGGCTCGACCGACCGCGACCGGTTCTACTGGCGGGACGTTGGCACGATCGAGTCGTTCTACGACGCCCACCAGGACCTGATCTCGGCGCTGCCGATCTTCAATCTGTACAACCGCGACTGGCCGATCTTCAGCCAGCAACTCAACTCGCCGCCCGCAAAGTTTGTTCGGGATGCCCGTGGCTACCTCGGAACCACGATCGACTCGATCGTGTCGCTTGGTTCGTTGCTCTCCGGTGCCCACATTGAACGCAGTGTTCTCGGGCCATGGACCACTGTTGAGTCCGGCGCCATGGTGGTCGACTCTGTCGTGTTCGAGCGCGCCCGCATTATGCCGAACGCCGTCGTGCGCAGGGCTATCCTTGACAAGGACGTCGTCGTCGAGGCCGGCGCGACCGTGGGGGTCGACCACGATGCTGACCGTGCGCGGGGCTTCACGGTGACTGAGACTGGCATCACCGTGGTCGGCAAGGGAGTGCACGTCACGGCGTAGTCCGACCCAGATAGACCGAGGAAGGCAGACAGCACATGGCTGGCTTTCTTGTCGTGCTCGATGTCGATTCAACCCTCATCGAGAACGAGGTGATTGAGCTACTCGCCGGTCACGCCGGGTCGCTCTCGGAGGTGGCGGGAATCACCGTTCGTGCCATGAACGGCGAGCTCGACTTCGAAGAGAGCCTGCGTGCGCGCGTTGCGACCCTCGCGGGTCTCACCGTGTCGGTGTTTGAGACGGTCGGTCGGCAGGTCACTGTCACGGCTGGTGTGCCCGAGATGATTGCCGGCGTCAAGGATGCCGGTGGCCGCGTGGCCGTCGTCTCCGGCGGATTCCACGAGGTGCTCGACCCCATCGCTGTTTCACTTGGCTTGGACTACTGGCGGGCGAACCGTCTTGAAGTCGCGGGCGGTGTGTTGACCGGTCATCTTTTCGGTCCCGTCATCGACGCCGAGGCCAAGGCATCAACCCTGCGCGAATGGGCAGCCGATTTTGGGGTTCCGCTGTCCCAGACGGTCGCAGTCGGCGACGGAGCCAACGATCTCCCGATGATGGCGATCGCTGGGCTCGCGATCGGCTTCGACGCGAAAGCGCCGGTACGTGACCTTGCCGGTGTGCTCATCGATGTGCGGGACCTCTCGCAAGTGCTGCCGCTGCTTGGGCTGCGCGGTTAGCGCGGTTTGCGCTGGTTGCGGCCCAACGACACAGCCACCGTGACGGCAAACATCACCAGAACAATCTGAATGGTGATCCAGACATCGCCCGACCCCGTGATTAGGACAGTCAGCCCGATTAGGGCTGCAACCACAAGACCGGGGGCACGCCTCCGATACGACCCTTCACTTGGGGTTGGACCCTCGCCAAATTGAACATCCCGTTGCGGAGTCGACATGGGCACACAATACAGAAGCTCAGAGCTTGGCGAGCCCATCTCGGACAGATTCAGACGATCCGGGCATCGCGTGCGTCGGCGGCAAAGGAAATGCCACATTAGTGCTCGACCCGACTTGGACCGGGGATGTCAGCTTCCCCGAAGTTTCTCGCACGATCTTATGCAAGCTCAGCCATCGTCTTCGGTGATTGTAGTTTGGTCGCAGAGCCTGTTGTGTGGATCGAACTAATTCAGGTCCGCAGGTTTCTCCGCCGCCGGACCCATGTTTCTGCTTCCCGTCTCGTGCCGGCTTCTTCTCCCTAACAGGATGGTCGAATGTCGCGTTTGGGTGACTTGTCCACAGATTTGATCGGTTCGAACATATCTACGAATGTGCGTGGGAGAATGAGGTCATGCTCCTTCTAGCACCCGAATCGATTGCGATCACCGCATTCTCCGCCGCGGATGCTGCCCGGTTATCAGATGATGAACTCATCACCCAGCAGCACGACTTCGCTATCGCCCGCCGCCTGCTCGATGCAGGGGCGGCGGCAGTGTCAGCCGAGATTGGTCGGCGCTCCGCTCCGGAGTTGGGTCATGCCGGGCTCGCGCAATCGCGCGGGGCACGAACCCCAGAAGCGCTCGTGCAACACCTGACCGGTGGCAGTGCCGCGGATGCCCGCACCCTCGTCGCCGTCGGAACCCTCATTGCCGACCCACCCGCATGGCTCATACCGGTAGCAACGGCCGTGACGACCGGTGGGTTGTCGTTGACTGGCGCGACCGTCATCCGTGC
>Ga0163151_10002371_pt1 | contig 29343 bp, 25 predicted proteins | sample OliLakLV19MP5IB2_FD_145596 | JGI IMG/M metagenome (GOLD analysis project Ga0163151, IMG submission 145596) | Freshwater microbial mat bacterial communities from Lake Vanda, McMurdo Dry Valleys, Antarctica - Oligotrophic Lake LV.19.MP5.IB-2 | ecosystem: Environmental > Aquatic > Freshwater >...
ACCCAGCCCGATCTCCGCCTTCACGGCGTCGGATACCACCGTGGACTGCGGCGGATCCCCTTCCGTCCCGGTAACCTTCAGCTGGGCCGCGGTCGGTGAGACGCTGTGGTTCGGGGTAGGCACAGACAACGCGAAGGACGCGCCGTTCTCGGAGTTCCCACTGAACTACACCTTCGACTTCGATTACCAGTGCGGGCAGCCCACCAACCAGCAGAAGTACACGATCACTGTTGAGTCCTCGGATGGCACGGTGAAGAGCAAAACCATCATCATCAAGGAGGACTGACCCGCTGGTTCGGTGAGTCGCCGGTAGCATTGGAATACCTGACACTCAGGCACCATTCGGGCGCGGCATCTACCGCGGTCGTTCAGACTCGGTGCCGCACATAGCGAACCGGAGTACGCCCATCGCCCACGTCGTTCCCGAGAAGCCCGCCCTCGAAGGCCTCGAGGACAAGTGGGGTCCAGCGTGGGAATCCGAGGGGGCCTACCGGTTCGATCGCGCGGCCGCAGCCTCCGCTGGCAAATCGATGATGTTCTCGGTCGACACTCCCCCGCCGACCGCCTCCGGCAGCCTGCACATCGGCCACGTGTTCAGCTACACGCACATGGATCTGGTAACGCGGTTCCAGCGGATGCGCGGCAAGAGCATCTTCTATCCGATGGGCTGGGACGACAACGGCCTGCCCACTGAGCGGCGCGTTCAGAACTACTACGGCGTGAGGTGCGACCCAAGCCTCCCATACGATCCGACCTTCGTTCCCGCCCAGCAGGGCGGCGAGGGCACGAGCGGCAAAGCGGCCGACCAACTCCCGGTCTCGCGCCGCAACTTCGTCGAGCTGTGCGAGAAGCTCACAGCCGAAGATGAGAAGCAGTTCGAGGACCTGTGGCGCCAACTCGGCCTCAGCGTCGACTGGTCCCTGACCTACCGCACGATCGGCGACCACGCCCAAGCGACCGCCCAGCGGGCCTTCTTGCGCAATCTTGAGCGCGGCGAGGCATACCAAGCGGATGCGCCGACCCTGTGGGACATCACCTTCCGTACCGCGGTGGCTCAAGCCGAGCTCGAAGACAAGGAGCAGCCAGCGGCTTACCACCGCGTCGCCTTCCACCGCACAGACGGGCACGGCGACGTCGAAATTGAAACGACCCGACCGGAACTGCTCGCTGCGTGTGTCGCCCTGGTCGCGCATCCGGATGACGAGCGCTACAAGCCTCTGTTCGGCACAACCGTCACAACGCCTTTGTTTGGCGTCGAAGTGCCGATTCTCGCGCACCACCTTGCCCAGCAGGACAAGGGCTCCGGCATTGCGATGATTTGCACCTTCGGTGACGTGACCGACGTCGTTTGGTGGCGCGAACTCGATCTGCCGAACCGCACCATCATTGGCGCTGACGGCAGAATCATCGCCGAGCCGCCGACCGTGATCGCCTCGGATACCGCCAAGGCCGCATACGCCGCGATTGCCGGTAAAACGGTGTTCTCGGCAAAGGCTGCCATCGCCGAACTGCTGCGCGAGAGCGGCGAACTCATCGGCGAACCGCAACCCATCACCCACCAGGTGAAGTTCTTTGAAAAGGGCGATAAGCCACTCGAGATCATCTCGACGCTGCAGTGGTACATCTCCAACGGTGCGCGCGACGAGCAGCTGCGGGGCCGACTGCTTCACGCAGGAACGCGAATCGACTTCCACCCAGGCCACATGCGCGTTCGCTACGAGAACTGGGTCGGCGGGCTCACCGGCGACTGGCTGATCTCGCGTCAGCGATTCTTTGGCGTACCGATTCCGGTGTGGTACGAACTCAATGCCGGTGGCGAACGTGGTGCGGTGCTCGTGCCGGCAGAGTCGAGTCTGCCGATTGACCCGTCGAGCGACGTCCCACCCGGGTTCGCTGAGGCTGACCGTGGGATCCGCTTCGTCGGCGAACTCGACATCATGGATACCTGGGCGACCTCGAGCCTGACCCCGCAGATCGCTGGCGGTTGGGTCACCGATCCCGAACTCTTCGACCTCGTCTTTCCCTACTCGTTGCGCAGTCAGGGTCAGGACATCATCCGCACTTGGCTGTTCTCGAGTGTGTTGCGCGCCGAACTCGAACACGGTCAGATTCCTTGGCAGAACGCCGGAATCTCGGGCTTCATTGTTGACCCAGACCGCAAGAAGATGTCGAAATCCAAGGGTAACGTCGTTACCCCAAAGGGCATGCTCGACGAACATGGCTCGGATGCTGTGCGCTACTGGGCAGCATCGAGTCGCCTTGGAACGGATGCCGCGTTCGACCCCCAGAACCCGAAGCAGATCAAGATCGGGCGCAGGCTCGCGATCAAAGTACTCAACGCGGCAAAGTTCGTGTACTCGTTTCCGGAGCCGTTACCCGGGGGCGGCACGGAGGGTAGCGCGGCGGGTGCTGTGGCTCAGGCAGTGACCGATCCGCTCGACCTCGACATGCTCGCGAAGCTCGCGACGGTTGTCACGACCGCCACCGATGCATTCGAGAACTTCGATCACGCGCGCGCCCTAGAAATAACCGAGCAGTTCTTCTGGACGTTCTGCGACGACTACCTCGAGCTTGTCAAAGAGCGCGCATACGGTGCCGGGTCCGCCGAGGCTGGGGCGAGTGCCGCGACCGCGCTCCGCACGGCAATCGATGTGTTCCTTCGTCTCTTTGCCCCCACCTTGCCGTTTGCGACCGAAGAGGTGTGGAGTTGGACCCACCAGGGGTCGATTCACACCGCACCCTGGCCGACCGCGGTAGACGTTGGTGTCGATGCCGCACCGAGCGGCCTACTCGAAGCAGTGGGTGAAGCGCTCATCGGCATCCGTCGCGCGAAGACGGACGCCAAGGCATCCCAGAAGACCGATGTCATCTCTGCGACCATCGCTGGCCCAGCACTGCTCGCGCAAGCGCTTGACGACCTCAAGGCCGTTGGCCGAATTGCGACGGTCGAGTTCGTTGAGGCCGAAACGATCGAGGTGCGCAACATTGTGCTCGCGGAGGTACCAGAATGATCCGCAACATCCTGCCGACTGACCGCTCGTCATGGGAGCAACTGTTTCTGGCCTACGGCGTGTTCTACGAGACCGCGTTTGAACCGCACGTCATCGACGGCGTCTGGGCTTGGTTGATGGATGCCGCGGCGCCCGTGAGCGCCGTTGTCGCGGTGGCCGACCCGGGCGACAAGGCGAGCAACGCCGCGGCTGCTGACCGAGCCGGTGGCGTCGCCACGCCCGTGATCGGCTTCGCTCACTACCGACGCACTGTCGATACCTTCACTGCCGGCCCCGCTTGGCACCTCGATGATCTGTTCGTAGACCCGGACGCGCGCAATGGCGGCTACGCCACCGCGCTCATCCAAGCCGTCACCGAGCGTGCCGCGGCTGCCGGCGGTGGCACACTTCGGTGGATCACGGCGGCTGACAACCTTGCTGCGCAGCGCATTTACGACCGCGTGGCGAACCGCACCACGTGGGTGACGTACGAACAGGAGACCTGATGCAACTTGGTACACGTTGGCGCGTTGGATCTGCGCCTCCGACGAAATTGGCTGAACCGGTGCTCGCCGCCATCGCCGAGGTTGAGGTCGAGCTGGCTGATGTCGACACGGTCGGCTGGTCGTGGACGCTCACGTGGCTCGAGGGTCGACCCGTGGTCGAGCTTGACGATGGGACGAGCATCCGAGTTGGTCACGACGGAACAGTCGCTGTGCACGGGCCGGACGCTGTGACCGACTGAGGTGAATAAGCTCGAAGAGTGACCAACCCATTCTTTGAGCCAAGTACCCTCCCGTACGGTATGCCGCCGTTCGCCGACATCTCGGACGAGCACTACCGCCCAGCGTTCGATCAGGGGATGGCCGAGCAACTCGCAGAGGTGCAAAACATCACCCGGCGTCGCGACGTGCCGAGCTTTGAGAACACGATGATTCCGCTCGAACGAAGTGGGCAAATCCTCGATCGAGTCGCCACAGTGTTCTTCAACAAATCATCGGCCGATAGCAACGACTTCACCGACGAGCTGGAGGAGCAGATCGCTCCCAAGCTCGCCGCACACTCCGATGCGATCAAGCTCGATGCCGAGCTGTACTGGCGAATCAAGACTATTCACGATCAGTTGGCCGAGCTTGGTCTTGACCCCGAGTCGAACTATTTGGTCGAGCGCTACTACATCGAGTTCACGGTCGCCGGGGCTGGCCTTGACGAAACCGAGAAGGAAAGGCTTCGCGACTACAACCAGCGCCTGTCGACGCTGACAACGCGCTTCGAAAAGAACTTGCTTGCCGACACAAACGATCTGGCAGTCGTGATCGACGACGTGATCGAGCTTGATGGACTCGAGCCGGGAGAGATCTCCGCCGCTGCCGAGGCCGCCAAGGATCGCGGGCTCGATGGCAAGTACCTCATCACTCTTGTGCTGCCGACCGGGCAGCCGTATCTGTCGTCGCTGAAGAACCGCGAGGTGCGCGCGCGCATCATGGCGGCCTCGCGCGCTCGCGGGAGCCGGGGTGGCGAGTGGGATAGCAGCCAGCTCGTGCTGGAGATCACCAAGCTCCGGGCCGAGCGGGCAGCGTTGCTCGGGTTCGACTCGCATGCAGCGTGGGTCATCGCCGACGAAACGGCGAAGAATCCTGCGAATGTTGCCGAGCTGCTCGAGCGACTGGCCACTCCGGCGGCGAAGAACGCGCGCGAAGAGCAACTGGACCTTGAAGCCATTGCAGGGCATCCGATTGAAGCGCACGACTGGGCGTTCTTCAGCGAGAAGGTGCGCGCGGCGAAGTACGACGTCGACGAGGCGGCCATGCGGCCGTACTTCGAGGCTGAGACGGTGCTGCAGAAGGGGGTCTTCTTCGCCGCGACGAAACTCTACGGCGTGACGTTCACCGAACGCAGCGACATCATCGCCTACCACCCAGAGGTGCGTGTCTTCGAGGTACTGAACGAAGACGGATCCGCGGTCGGCTTGTTCACGCTCGACCTCTACACGCGCGACTCAAAGCGCGGCGGCGCGTGGATGAACTCGCTTATCTCGCAATCGGAACTGCTGGAGCATCCGGTCATTGTCACCAACAATCTGAACGTGCCGAAGCCCGCCGCTGGCGAACCGACGCTGCTGACCTACGACGAAGTGAACACCTTCTTTCACGAGTTCGGCCACGCGCTGCACGGACTGTTTGCACGCGTGAAGTACCCCAAGTTTGCTGGCACAAACACCTATCGCGATTTCGTGGAGTTCCCGAGTCAGGTCAACGAAATGTGGATGCTGTGGCCAGAAGTTCTGGCCAGCTACGGGATCCACCACCGCACCGGCGAGCCGATGCCGCAGGAGTTCGTCGACAAGATTCAGGCGTCGAGCGCGTTCAATCAAGGGTTCAAGACCAGCGAGTATCTTGCCGCAGCGCTACTCGATCAGGCTTGGCACCTGCTGTCAGCTGGCACGGTGGGTGATGACGTCGCCGCTTTCGAAGTGGCTGCGCTGGATGCCGCGGGCCTCAACAACCCCGCTGTGCCGACGCGCTACTCCAGCACCTATTTCGCGCACACCTTCTCGGGCGGCTATGACGCTGGCTACTACTCGTACATCTGGAGCGAAGTGCTCGACGCCGACACCGTCGAGTGGTTTAAGGAGAACGGCGGGCTCACCCGTGCCAACGGGGACCGGTTCCGGCAGAAGCTTCTCGGAGTCGGTGGTTCAAAAGACCCGCTCGAGGCATTCCGCGACTTCCGCGGCCGCGACGCAGACATCCAACCGCTTTTGGATCGACGCGGTCTCAACTAGCGGGGAGTGCCGCCGTCATCCGTCGGTGGCAAGACCGGCTTCCGACGCCAGCCGAGCCAGACAAACACGATCCCACCGGCTAGTAGTCCCCAGAAGGCAGACCCGATGCCGGCGACGACGATCCCGGATGCCACGATCAGAAAGGTGACGATCGCTGCGACTCGGTGAGCAGGCTCTTCGAGCGCGTTCACGACACTCGTAATCAGCGCACCGAGCACAGCGAGGCCAGCAACGGCGGTGATGAGGATCGCGGGCGCCGCGCTCACGAGCGCAACAGCAACGCCAGCGGCGAGTCCAAGCGGGATGTACAGCAACCCATTGGTCAGGGTCGCGATCCACCGGCGGTCAGGGTCAGGATGAGATTCTGGCCCCGCCATAATGGCCGCAGTGATTGCTCCCATATTGATTGCGTGCCCACCGAACAGCCCCGCGCCAAGGGACCCGAGGCCGGTACCAACGAGGGCGAACCGCGCCGGCGGCTCGTAGCCGTTGTTTGAGAGCACGACGAACCCGGGCACGTTCTGGCCAGCCATGGTGACGATGAACAACGGCAAGCCGAGGCTCAGCACGGTAAACAGATCAAAGCTCGGCGTGACGAACGCGAGTTGGGGCGCAATACTCGCCTGGCCAAGCCAGTCGGTACCTGCCGAGATGAGCACCGCGATCACCGCGACGAGCATCGCCGCCGGAACGGCCCAACGTGGCGCAAGTCGATACAGCACGAGCCAGACAATTACGATCGGCGCCGCCAAGAGCGGAAGGGTTGCGACGGCTTCAATCGGCGCGAGGCAAATCGGAAAGAGCACGCCAGCCAGCAGCGCGCTCGCCAGCGGCTTGGGAATGCCGACTATCGCTCGACCAAGTGCTGGCCACAGTCCGCTGAGCACGACAAGTGCAGCGCTCACCAGGAAGGCACCAACTGCGTCTGAGAACGCGATGCCGTTGCCAGCCGCGGCGAGGAGGACGGCCGCCCCTGGCGTCGACCACGCGATCGCGAGCGGGATGCGCAACCAAAGTGCACTAACGGTGCTCACCACCGCGATCGCGAGGCAGACCGCGAGCAAGCCTGAGGCCGCTTGTTCATCCGTCGCACCGACCGCTGCGAGACCAGCAATGACGAGCGCGAATGAGGTCGCAAACCCCGAGATCGCAGCAACGAACCCCGCCGAAATGGGCTGAAAGATGGATGCGGTGCTGATCAGGTAAGCCTAGGGCGCGCGGCGTCGATGAAGCGCTACGCGGACTTCTCGATCTGACGCGGGAGCTTGTGCGGCACGATTGTCGGCGCGGCGTTCTCAAGCACCGACTCGCGCGTGACGATGACGCGAGCGACCTGATCGTCGGATGGCACGTCGAACATGATCGGCCCGAGCACTTCTTCCATGATCGCGCGCAAACCGCGAGCCCCGGTCTGACGCAAGACAGCGAGGTCGGCGATGGCCTCGAGCGCATCCGGCTCGAAATCGAGTTCGACACCGTCAAGCTCGAACATGCGCTGATACTGACGTATAAGCGCATTTTTCGGCTTGGTGAGGATGTCCATGAGCGCGACTTGGTCGAGCGGAGTCACCGTCGTGACGACTGGCAACCGCCCGATGAACTCCGGAATCAGCCCGAACTTGTGCAGGTCTTCCGGCAGTACCTCGCTAAAGAGGTTCACGTCATCGCCCTTGCTGTGCAGCGGTGCGCCGAATCCGATTCCCTTCTTGCCCGAACGCTGAGAGATGATCTCGTCGAGCCCGGCGAATGCCCCGGCGACGATGAAGAGCACGTTCGTCGTGTCGACCTGAATGAACTCCTGATGCGGGTGCTTGCGGCCACCCTGCGGGGGAACGGATGCGACGGTGCCTTCCAGAATCTTCAACAGGGCTTGCTGCACGCCCTCACCGGAGACGTCTCGAGTAATGGACGGGTTCTCGGCCTTGCGGGCGATCTTATCGATCTCGTCGATATAGATGATGCCGGTTTCGGCGCGCTTGACGTCATAGTCTGCGGCCTGATTGAGTTTGAGGAGGATGTTCTCGACGTCTTCACCGACGTAGCCGGCTTCGGTGAGGGCCGTGGCATCCGCTACAGCGAAAGGCACATTCAGTCGCTTGGCGAGAGTCTGGGCGAGATAGGTCTTGCCACAGCCGGTCGGTCCGATCAGGAGGATGTTCGACTTGGCAATCTCCACGTCATCGATGATTGCATCAGCTGCGCTCAGGGTGTTGCGGGCGCGGATGCGCTTGTAATGGTTGTAGACGGCAACCGACAGGGCGCGCTTCGCGTGCTCCTGACCGATGACGTATTCCTCGAGGAAGGCGTAGATCTCGCGCGGCTTCGGCAGATCGAACTCGCTGCTGGTCTCTTCGCCTGCTTCGGCCAGGCGCTCCTCGATGATCTCGTTGCAGAGCTCGACGCACTCGTCGCAGATGTAGACGCCTGGGCCGGCAATGAGCTGCTGAACTTGCTTCTGACTCTTGCCACAGAAGGAACACTTCAGCAAGTCGGCGCTTTCCCCGATGCGTGCCATATCCCCGTTCCTCCTCCGCGTGGATGCGTGCTACCGAGCCTAACCCGGGCAACGAGCCGTTGAGAGCACACTGTGTGCAACTGTTACGGCGCGCCGCGATGCTCGCACACGCTGCTTCACCGCTCAGATGAATGTGGAAGACTGCACGGGACCGGTCGGAGTCGACCAATTGCGACAAGAACGAAGGGGCGCCGTGCACTTGAGGTGGATGCGCGTCGCGCGTTGCGCCGGTGCAGCCAGCTCCTTTCGTCTGAGTCGGCGAGCGATCCTCGCCGCGCTGCTTCTCGCGCCAGCACTGATTCTCTTGCCGCTGCTGGGATCTCTCGGCCCAGCCCAAGCACATAGCTATCTCGTCACCTCAACCCCCGAAGCGGGCAGCACCCTGTCTGAGCTGCCAGAACGCTTCTCGATCACGACGAATGAGGCGATGCTCACCACCGGTGGCGACAACTCCGGCTTCGATAACTCCGGCTTCGCGATGCACGTGAGCGACGCCGATGGGCAGTACTACGGTGACGGCTGCATGACGGTCGAAGACGCGAGCATGTCGACGCCCAGCGCTCTGGGCGCACCCGGTACCTACCTCGTACAGTGGCAGGTCGTGTCTGCCGACGGGCATCCGATCTCAGACGAGTTCACGTTCGAGTGGCATCCGAGTCAGCAGGTGACATCGTCGGCCGGCGCCGCGACTGCACCGAATTGCGGCCGTCCCCCCGCGGATGAGGGTGGTGCCGAGAGCCCTGCCGGTGGAGCATCAGGCTCCGCAGTCGACACCGAGGCGACGAGCGCTACGGGGGGTGCCGCGAACCTCTCCGATGTGCTGTGGGTCGGTGGCATCCTCGTCGTGGTTGCTGCTGGCGCACTCGTGACGATCGCAGCGCTCAGGCGCAAGACGTCGGCCTGAGGCTCGGGCGAAACAGCACACCGGCCGGGCATCGCGCGTGAGTGCGGCCCGGCCGGTGTTGTTGTTGTCGTCGTTGCTGTGGAGTGCAGTGCTGCTGCTGCTACTTCGCCGTAAGCACCGGCACGTTCTTGCGACTGGTCAACACCTGATCGATGAGACCGTACTCGAGCGCTTCAGCGGCACTGAGAATCTTGTCGCGATCGATGTCTTTGTTGACCTGCTCGACACTGCGGTTGGAGTGCGCCGAAAGCGTCATCTCAAGCCACTCGCGCATGCGCATGATCTCGCGAGCCTGAATCTCGATATCCGAGGCTTGACCGCGGCCGGCATCCCCTGTCGATGGCTGATGAATGAGGATGCGCGCATTCGGCAGTGCGAGCCGCTTGCCTGGTGTGCCAGCCGCCATGAGCACGGCCGCAGCAGACGCCGCCTGACCCAACACCACTGTCTGAATTTGAGGACGGATGTACAGCATGGTGTCGTAGATCGCGGTCATGGCGGTGAACGAACCACCGGGCGAATTGATGTACATGACGATGTCGCGGTCAGGGTCCTGGCTCTCAAGTACGAGCAACTGAGCCATGACGTCATCGGCGGACGCGTCGTCGATCTGCACGCCGAGGAAGATGATGCGGTCCTCGAAGAGCTTGGCGTACGGATCTTGGCGCTTGTAGCCGTATGCCGTGCGCTCTTCGAACGACGGCAGGATGTAGCGAGACTCCTGCGCCATGCCTGCGGTGCCGAATGTGAAGTTGTCCATGGTCAGTCCTTCTTGCTATTCGTTAGGGCGCCCGCGCCCGGGGCGTCGATGGTTCCGCCGCCGCCAACCACGTCGGACGCGAACTCACGCAAATGATCGACGAAGCCATACTCGAGCGCTTGTTGGGCCGTGAACCAATTGTCACGATCATTGTCGATGAGAATCTGCTCGACCGACTTGCCGGTCTGCTCTGCGGTGAGTTCTGCCATCCGCTTCTTCATGTCGAGGATGACGCCGGCCTGAGTCTGGATGTCGGCCGCCGTGCCACCGAAACCACCAGACGGCTGGTGCAGTAGCACGCGCGCGTTCGGCGTGATGTAGCGCTTGCCCTTGGTGCCAGAGGACAGCAGGAACTGACCCATGGATGCCGCGAGTCCGATGCCGACTGTGACGATGTCATTCGGCACGAACTTCATCGTGTCGTAGATCGCCATGCCAGCGGTGATCGAGCCGCCAGGGGAGTTGATGTAGAGGAAGATGTCACGCTTGGGATCTTCTGCCGCCAGCAGCAGAATCTTTGCGCAAATCTCGTTGGCGTTCTCGTCTCGCACTTCTGACCCAAGCCAGATGATGCGGTCCTTGAGGAGTTGGTCAAAAACACTCGAGACCAATGCCGGTTGGGCCATGGGGTTGCGCTCCGTTTCAGTTATCGCTTGCTGTCGAATCTATCGGAGCGCGACTCGCTGAAAGGCTCTGTTCGCCGTGGGCAGAGCGCAGCGTCGCCCACCGCGACGACAAACACAGTGCCGTGGGCAGAGCGCAGCGTCGCCCACCGCGACGACAAACACAGTGCCGTGGGCAGAGCGCAGCGTCGCCCAGCGCTTTGCTATTTGTGGTCGTGGTCGTGGTCGTGGTCGACTTCGGTTCCCGCGAAGTCGGCAGCACTCACGATGTCGCCATCGGCGTTGCCGAGCACAGTGGCGGTGAACGCAGAGACGTCAACCTTCTTGCCCTTGGTGTCAACGACCTTCGCCTTGTCGAGCACGACCGCGAGCGCTTTGGAACGCGAGACTTCAGCGATCATCGCCGGAACCTGGCCGTTCTTGTCGAGCGTCTGAATGAACTCGCCGGGTTCCATGCCGTACTGTGCTGCCGCCTGCACAAGATAGGTCGTGAGTTCCTGTTGGCTCACCTTGAGTTCCTCCTTCTCGACGATCGAGTCGAGAAGGATCTGCGTGCGGAAGGTCTTCTCGCTCGTCGCGGTCACCTCTGCGCGGTGCTCGTCGTCATCCAGTCGGTTCTCTCCCTCGAGGTGGCGGTGCACCTCGTCTTCGACGACCTTGGCCGGCACCGGAATCTCGACGAGTTTCAGCAACGCGTCGACAATCTGGTCCCGAGCCTGCACACCCTGACCGAACTCCTTCGAGCGGGCGGCCCGCGCGTTCAGGTCGGCCTTGAGTTCCTTGATGGTGTCGAACTCGCTGGCCATTTGAGCGAAGTCGTCGTCGGCATCCGGCAGTTCGCGTTCTTTCACGGCCAAGAGCGTGACGGTGATGAGCGCGGTTTCGCCCTCGCTATCGCCACCCAGCAGCACCGATTCAAAGGTGGTCGACTCGCCAGCACTGAGTGAATCGAGAGCCTCGTCGATGCCTTCGATGAGTTCGCCCGAACCGACCTCGTATGAGATGCTCGTGGCGGAGTCGACCTCGGTCTCGCCGATCCTGGCGACGAGATCGAGCTGAGCAAAGTCTCCCGTTTTAGCCGGGCGATCAACGGTCCCGAGCGTGCCGAATCGGCTGCGAAGGGCGTCGAGTTCGTCCTTCACGTCATCGGCGGAAACCTCGACCGCATCGACCGTGAGGGCGAGACCTTCGTAGTTCGGCAACGTGAAGTCTGGACGAACGTCCACCTCGATAGTGACCACGAGGTCCCCGCTGAAGTCCTTTACGTCTGGCAGGCTCGTCACATCGGCCTCTGGGCGACCGAGCACTCGAATCTTCTCGTCGGTGACCGCTTGGCGGTAGAACTTGTCGAGGCCGTCGTTGACGGCGTGGTTGAGCACCTCGGCGCGTCCGACGCGCTGATCGATCAGCTGCGGCGGCACCTTGCCCTTGCGGAAGCCGGGAATGTTCACTTGCGAGCCGATGTGCTCGTAGGCGTGGGCGATGCTCGGCTTGAGCTCTTCTGGGGTTACAGAAATGCTGAGCTTGACGCGGGTCGGGCTCAACTTCTCAACGGTGGTCTTCACGCTGCATTTCTCCTGATGGTTGTCGTGCTGTGATCGTATGTATGTGATCGTGTGTCGGGGCGACAGGATTCGAACCTGCGGCCTCTCGGTCCCAAACCGAGCGCTCTACCAAGCTGAGCTACGCCCCGGGCGTTGGAGCTATGAGAATCGCGCCACCGATTCCGCGACGCAAGCGCCGGAAGAGCGAAGCCCTTCCGGAAATGTGCCTCGATTATCCTACCCCTGAGCGAGCACGATGATCTTGTCGCCCGCCGAGAAGCTACGCACCTTGGTCTTCAGTGGGTTCACAGTCACGCCGTAGCGCTGGTCGCTCTTGTATGCGTTCGCGGCAATCCGGAAACCCAGCGCGGTCTCACCGCGATGTCGCGCCGCCTCAAGCACGGTGTAAAAGCTGACGTCAACACCCAGCGCAACGTACTCCTCGACCGGCACGAGGTACACCTCGGACCCGGTGCTCGAGAACAGATCCTTGAAGACGTGCGTCAGTTGCTTGTTCTCCGATACCTGCGACAGCATGAGGCTGATGAGCTTGTCGCTGACAATGAAGTCGTCGGCGTTGGTCACCTCCGCTAATTCGCGGTTGCGGTCATCCAGCATCTCACTGACGATGTTCAGGTCAACGCCCGTGCGCACCTCCATGTCACGAAGCTGCAGCAAGGTGATGAGCGTCTTGCTATCGGCGCGCTGCGTATCGAGGGCCTCCTTGTAGGCGAGCACAATGATGTGGTCGTAGCTGGCCACCTTCAGTCCGTCCAACACCGCTCGGTTCGTGGAGTCACCAGGCGTGAACTCGATCGCGAGGTTCTTGTACTTCTGGAAGTCAGGCGCTGCGACATCTGCGAGCACTGTCACCTTCGAGCCAGCGGCAACGTATTCGTTCAATTCCTCCAGCATGCGCGGGAGCCCAGCGTTGTATCCGAGCACCAGGGTGCGTTCAGGCGCAGAGCTGGCTGCCTTCGATGTGCTGACGGCCGCGGCATCCGGGATGCCAGGTATTGCCAAGCGGATGGCACTGTCGTCTTCGGCGATGACGATGAGCTTGTCCCCCGACTCGTAGATCGTGTCGGCTGGCGGGTTGAGCTGCACAACGGCAGCCTTGACCACACCCATGACCGTGCTGTCAGAGAACGCGAGCTGGGCATCGAAGTAGCTCTTGCCGTACAGCGCCGGCTGCTCGGTGAAGTAAAGCTCGTCACCCTCAAAGTCGAGCAACTCGGAATAGACGACACTGAGTCCGCTCTGGCGGCAGCTTTGCACCGTGATGCGACCGATGAGGTCGTCGCCGAGCACCCAGTGTGCTTCGTCACGGCCTACCAGCGTCGCTGCCTCAAGGCTCGCGGACGACTCAAGCTCGCCGACGATGTGGTACGGCTCCGCTTTGCGGCGGGGGTTATTGGTGAGCGCCAGGGCTGTTTTGATCACGTCAGCGTCGGGGTCGGAGCTGCCGTCCGCTGCCAGCAGAATGATGCTGCGCGCGGTCGCCGGGTTCGCGATCTCGAGGTCGGTCAGGTTCATCGGGTCCCCGCTGCGGCAGATGATCTTCGTTTTGCCGAACTTGCCGACCTGAGCACGGAGCTCGTCTTCCATCTCGACCTTGTCCTTGTCGGCGAGCACGACGATGATCGGCCGGCGTCGAGACGCATTGGCAATGCAGATCTGGCTGACGATCGCAAACACCTTCGAGTTCCAGCCGAGGATGACGGTGTGGTCCTTTTCGAGCACCTTCGATCGGCCCTTGCGAAGCTCCTCCACCTTCGAGTCAAACGCGCCAGAGATGATGCCAATCAGACTCGCGACGATGATCAGACCACCGATCGTGATGATCAACATGAAGACTCGGAAGCCCCAGCCAGCATCGCCACCCATGGTTCCAGGGTCAAGGGTGCGCATGAGGTTGCCCCAGAGAATGTCACCGAAGCTGCGCTCGGGGTCGTCCTCAGGGGTCTGGCGGAAGACTGCGACGACAATGCCGACCACGAGCACGAGCACGATGGTGGCGATACCGAGGAGCGCCATGAGGGCGAGCGTGCCCCGCGACATCCAATTGTCGAACCAGTAGCGGAAGCGCTGAGAGAACGTGGGCTTGTCCATTGGTCCCCAATGACTGGATGCGGCGGCTGACTACCGAATGCTAGCGGGGTTAGCCGTCCCACGTCAGCATCAAGCCGTGCACCGATGCGTTAGGCTGACTGCCGAACGATTGGCCTGTGCGCCAGCCGTGGGGATGTAGCTCAATGGTAGAGCCCCAGTCTTCCAAACTGATTACGCGGGTTCGATTCCCGTCATCCCCTCTCTTGCAGATAGTGCCCGTCCGAAGGATGGGCTCCGCAATGCACACCTCTTGCTCCGTGGCCGCAGCTGCGGCATCCACCCTTCTTGCCGCTGCGCTCCTTGTGGGTGTGGCCCTCCCGACGAACGCGGCTCCGGCGCCCCCTTCGACGCCGGTGATCCCTGGCTCGGCCATCCCCGGGTCAAGTCCCGTGCTCTCACTCTTCACAATCCCGACCTGTTCGAACATGATCCTGGCGCGCACACTCACGGCGACCGCGGTCCGCTACCCCGGCTTCGGTGCAGTCCCGAACGTTGCCGGGCTCTATGGAGCCCAAGCCTCGACTCTGACGTCGGTAATCACCGCCCACACGGATGCCGTGACCTGCAGTTACGACACCAGCGGTATCGCTCGCGTGGTCGTCACCGAAACCCGCATTACGGCCGCTGAGTTCAAGATCATCAAGACCTGGTAAGACCGCAACAACGTCTACGCGACGAGAGGCGGCGGCCCGGCCCGACCCGGTGGTCCCACGACACTGTTCTACGTGGTGGGTACCGGAGGACCGGGCGGCGCTCCGACCGAGAATGGGAACGATCTCGCCGAACGGCTGGTGGGTGACCGTGCGCGACGTCGGCCTCATCGGCGCCTTGCCCTACTTCTCCACGGACGCCGTCGTGCAGTTTCTCGCGCTGAACCCGCGACTGCCGCGCTAGCGACGATGCCCGAAGGCCCGATCCGAGAACTCAGGATCGGGCCTTCTCGTTGCTCTTCTCGCACGGGATTGTTCTCGTCGATCGAGTATGTGAACTACCGCTACATCATGCAACGCACCCAGATCTCGCTCACGGCGGCCCAGCGCCGCGCGCTCGATGGGGATTTCGACTCCTGGAAAGACCGCGAGCTGGACGGTGCCCAATGAGTTGAGCACTTGCTGTCAGGATCGCGAATGCGAGACCTCGAGACGTGCCAGTGATCGTCGCTATGTCGATCCCCATCGACGTTCTTCTGGGTGACTCCCGCTCGTCCGAGGCGATGCGACGATGGCAGTCCGATGGAGCGCTTCACGCGTGCGAAATCAACGGACTTGAAGGTCTCGCCGGAATGAGGCAGTCAGAGGAGGCTCGAACGAGAGCAACACTGCTGGCGCTGGTGTGACATTGTTCCTTGCCAGCTCAGCGAATCGCAGCCACGATGATCGCACGCGCAGCATCGCCTTCAGGCATCGGCAGGATCGGGTAGTTGTGGATCATGCCAACACCCTCGTGGTAGTCGAGCGGATGCCCGGTCGAGGCGGCCAACGCAACGAGGCGACGAGCATCCGCATTCAGGATGTCGCGGGTGCCGCTGAACATCGTGATCGGTCCGAGCCCGTTCAATGAGCCGTGGATCGGGCTCACCATCGGATCCGTTTCGGCCAGCTCCGCCCGGTAGAGCGCGCCCGCTGCCCGAGTTCCCGCAATGGCAAGCCAGGGATCGCTTGGTTCAAGTTCGGCTAGCCGCGGATCTGTGCCCGAAATGTCAAGCCACGGCGCGATCAGCACGGTCGCTCGCATGGGCGATAGACCGCGGTCCCGCAACACCATCGCGACCGCGAGCGACATGCCACCGCCAGAGGAATCACCGAGGATGCTCGTGCGCTCGGCTCCGGCGCGCGTGACCACCGCCTCAGCGATGTCGGCGACGATCGGCACAACCACGCTCGCGGTTCCTTCCGGCGCGAGAGGCATGATCGGTACAGTGACGCGCACACCAGCTTCGACCGCGAGCTTCGCGATGAAAGTCCAGTGCACCGGGTCGATCTCGAAGGAGTACACCCCGCCGTGCAGGTAGATCGCTTCGCCGCCGGTGGCGCCCGCGCCACGCCCACCTGAGCCGCCGAGCGGCGTGACCTCGAAGACCGGCCAGCCCGCGGCATCCGCTCTGGTGATTGCTACAGTGCGACGCAGCTTGGCTGGCGGTTCGAATGAAACCGGATGCTCGCGCTCCCGCAGCACCCTCGCCACAGTGCGCTCTGCCGAACGAAACTCCCGCTTGGAACCACGGATGGTGATGATGAGCGGGGCAAGCCGACTCAGCAGGCTCGCCATCGGGGCTCAGCCGTCGATGCGCTTGAGCACGTGAATCGGGATGAACACGCCGAGGGTCGAGGCGAACATGCCAGACAAGAACACCACGAGCTCAAAGCCGGGTACGTAGAACGCAGACCCCATGAGGTAAATGCCCCCGACGAAGAGGGCGATCGACACGACGAAACCGATGATGTTCACTCTCCCACTCTAGCGAGCGCCGGCGGCACAGTGGAGAGTTCCGTTCGGCCGCGCCGCGCTGGCGCTACCCTGAATCGTCAACACGACGGAGGGCGGGCGACCGATGGCAACTTCGAGCGACGACTTGATCGCTGCAGCAGGACGGGTGGACTTTCCACGGAGCTTGACCGATCTGACGAGCACCGCGCAATGTCCGGCCTGTTTCAGTCCCCTGCGCTCGACGACGTGCGGCACCTGCGGACTCGACCTAGCGCATCCGGCAGCCGCGGAACTCGCGGCAAGCTCGGCTTCGATCGCCGAATCGTTGCGCGCCCGCCTAGCGATTATTGGGCGGATGCGACTGGAGTCGACTGTCGCAGTCGCTGCGGCTACTCCTGCGCCGGCGGCCCCCGGTGCTCCCGCGGTGCCAGCGCCGGAGGCCACGGCACCGCGTCACTTCGGCGTGCAGGTGATCCTCCTCATCGTCGGCATCTCGCTGCTCTCGGTCGGCGCGATCTTCTTTCTCGTCTACGCCTTCATCACCTTTGGATTGGTGTGGCGCTCGCTCATCATCGGTACGGTCACCCTCCTCGCGATTCTTGGCGCTTCAGCACTGCGCCGACGCTCCCTGAACGCCACAGCCGAGGGGATTGGCATACTGGCGATTGTCTTCGTCTACCTCGACGTCTTCGCTGTTCGGGCCAACGATCTGTTCGGTGCCGCGTCCCGTGACGACGCCGAGTACTGGGGTGCTGCGCTCATCGGATCTGCCGTCGGGTTTCTCGTCTGGCATCGCTTCGCTCGAATCCGGGTAGCGTCGATCGCGGCCTTCGCCGCCCTCCCGATCGGCCTGTTCATCCTGACAGCGTCGTTTACTGACGGTCCGCCGTTCGAGCGAGCGATCTTCCTGAGCTTCTGCGCGCTCGCGGTCGGCGGCGCCATCTACACGATCGCGGGTACTGCCCTCGCGCGGGGCGCTGGTCGCACCGAACAGATCACCGCCCTCGTGCTTGCAGTGATCGGTGTGGTCGGTGTCGCTGTGGCCGCCTTTGGGCTGGAACTCGATTGGCAATGGGGCGGCGCGCTTGGATTCGCAATCGCAGGCGCGCTCAGCTTCGCGCACGCCGCCATCATCCGTTACGTGCGCGCACCGCGGATCTTCGAGTGGATCTTCGCCGCGCTCGGCGCTGGCTCGTTCGCGAGCATCGCCTTCGCGATCGCACTGCGGTCGGATGCCGAGTGGGTCGCGGTCATCGCACCTGTCGTCGGCGCCGCAATTGTCGCGCTCGTGTTCGAGGCGTTGCGTCGCAGGATCGAGGCAGTCGCGGCAGGCGTGGTTGCTGCCGTGCTTGCGGTGGTCCCGCTGGTGTTTGCGTTTGGCTTGACCCTTGCCTACCCAGCGCTCGCTGTGATTCCAGGAGTCTGGTCTGTGCCCGGCACCGAAGCCGTCACGGTCGAATCCAGATCGGTGTACGCGCTAATCGCGATCGGCGCCGTTATCGCACTGGCCACGGCGGCGTGGAGCCTTCGTCGGGTGCTCGCAAGACGCGCAACCGTCGTGCTTGCGGCGTTGATCGCCTTGGCCGTGTTGAGCGTTGGACTGGGCGGAACGCTGTGGGCCGCGATCATCGGCTGGCTGGTCATCGCAGTGGTCGGGATTGCTGTGTTGCTCGCTGCCGCGCGCGGGCGTCGGAGCGCGCTCCGCCAGCCCGTCGGCGTTCGTGTCGTCGTCGCCGTCGGGGCTGGCGCGGCGCTGTTCCTCAGCTACGCAAGTTCCTGGGCGAGCATCGACACATGGTGGGTCGGCTCAGTGGGCGCCGTGGCCTTGATGCTCGCCGCTCGGTTCGCCGTGGCATCCGGCCCCGCTCGTGGAGCCCTGACCGGCACCGCCATCGTGCTCGCCCTCATCGCGGTCGGAGCCGAGGGCTGGCACGTCAACGAGCGTTTCGTGGGCGGAGAAAACGCGTCACTTGAGGGTGCTCAATGGATACTGGTGCTCGCGGCGGTCGTGCTCGCCGTGAGTGTATTCATACCGCGGCTCGCGAACACCGATCGGCACGTGGCGCAATGGGTCACGGCTCCGGTGATCGTGCTCACCGCCGCGGGGAGTTGGGCCGTCACGCAAGCGAACACGGATGCGGAGAGAGTTGTGTTTGCGGTCCCTGTCGTCGGAGTTCTCGTCGGCAGTGCGCTCGTCGCGGTACTGCTTGTGCGCGCCAGGTCGCAGAACAGTGAACTCGCAAACGAAGCGGGTTTTGCTGCCGTAGCGGTGCCTATCGCGGTGGCCTGGACTATCGATTCCGCGATCGCGCTTGCTGGCGGGGATGACGCGGCGCGAGCACTCATCACGCTCGTTGCGGTTGCCGCGCTGTACGTGGCGGCGTCCGTCGTCGAAACGTCTCGGCTCGGGGCATCCTTCCCCAGAAGCGTGGGCCTGCGAACTTCGGCGCTGATCGCCGCGAGCGCGATTGCGCTCTACGGGATCGTGCTCGCCGGCATCGATCCGATCGAACTCGCCACGGCGACCCTCGCCGTCGCTCTGCTCACGGTTGGGGCGATCCGACTGCGCACGATTGCGCCCGCCGGGAGTTGGCGCTGGCTCGCGCCTGGACTGATTGTGCTGCTGGTGCCACCGCTGTTCGTGACGTTCGTCGACCAGGACCTCTGGCGCCTCGTCGCACTCGGAGTCGCGGCCGTCGCAGCGGTGGTGGTCGGAGCACTCGCGCGATTGCAGGCACCCCTCATGATCGGCGCGGTCGTCGCTGTTGTGCACGCGCTTCGAACCTTCGCACCGCAATTGCTCGCGGTGTATCAGCTCGCGGAGTGGTGGGTGTGGGCTGTGATCGGTGGGGCGGTGGTGCTCTTCGTCGCGATCACCTTTGAGCGCAGGACACGCGACCTCAAGAAGCTCGGCGCCAGAATCGGTTCGTTCCGCTGAGCCCGTTGCCGGGCGCTTACCGCTGCAACCACGCGAGCACCGCGAGCACGCGCCGGTGGTCGGTGCCAGAATCATCGAGCGCAAGCTTCTGAAAGATCGCCGTCACATTCTTCTCGACAGCCCCGGTACCGATGAACAGCGACTCTGCGATCGCCACATTGGTTCGACCCTCGGCCATCAGGCCGAGCACTTGCAGTTCGCGTGTGGTGAGCCGCGCGAGCGGATCATGTCGCCGGCCGAGGAGCTGCGCGACCACCTCGGGATCGAGCACGGTACCGCCAACCGCAATTCGTTGAACGGCATCACGCAGCTCGTCAAGAGAGGCAACCCGGTCTTTGAGCAGGTACCCGATGCCACCACTCCCGCTCGACAGCAGCTCTTGCGCGTACGCGACTTCGACGTACTGCGACAGGAGCAAGATGCCAATCTGCGGATGATTTCCTCGAATCTCGATCGCAGCTCGCACGCCTTCGTCCCGAAAGGTTGGCGGCATCCGCACGTCAAGAACAACAAGACTGGGCGAGATGTCGGGCAGGGCGGCGAGGAGCTGCTCGGCATCCGCATACGCGCCGACTACCTCCACTCCCGCCTCACCGAGCACCCTCACGAGCCCTTCGCGCAACAGCACGGAGTCATCGGCGACGGCGACACGAAGCAGCGGCATGCCTCCAGATTAGGGGCATGCCGCCGCTCCAGATGGCGCTTCGTCCGACTTCGCCGTGCCAAGTGGCAAGCTGGCGGTGAGGACCGTCGGGCCGCCGACCGGGCTGATTAACTCGAGTCTGCCGCCGAGTCCACGCACGCGTTCCTCGAGACCGGCGATACCGTGCTCTGGAACAGCGCGAGCGCCACCAGAACCGTTGTCGGTCACAACGATCTCGAGCCAGTCTTGCGGCGGCTCACCGTCAAGTCGAGCACTCACCTGTACTTCGATCGCGCTTGCACCTGCGTGCTTCGTCGCATTGACGAGTGCCTCGCTGGCAATGAAGTAGGCATTCCGCTCGATTTCTTGCGGCAGCTCGAAGTGTTTTGGCAGCGTATTCGTCACCCGCACTGGGACCGGGTTTCGCACCGCGCTCGACTCAAGGGCAGCGACAAGCCCACGATCCATCAGTATCGGCGGCGCGAATCCCCGTGAGAGTGCTCGCAACTCGTCCAGGGCATCCTTCGATTGCTGCATCGCCTCTGCGATGAGCGTGCGTGCCTTCTCTGGATCGCCATCCAACTGACGTTCGGCCGCCGCGAGGTCCATCTGCAAGCGCACGAGGCGCTGTTGCGGACCATCGTGAATGTCGCGCTCAAGCCTGCGAAGGGAGTGCCCCTCAGCTGAGATGGCGGCCCCTCTCGATTCGTTGAGGTTTGCAACCTCACGCTGCAGGGCATCCGACTTCCATGCGCCAAGCATGCCGCGGGCGATCTGCCAGTGCAGCTTCACGAAACCTCTCGTGATGAATGGGAGGGTGACCAGAAAGACGATTCCGAGAACAACGTTGAAGATGCTTTCCGCAAGAACTGGGTTGAGGAGATCTACCCCAAATCGAGCGAAGATCCAGTCGACAAGATAGAAGCGGCGCTCACTGCTCGGAAGGAAGCCATCCCAGAACCAGAAGCTGATGCCCCCAAGGCCAATCGATACCCACACGACGGTGATAGACCACGTGATCGTCTTGACAACAAAGTCAACGAGCATCACGTACAGCAGGTAGAGCCAGTAGTGACCGTTTCCGACGACGGCGCGCAGCCAGCCGAGGAAGCCAGTGCGAGCGCGCGCATCCAGCCATTCGGGGCGGGCGATGCTCGCGCGCCGAGCCCACTCGAGCAGGATCAGGTCGAGCGTGCCGAAACCGCGCGAGACGTACAGCGCGGCGACGATAAGCACAAGCCCGATGAAGAACGTAACGATCGTGCCAATTCCGCCCGAGAACAGGCCGATCGTGATGCCGAACCCGGCCACTGAGATCGGGAACGCGATTACCAAGTAGGCAAACTCGCGAGGAAGCGTGCGCCAGGCGTTCAGATACGAAGCTCTGGGGGTGCTGGTGGTTTCTGTGCTCATAACGTTCACGGTATTTGCCATTCTGGATGCGAGCCAGTGGGGCTATCCCCCAAACCCCCGCGGCTAACCCCCAAAGTTAGCTATGCCTCGGCTTGCTTGCGCAATCTCAAGCGCGGCGTAGCGTTGCCGTAAGTACACCACTGCCACGCGACAGACCCGGTCGTGTTGCTGATGAAAGGGAGTCACACCATGACCGGCACCAAATCCGTGCCTCAGATCTCTGAGGACCCAGATGTGACCTCAGGGGTTGCCCAGTTCCTCGGGCCGGTCGTAACCGACCTCACCGCACTTGCCGTTGATGGCAAGCAGGCGCACTGGCACGTCCGCGGCGCGAACTTCCAGGCTGTCCACGAGTTGCTCGACGACATCGTTCAACACGCCCGTGACTACGCAGACACCGCTGCCGAGCGCGTCGTCGCACTCGGCCTCCCGATTGACGCTCGCATCCAGACTGTTGGCGTGAAGACGACAACACCGAAGTTGACCGCCGGCTTCCAGCAGTCCGACAAGACGATTGCAGAGGTTATTGCGGCGATCGACGCCACGCTCAAGACGGTGCGAACGGCAGTGAATGAACTCGGCGACCTCGACCCGGTGAGCCAGGACGTAGCGATCGAGATCGCCCGCGGCCTCGAGAAAGACCGTTGGTTCCTCTACGCGCACCTCGCGACGAAGTAGTGCTCAGGCTCGATGGGTGAATCGGCCAGCGAGCAGAGTCGCTGCGACCGGCATCGCTCGCAGTTCGTCGCCGGTCGCCGTGAGCGGGTTGAGTTCTGTGATGACAAGGTCGGCAGGCTGCCCGACGGCGATTGTCGTGCGGGTCGAAGCGGCGAGAGCCTCCGCCGTCGAGATGCGCTGTTCCGAATGCCACGGCTCCCGCCCATCGCGCTGCCGGCTCACGGCCGCCGCGATCGCAACCCACGGATCGAGGGGTGCAACCGGGGCATCCGAGCCAAGCAACAGGGTTGCCCCAGCATCGAGCAGGGAGCGCAGCGGGTACATGCGCGCTGTACCATCTGGCCAGTAACGCTCGGCAACGTCTCGGTCATCCATCGCGTGCTCTGGCTGCACGCTTGCGACGACGCCGAGGCGGGCGAAGCGCGGCAGATCGGATTCTGCGAGCAGCTGGGCATGCTCGATCCGCCCGCCACAGTCGATCGTCTCGAACGCGTCGAGGACGATGGTGTTCGCGCGATCGCCGATCGCGTGGATGTCCGGTCGAATGCCAGCATCGCTCGCGCGGCGCATGAGCGGCACGAGAACAGCGGGCGGCACGGTCAGCTCGCCGTGCGAGCCATCCTCGTATGGATCGATTGTGTGTGCCGTTCGGGTGTTGAGCGAGCCGTCTGCTAGCACCTTGAACCCGCCGACGGACAGCAGTTCGTCAACGCGGTTTCCAGTGCGAAGGCCTTCAGCGATAGCGCGCTCGAGGTGCTGGGGGTAGATCGCGAACTCCACACGCAGCGAGTGGTGCCCAGACGTCATTCTGCGCTGCCAGACCTCAAGGTTCCAGGTCATCTCGAAATCAACGATGCCGACGACGCCGCGACGAGCGGCTGCGAGCGCAGCTGAGCGCGCCCACGCGTCGGCAACTTCGTCAGGCACTGTGCCAAGTTTGCGCTGCACCTCGAACGCGGCATCCTCGGTGAGCAGCCCGGTCGGGTGACCCGAGGGGCCGTAGATCACGATCGCCGCCGAGTTGAGCCACACCGCATGCAGGTCGCCGCTGACCAAGACCGTTGGGACGCCGGCGGTTGCTCGGTCGAGAATCTCGCGGGTCGGGGCATCCGGCCAGAGCGCATCGCGGAACCCGGTGCCGACCAACAGCGGCTGGCTGGCGGGCGCAACTCCCGCAAGGGCTCGAGCCGTCAGCGCGGCGGCTATCAGTGCTGCGGCGTCCACGGCGGATGCCGCGGCTGAAACGTCAACGCGCTGCGAGGTGAGCGTCCACTGGGTGAAGTGCACGTGGTTGTCCCAGAGGCCAGGCGAGACCCAGCGACCTTCGAGATCTCCGCCGTCGCCGTCGCCTCCGCCGTCGAGCGCCACACCAATCTCGGTGATGAGCCCGCGCGCGATCCGAATGTCGAGCAGCCGCTCGCCGATTCGAGCGTTACTGAGGATCACGACCGCGCACCCGCCGCATCTCTTGTGCGAGCTCGGGGTTGGCGTACTGCTCGCCTGACTGCAGTTCGTCGATGATGCTATCGACCATCGCAGAAGGTTTGTTCTGGCTCAGCTTGGCCCGTGCGTCGAAGCGGGTGACCACGATTCGGAGGCCGACAGTGCCCTTCGCGATACGGCGGGCGGTTTGCTCGTCGATGTCGAGGGAGAGCGGATGCGGCATCCGATCCTCGAAATGATCCACGAGCCGATCGAGCACGCGAAAGTTTTCTTCGTCAGACAGAATGTCCGGAACCCCGTAGAGGTGCGCTGTGACATGGTTCCAGGTCGGCACGAAGTCGCTTGGGTCGTTGTACCAGCCCGGCGAGATGTAGCCATGCGGCCCCTGAATGATCACGAGCACCTCGTGCGCACCGAGTTCGTGCAGCTTCTCATCAGGGCGGCCGACATGGCTGACGATGCTGATGCCGCTAGCGCCTTCTTCGAGGATCACCGGGTAGTGCGAGGCGACCACGCCATTCGACGTCGGTGAAACGATCGTCGCCCATGGGTTCTCGCGAATGAGCCGCTTCACCTCCTCCGGATCGTCAACCACGTACTGCGGTGTGTGTCTCATGACTGCTCCTTCGGGCACCAGTACAGCTTGCGCCCGCCGATCGTTTCCATGACGATCGGGGTGCCGCACACGCGGCACGGCTCCCCCGTGCGGTGGTAGACCCAGTGACGGTCTGAGCGGCTGGCCATCGCACCGTCGTAGCCTTCAGGACTGAGCCCATCCATCGTCATCATCTGGCCGGTCTGCACCCCGATCGCGAGGAGCTTCGACCAGTCTCTCCACAGGTCGCGCACGGTCTGTTCTGCCAGCTCGCGGCCGGGGATGTGCGGATTCAGCCGCGCTCGAAACAGCAGCTCTGCGCGATATACGTTGCCGATCCCGGCCACCACAGACTGGTCCATCAGCAGGAGGCAGATCGGGGTCGGCTTCTTGAGCACGGTGGCAACAAACCGGTCCTCTGCAGCCTGTCCGGAGTCGAGCAGCGGGTCAGGGCCGAGCTTGTCGATCACGGCCTGAACCTCTTCGGGGGTGAGGACGTCGCACGCTGTCGGGCCGCGCAGGTCAGCGCAGGTGGCATCCGTCAATAAACGCACCCGCACCGCCCCAATCGGCGGCGGCGGAAATGACTCGGCCGGGGCCTCAAGCTTCTCCTGCTCTGCCATGCGCAAGCGGGTTCGCCGCGGCGCGCCGATGCTCGCCTCGGCGCCGGTCGTGGCGTCGGCAGTGATATCGCCAGCGAAATCCCACGCACCGTAGATGCCGAGGTGCACGCGCAGCCACAGCCCGTTGTCGAATTCGAGGAACATCACTTTGCCAATCGCCTTGGCAGCGATGATCACGCGACCGTCAAGCTGCTTTGCGCCGGCCGCGAATCGACCCTGCGGTGAGGATGCCGCGACCCTCCGTCCAACGAAATGCAGAGCGAACTGGCGCGCGATGCGGTGAACCGAATGGCCCTCTGGCACGACTCAGGCACCGCCGAGTGAATCGGCAGAGGTCGCGGCGGGGCTGATCTCGTGCCCAGCAATCAAGCCGCTCGACTCGTACTCTTTGATCTGGGCGATCCGCCGCGCGTGACGCTCCTCGGCAGAGAATGGCTCAGCGATGAAGGTGTCGATGAAGTGCTTTGCCTCCTCGAGACTGTGCTGCCGAGCGCCGATTGAGATGATGTTTGCGTCGTTGTGCTGCCGCGCCAGAACGGCGGTCGACTCGTTCCAGACCAGCGCGGCGCGCGCCCCCGCCACCTTATTGGCCGAGATCTGCTCGCCGTTACCCGAACCACCGAAGACGACGCCGAGGCACTCGAAGCCCGCCGCTAGATCCCGCACGACCGCCAGCGCGGCGTTGATGCAAAAGCTTGGGTAGTCATCCAACGGCTCATAGCTCGCTGGCCCATGATCGATCACTTCGTGGCCTGCTGATCGCAGGTGCGACTGGAGATCCTGACTGAAGTCGAGGCCAGCATGGTCAGTGGCGATGTGGATTCGCATGCTGCCAGTGTAGGCAACCTCGCAGTCTTGACTCTGGCGCTCGGGGTGCAAGTGGGGGCAGAATTGAAGCGGGCAACGTCGTCCAGTCACCGTGCGTTTCGAATCCCCGACGCGCGTTCGGATTCGCTACAAGGAGGCGCAGTGCGCGAGCCATCCGTACCTTCTGGCATGCCAATACTCTCGGCGGGTCGTCACCGCAATGCTCGACGCGGCGCGTGCTTCATGGAGTTCGCGTCCTACCTCGCTGGCGAACGGTGGAGCGATCATCCACAGTGCACGCATCCCCAAGTCGCATCCCTCGCGCGCGACGTGAACGACCTCGTTTCGGACGAACACCGCAACGATCTCGCTCCCCTGATTCACCGCGTAGTGGGCCTGCGCAGCGACGATCCGCACCTGTCAGTGGTCATCGCCGTTCGAGCAGCCCACGCGGCAATGCCGATCGCGAGCATGGATCGCCAGCGCGCTATTGCCTTAGCGGTCTTGGCGTTGATCGAACGAGCACCGGTGCCGCAGCTCGCATCGCTTGTAAAGGAGGCCCTCCAGTTTGCACCGGATGCCGCGCAGTGGGCGCGCGCGAATGCACGGCTTCTGCAGGTCGGTGCAAACACCATCGAGCAACGTGCATCCGCCATCATTCACTGCGCAACCGTTGGCATTGCGCTCGCCTGTGTCGACGACGTCGACGCGCGACTGACGGCACTGCTCGAACAGGCCGTCGCCGACGCCGAACGATATCTCAGCCTCGCTCCCCATACTGTGACACCCGAGCCAGCGCTCGTACCCGTTTAGCGACCGCTCGACGGGGCTTCGCCAGCGTTAGGGTTGTTGAGGTCAGCCACGAGCTGGCCCTCCCGAGGTTCAGCCATTGCGCCGGGAGTTGAGCGAGGAGTTGCACTGTGCCAGGAGAGAATCTCACCCGTCTAGAAGCCGAGGAGCGCAAGTCGATCCTCGCGGTGCAGAGTTACGACGTTGACCTTGACCTCACGACCGGGCCAGAGACTTTTACCAGCACCACAACCGTGCGCTTCACCGCGACGCCCGGGGCATCCACCTTTATCGATGCCATCACCAGAACACTCCACACCGTCACCCTGAACGGCGAGACACTGGATGTCGAGGCTGTCAACGATGGCGTGCGGATTCAGCTCGCTGGGCTGGCCGCCGAGAACGAGCTCGTGGTTACCGGCGACTTCGAATACACCAATACCGGAGAGGGTCTGCACCGCTTCGTTGACCCAGTCGACGACGAGGTATACCTCTACAGCCAGTTCGAAGTTCCGGACTCCCGCCGGGTGTTCGCTGTGTTCGAGCAGCCCGACCTGAAGGCAACCTTCCAGTTCACTGTCACGGCACCGGCCGAGTGGCACGTGGTCAGCAACGCACCGACACCGACACCGAACCCGACACCGGACCCAGCATCGAGCCCAGCGAGTGACGGATCGAAGGCGACTTGGCGGTTCGCACCGACCCCGATCCTCTCGAGCTATGTCACAGCGATCGTCGCTGGACCATATGCCGTCGTGCGCTCGGAGTTGACCTCGAGCGATGGCCGCGTCATCCCGCTCGGTATTTTCTCGCGCAAGAGCCTCAGCCAGTACCTCGACGCTGACTACATCTTCGAGAAGACCCGCCAGGGCTTCGAGTTCTACGAAAAGCACTTTGCATACCCATACCCGTTCGAGAAGTACGACCAGCTCTTCGTGCCGGAATTCAACGCTGGGGCGATGGAGAACGCTGGCGCCGTCACCTTCACGGAGACATACATTTTTCGTTCGAAGGTCACCGATGCGGTGAAGGAGCGTCGGGTCGTGACGATCCTGCACGAGCTCGCTCATATGTGGTTTGGCGACCTTGTAACTATGAAGTGGTGGAACGACCTGTGGCTCAACGAGTCATTCGCGGAGTGGGCTTCGACCCTCGCAACCGCCGAGGCCACCGAGTGGCACGAGGCGTGGACGACATTCCAGGCGATGGAGAAGAGCTGGGCATACCGCCAGGACCAACTGCCGTCGACGCACCCGGTCGTCGCAACCATCAACGATCTCGAAGATGTGCAGGTCAATTTCGATGGCATCACCTATGCCAAGGGCGGCTCGGTGCTCAAGCAGCTCGTTGCATGGGTCGGTCTGGAGCAGTTCATGGCTGGCGTCGCGGCGTACTTCCAGAAGCATGCGTACGGCAACACCGAGCTCAGCGATCTGCTCGCCGAACTTGAAAAGACGAGCGGCCGGGAGCTGACCAGCTGGTCAAAATTGTGGCTCGAGACCGCGGGCGTGAATACCCTCAGACCGGCGATCGAAACGGATGCCGGTGGCACGATTACCTCGTTCGCCGTGCTTCAGGAGGCGGCTGCCGACTATCCGACCATCCGCCCGCACCGCTTGGTGATCGGTTTCTACAATCTGCGCGGCGGCAAGCTGCTGCGCGACCACCGGGTTGAGATTGACGTCGATGGAGTGCGCACAGACGTGCCGTCGCTGGTCGGAGTGACTCGGCCAGATCTTGTTCTCGTCAATGATGAGGACCTCGCCTACGCCAAAATCCGCCTCGACGAGGACTCGCTCGCTGTTGCAATGGAGCATCTCGAAGACATCGATAACCCGCTTGCGCGATCAATTGTCTGGGGCGCTGCTTGGGATGCCACGCGGGACGCCGAGACCGCGGCGAGCGACTACGTGCAGCTCGTGCTCAACAACATCGCAAGTGAGACCGAGTCGACGACCATCCGCACGACGCTCAGCCAACTCGCGCTCGTTGCGAAGCAGTATGTCGATCCGAAGCGCCGGGAGGAGACTCTCGAACAGGTCGGCGACGGCCTCTGGCTGCTTGCGAACGAGGCCACCCCTGGCTCGGACGCGCAGTTCCAGTTTGTGAAGTTCTTCGCGAACCTGGCCTCGACCCCCGATCACGTCGCGAGCCTCAGCGGCTTGCTCGGCGGCTCACTCGTGCTTGACGGCCTTGAGATCGACACCGACCTGCACTGGGAGTTGCTCGAGGGTCTGGTGCTCAACGGGGCTGCCGGTGCTGCCGAGATCGACGCCGCTCTGGCGGCCGACAACACCGCCAACGGTCAGCAAGCGGCGGCACGGGCGCGCGCCACGGATCCAACGACGGATGGCAAGAGGGCAGCATTCGCATCGCTCGCAGAGTCCGACAAGCTGCCGAACGCAATCGTGCGAAACGTCACCGTCGGGTACCTGCACGTCAACGATCCGGGTTCGCTGGCACCGCTCGTCAGGCCGTATTTCGACGCCCTGAGCGAGATCTGGAAGTCGCGCAGCTACACGATTGCGCAGTCGTTCGTGACCGGCCTGTATCCGTCACCACTGGCATCCGCCGAGTTGGTGGATGCCACGAAGGCCTGGCTCGAGGCAAACCCCGAGATCCCAGCTCTGCGTCGTCTCGTGATCGAGAATCTCGCTGGCGTCGAGCGTGCGCTGGCGGCGCAAGCTCGCGATCGGGAGTAGTGCACCGTGAGCTCGGCCATGAACGCGCACGCGCGCGCCACCTCCACAATGG